>SDBT01010205.1_pt1 | contig 15192 bp, 9 predicted proteins | sample 2277101 | NCBI WGS metagenome assembly SDBT01 (sample SAMN10404973, study PRJNA504765) | marine sediment metagenome | isolation source: marine sediment core GS10_PC15, 103 cmbsf | place: Arctic Ocean: Southern Knipovich Ridge | collected 2010 | reverse complement strand
TATTGATTATACTGGCGACATTACTGCACTATTCATTACTGGAACACTAGGTGCACAAGCTGCTGGTGTCTCAACTACTACTGATACAGTAGAGGCAACCGGATTTGGTACTGTGTATTTTGCTAAGGAGATGTTAATAACCAGGAGTGAGTCTTTCGAAGGAAAAACCGTTTTGCTTTCAGGTTTTGGTAATGTTGCATGGGGAGCTGCTATTAAGGCTACAGAATTAGGTGGAAAAGTTGTTACTATTTCAGGCCCCGACGGATATATTTATGATGAAGAAGGTATCTCTGGGGAAAAGATCGATTACCTATTGGAATTAAGAGCATCAAATATGGATATAGTTAAACCATATGTTGAGGAATTTCCAAATTCTAAATTTTTCGAGGGTAAACGGCCCTGGGAAGTAAAATGTGATATCGCATTACCATGTGCAACTCAAAATGAATTAAACGAAGAAGATGCACAAACCCTTGTAAATAACGGGTGTATCTGTGTAGCTGAAGGTGCAAACATGCCTTCTACACCCGAAGCAATTGAGGTATTCTTAAATAATAAAGTTTTCTTTGGCCCGGGTAAAGCAGTTAATGCTGGTGGTGTTGCGACATCAGGTTTGGAAATGTCACAGAATTCTATGAAGATCAACTGGCCGGCTAGTGAGGTTGAAACAAGATTGCAGCATATTATGAAGAGCATTCATGATTCTTGCGTCAAGTTCGGAACCGAAGAAGATGGTTATGTAAATTATGTAAAAGGGGCTAATGTTGCAGGTTTTCTTAAAGTTGCCAATTCAATGTTAGATCAAGGAGTAATATAAACAATGTAGGTTGATTATTGGTTAATAATAAAAAAGGCTGTCTCAAAAATGAGACAGCCTTTTTTTATCTTATTATGGTCAAACTCCCTTCTTTTGTTCCGTCTTGTAAATATCCGTGATAGCTTACTATAAAATAATAAACCCCGTCAGGCAGATTGTCTCCATCCCAATCGTTTTTGTAATTGGTCGCTTCAAAAACCTTTTTACCCCATCGGTTATAAATCACTACGTTATTGCTTAAATAACTTTCCAGGTTTGTGATCTCAAATTTATCATTAAACCCATCACCGTTTGGAGTTATCACATTTGGAAAAATCAGTGAGTCATTAATTATCAGTACCTCATGCATGATGGAGTCCATACATCCATAAAAAGTTGAAGCATAAAGCCAAACCTGATGGTATCCTAAAGTTGAATAGGTGTGAGATGGATTTTGAACTGTTGAAGTGGATCCATCACCAAAATCCCACAACCATTGAGTGACATTGGTAGATAGATCGAAAAAGCCAATATTTGCATGATTAAGCGGAACAATCTCAGGATTAACATAAAAAGCTGCAACAGGTTGTGGATGAACGGTGATTAGGTTTCCAATAAAATAAAAATCAACACAACCGTTAATAGTTGTTACAGTAAGAGTAATGTCATATGTTCCGGCATTTAAATATGTATGAGTTGGATCTTGTAGTGTTGATGTGTTTCCATCGCCAAAATCCCACAACCATGTTGCTATAGCTGGTGTTGAGAAATCAGAAAAATCTACAGTAAGTGGTTCGCATCCTGAAAAGGTACTTGACATAAAACTAATAGATGGTGCAGTATTTACTTCAACTTTTACTGAATCAAAGATGCTCGGACATCCTGTAGTATCATTAACCTCAATAGTATATAAAGTTGTAGTTGTAGGAGATGCAGAGGGGTTTGGAATAGTAGAGCTGTTTAGTCCGGTGGAAGGAGTCCAGTTATAAATAAGTGGAGGAGCTCCGCCGCTACCATTTGCCCATATTGATGCAGTACCCTGACAAATCATTGTATCATTGCTTGTTGTCATAACTTTTGGATAGTAATCGAAAATATTGATAATAATTGTTTCACTAGTGCATGGTGATGTTTGTACAACCAGGCTGAAAGTCTCAGTTCCTTCGGCAACACCATCATACACAGGGGCAATAATAAAATCTACATGAATTTGTCCGGGAACAATTAAGATGCTATCTGGTATTGCAGGAAAGTCAATACCATTTGTTGCTGTTCCTGAGTATTGATAAGTAACCCATATTGAGTCAGGAGTAGGAGTTTGAAGGTCGAAACTGATAATTGCGTCATTGCAGCCTTCTATAGCTCTCAAACCAGCACTTGGTAAAGAATAATCAATAGAGACATCTACTGCATTACTCGAAAAACTGTACTCCTCAAGAAAAACCCCTGAATCAAGAATCATATCGCCTGCATCAGCTACAGCTAATTTTATATGATAGGTTTGACATGGGACGACCACCAACATCGCTTCTAAAACTGTTGTAAAACCATCATACTGGATTGTAGCCCCGCCTGTATTGTCGATATAATACTGAGGATAAGAGGGTGTGACATTGTTAACATTATTAATTGTTACAGGCAATACTGTTCCGGGAATAATGGCAATATTTTGATTTGTGTAGTTTCCTCCGGTAGGATTAGGACCACTGACAAAAAAACCAAAGACATCATTGAAGCTTGAATTAACATACTCAGGGTATTCTTCCGAACCAAAAACATAATTAAAGGTAATTGTGTCGGCAAGAGGAATAAAATCAAATTCCAAAACAGCAGCATCATTCACTGTATAACCAGGGATAAGTGCAGCTAATTGGGGATCCCCTCCTGTATTAGTTGCATTTCCCATTGACGTACTAGAATTTGGGCCAACTGCGTTAAGAACACTACCCGATGCCATAATTATTCCCGCGTTTAAACCAATATTAGTATTTCCACCAATAAAGCTGCCAATATTTAATGCGGTTGCAGCACTGTTAAATGTAACATTTGTAACCTGTACTCCTTGTCCAATCAAGGTGTTTTGAACTAATTGTTGAGGAGTATTACTAGTGTTTATTATTAATTGACTAAACAGAGGGTTAGCTACTAACAAAAATGCAATTATTACAATAATATGCAACCTTATGTTTCTTGTGGGAATATTATGTGGAGTTTTCATGATTTAAAATATTTTAATATTACTTGATTCGTGCCTTTAATTAATAAGAAGTAGTAATTATATCTTCAAAATTAATAAATCACAATTAAATATCTTTTGCTTATCTACTGTTTTTTATTAAATTTTCTTAATTTTTATGTTAGCAAAATTAAACTTTGTTAAACCGTTAACTTCTTTTTCAACAATAAATTTGGAGAAGATCTTAAGCTCCTTTTCAGATATACAGTTTCCTTCTTTAGTTTCATTTGCTGATAAAGTAACAGAATAATGATACTCATCGCTGCTTAGGTTACATGTTCTGCACACGTTATTATACCATAATTCCATATCCCATTCAAGTGATACCTTTGTAGATGTTGTATTTACAAGTTTAATAAATACTATCTCCCTTTTTACACCTTCATCAGGATAATCACAATTGATCGTTTTTTGATAGATTTCTATTCCATCAATTTCTTTATAAAGCTGCCATTCACTATTATTGGTGCCTGGTGTAAAACCAAAGCAGATAATAATTAACAAAGAAAAAAAAGTCATAATTATTTGTTTTTTCATCTATCTATAATTTTATATTTATTTAAACTGATCTAACTCTAATTTGTTTCTACATATATATATTTAAAGATGTACATTAGCGCATAATTGTCAAACTTCCTTTCTCACTCCCGTCCTTTAAATATCCATGAAAGGTTAATATAAAATAATACACTCCATCTGGTAAACCTTCCCCGGCCCAATCATTTTTATAATTATCCACTTCATATACTTTATTACCCCAGCGATTAAAAATAATTAGTTTGCTGGATATGTAATTTTCTATGTTTGTAATTTCAAATTTATCGTTAAAGCCATCACCATTTGGTGTTATCACATTTGGAAAAGTCAACACATCATCAATAACCATAACTTCCAGATACGTTGAGTCAATACATCCATACTCGGTATATACTATTTGCCAGATACCGAACAATCCAAGTTCATTATATGTATAGCTTGGGTTTCGCAATGTTGATGTGCCAATACCATCACCAAAAGTCCAGCTCCAGTTGGTTCCATTCTGTGATATGTCAGTACAGTGCACTATGGGTTCCTGAATAGTAATTATCTCATTAGGAATTGTAAAACCGGCAATAGGCTGTGGATACACGTGAATAAGCCCAATACTCTCGTATGAATCAAAACAACCATCAGATGTGTGCGTAGTTAGTTTTAAATCATATATGCCGGCATTTTGATATGTATGAACCGGATTTCGAATATTTGACGTATTTCCGTCACCAAATTCCCACAACCATGTAGATGGAACCGGTGTTGTATTATCGGTAAAAGTAATTTCAAGTGGCTCGCACCCGTCAATGGCACTTGGTATAAAGCTGATAAGTGGAGACTCACTGACAGTTAATGTTTTAGATTCGGTTGGTGATGTACAGTTTTTTTCGCTAACACTTAGTGAAACCTGATGTAATCCATTGGTTTGCCATTTTATAACAAAAGGCCCTTGCCCAGAACCTGAGATAGTGTCTCCTCCATCAAAATCCCAGCTGTAATTTGCTGTTGACCCGGCAGTACCGGTATATGTGACCACCACACTATCATAATCGCAAATACTTGTACTGCTTAACGAAAAAGTTGCTGTGGGTATCGGATTAACTGTAATCCATATAGAATCAGTTGCGAATGTATTATTTATTGTGTCGGTAATTGTAACAATAAACATAGTGTCGTGTGTAGGGTAAACAGGAGGCGGGTTAAACACAGTTGGACCATGCGACCATAATACATTTTGGGTAGCGGGACAGAATATCTCACAGTTATCCAGGCCCCAATGATCCCAGTTATTACCACTTGTAACATTCTGATAATATCTAAACATGGTATGGTTTGTGGCTGCAATTGCTGGAACATATTCCATAAAAAAACCCCAGGAATATAAAGGCCCTGTTTTATTAGTTGTCGGTGTCCAGTAATTAATGTCGGTCCATGACAGTCCATAATTTAAAGAATACTGTAGATGAACACCTTCACCAGGTAAATCAGGGTCTTCGCAGTCAATGGTATTTTCATCCATCGCATATCTCATTTCCCATTGCACCTTGCAACCACCGAGCGATACATCAAATGTATCAGTAGTTAACTGACGTGGGAAGTTTGTCGCTGAGCCAATCCACAGGTGAATTGTAGCGTCAATCCCGGGGCCACATGGGTTATTAAACATAGGGCTGGCATTTGAAGACCATCCGACACCGACTGTCCCATTATTATAATTATTATTCAAAAGATAACCACAGGCTCCGGAAGAAGAGAGAATAACCGGATCGCCTGCACAAATCTGAATTGGGTATGCTGAAGCAGATATATTACATTGTGAATAAGATTTAAATCCAAATAATAGAATAAATATACTTAAGAGTACTATGCTTTTTATTAATGTTTTTTCTTTCACGGTTTTGTTGGTGTTTTAAGTTTTAATAATAATTATTTTGGTGAAACATTAAGGCCTGCAAACTCGAACTTTGACAGTTTTGGAATATGGTCGTAATTAAGAAAACTCGAAAAAAGTTTTAGCTCCCTGGATGCAAAACAATCTCCCTCGCTACTTTCACCGGCAGGTATTGTAACTGTGTACAAATATTCAGAACCTGAGTTACAGGTCCTGCATTCATCGTTGTACCATAATAACATTTCCCAATCAACTATTAAATCCGTATTGGAAGTGTTAACAAATTTTAAAATTATGAATTGCTGATGCATATCGTTTGTTTCATCATTGCAATCAATAGTACGGTAGTAGATCTGAATACCGGTTTTTTCAGAATATAGCTTCCATTCAGTAGAAGTCAGGTCTTGATTGTCATCATTTTCCCCTTTAGTATTGGTGCTGAATGAGTTCAAAAACGAAAAAACAAAAAATACTAAGACAATGTATTTAATGTTTTTAATTACAAATAAACTGTTTTTCATAATGAATTCTTTATTTCTTTATAGTAGTGGGTTAATAATTCCGTCAGTTTCTAATAATTCTTCTGCAAAGATATAAAATAGTATATATAAATGAAACGTTTAATAAAATCATATTTTGTTTCATTCGGAAGACGCATTTTCTTTCTAAAAGGTTGCTTGCAGTGTAAAAAAATAATATTTTTTCCGGCCATATATATTTTTGTTTTAATTAATAGTAAATTTGTCAGGAAACTTAATTTTTATTAATTGAAGTACAGATGCAGTTTGTTAATCCTTTTTTACTATATGGACTATTTGCAATATCGATTCCAATAATTATCCACCTATTTAATTTTAGAAGATTTAAGAAGGTTTACTTTACTAACGTGAAGTTTTTACAGGAATTAAAGCAAAAAACACAAAGGAAATCTCAATTAAGGCATTTGCTGGTATTAATATTGAGAATATTGGCAATTTGTTGTTTGGTTATTGCATTTGCCCAACCTTATATTCCTTTAACGGAAAAAAGAATAAATTTTGAAAAAATGAATGTGATAAGCATTTATATTGATAATTCATTTAGTATGGAGGCTGCTTCAAGTAATGGAAGCCTTATAGATATTGCCAGAAAAAAGGCATATGAGATATTATCAGTATATAAATCGTCCGATTTGTTTAATCTGATAACGAATGATTTTGAAGGCAAACATCAGCAGATTTTGAGTAAAGAGGAATTTATTGAGTATCTTGATGAAGTTACAATTTCACCTGCTGTTAGAAATTTATCAGATGTTTACCTTCGCCAAAGAGATATTTTATCTTCAAGTAATGTAAAGATAAAAAATGTATATTTGATTTCTGATTTTCAAAAAAGTGTTTCTGATATTTATAATATTGATCAGGATACAACAATTACAACATATTTCATTCCTTTGGCAGCAAATGAGATAAATAATATCTATATCGACAGTTGCTGGTTTGAGACTCCGATTCTACAACAGGAGCATCATGTTGAGTTATTGGCCAGAATGAAAAATATTTCGAATATTGATTATGAAAAGATACCTGTGAAACTGATAATTAATAGAAATCAAAGAGCAGTAGCGAGCTTTGATATTAAATCAAAAAGTGAAACTGTAGTTAATATTCCTTTTACCATACATCAAACAGGAATACAGCATGGATGGCTTGAAATTGATGACCACCCGATAACTTACGATGATAAGTTTTTCTTTTCATATAAAGTTTCTGCTGTTATTCCAATGTTATCTATAAATGGAAATAAGGATAATGAATATATTAAATCGGTTTATGATGATTCAGCTTTTGTTTATAAAAGCACCTCTGTGAATAATATTGACTATTCAAGTTTTTCAAAATATAACCTGATTCTATTGAATGAATTAAATTCCATTTCATCAGGCCTGGCGCAGGAGATAAAAAGATTTGTGAAAAATAGTGGAAATTTGGTGGTAATTCCATCTGAGAAGATTGATGTAAATAGCTATCAACATTTTCTAAACTCTTTGAATTCTGTATATTATACAGCTCTGGACACCTTTAATACCAGGATATCTGAGTTAAATACTCAACATCCAATTTTTGAAGGTGTTTTTGAAAAACAGCTGGATAAAAAATCAGAAAGTTACGTAAACATTGATTTGCCACATGTGTTTTCTTATTATGTTATTAACCGGACGATACGGTCAAAACAGGAATCAATTATAGATTTACAAAATAATAATCCATTTATTAGCGTTATGCCTTATGATAATGGTTTGGTTTATTTATTTGCTGTACCATTGAAGCCGGAGTTTAGTAATTTTCCACGACATGCAATTTTTGTTCCTGTAATGTACAATATAGCATTGTTGAGTGAACCAAAATGCAAGTTGTTTTATACTTTGGGTAAAGATGAGATTATTGAATTGGGTGCCACGAATGTTGCTGGTGAAGATATTTTTATAATAAAGAAAGATAATAGTGATTTTGAAGTAATTCCTGAACATAAAAGGATATCTTTTCAAACAAAACTTTATCCTCATGATCAATTAAAAGAAGCAGATAACTATATTGTGTTTCGCGAAGAAGAGGCCGTTACAGGGATTTCATACAACTATAACAGGAAAGAGTCGGATTTAACTTGTAACAATAAAGATGAACTTAAAAAGTTGATAGAAGAAAATGGTTTAAAAAATGTTTTTATTATGGATAACTCCGTCAAACCATTGTCAACTATGTTAATGGAGTTAAACCATGGTATAAAACTTTGGAAATTATTTATTATATTGGCACTATTGTTTTTAGCAGGAGAGGTGATTTTATTAAGATACTGGAAATAAAGGAAAAATTAAAAAATATTATTATATTGAATGGGAGAAATAGAAGATATTGATAACCTTGAGGAAATGCCTGAGAATAGTGAAGACCAGCCAGGTGATTTACATAAGACACTGCATTTAACCGGAATGTACAAAAACTGGTTTCTTGATTACGCATCTTATGTTATATTAGAAAGAGCTGTGCCTGAAATTTCTGATGGGTTAAAACCGGTACATCGCAGGATATTACATGCGATGAAAGATCTTGATGATGGAAGATATAATAAGGTTGCAGGTATTATCGGGCATACTATGAAGTACCATCCACATGGAGATGCCTCTATTGGCGATGCACTGGTTCATCTGGGCCAAAAAGAGCTGCTAATTGATACACAGGGAAACTGGGGTAATACCCTTACCGGCGATAGAGCTGCTGCGCCACGGTATATTGAGGCGCGTTTATCAAAGTTTGCTTTAGAAGTTATATTTAATCCAAAAACTACCCAATGGAAAGGATCCTACGACGGAAGAAACAAAGAACCTATTACACTACCCGTTAAATTCCCATTACTGCTTGCACAAGGTGTTGAGGGTATCGCAGTTGGATTGTCTTCAAAAATACTCCCTCACAATTTTAATGAGCTTATCGATGCCTCAATATATTTATTAAGAGGAATTGAAAAAGATATTTTTCCGGATTTTCTAACTGGGGGAATGGCTGATTTTTCAAGATATAATGATGGAAAAAGAGGAGGGCGCATAAGGTTGAGAGCGAAAATCAGTCAGTTGGATAAAAAGAACCTTATTATAACTGAAATACCTCATGCTACAACAACCACAAGTTTAATAGAATCAGTTATTGCTGCGAATGATAAAGGTAAGATCAAGATAAAGAAGATTGATGATAACACTGCAGAGAATGTTGAGATCATCATTAGACTGGCACCCGGTATTTCACCGGATACAACTATTGATGCGCTATATGCATTCACTTACTGTGAAGTGTCAATTGCACCAAATTCATGTATAATTGAAGATGGAAAACCCAGATTTATTGGTGTAAAAGAAATATTGAAAATATCTGCAAATAACACCGTTGCCCTTCTCAAAAAGGAATTGGAAATTCAGAAGGATGAACTTGAAGAGAGCTGGCATTTTGCTTCGCTTGAAAAAATATTTATCAAGAACAAGATTTATAGAGATATTGAAGAGTGTGAAACATGGCAATCGGTGCTGGATGCTATAGATAAAGGCCTGAATCCGTATAAACATATATTTCACAGGGAGATAATAATGGATGATATTATTCGATTGACAGAGATAAAGATCAAAAGAATCTCGAAGTACGATTCATTCAAAGCTGATGATGTTATCAGGGCTATCGAAGATGATATAAAAGAAGTAATACATCATCTTGAGAACCTTATTGATTATGCCACAGAATATTTTAAAAGAATAAAAAGGAAATATGGAAAGGGGCGTGAACGCAAAACTGAAGTAAGAAATTTTGATACAATACAGGCTACAATGGTAGCTGCTGCAACAAAAAAACTTTACATTAACAGGGAAGAAGGATTTGTTGGTACTACTTTAAAGAAGAATGAGTATCTCAGCGATTGTTCTGATATCGATGATATAATTTTCTTTAGAAGCGACGGTACAATGATGGTAACAAAAGTAACTGATAAGGTTTTTGTAGGAAAGAATATATTACATATCGGAATATTTAAGAAGAATGATGATCGTACTATTTACAATATGATATATCGTGATGGGCTGAAGGGCAAAACTCTTGTTAAACGATTTGCTGTAAAAGGAATAACCAGGGATAAAGAATATGATCTTACCAAGAGCACCAAAGGTACTAAAGTGCTTTATTTTACGGCTAACCCTAATGGAGAAGCGGAGGTCATTAAAGTTAATCTCAAACCCAAACCACGCCTGAGAAACCTTTCATTTGAATTTGAATTTAGTTCACTTGATATAAAAGGAAGAAGTTCGAAGGGAAATATCTTAACAAAGTATATAGTAAGAAATATTGTTCAAAAAGAAGAAGGGATTTCAACGCTTGGTGCAAGAGAAATATGGTATGATGATACAGTTAATAGGTTAAATGGGGAACAGCGTGGCCAACATATAGGTGCGTTTAAAGGAGATGATAAAATACTAACAATAACCCGATCAGGTTATTTTAAGATCCTGAACTATGACCTTTCAAATCATTTTGATGAAGATATCTTATTGATTGAAAAATTCTCCAGTAAAAAGACAATGACTGTAGTATACATTGATGGCAAGTCAAATAATTATTATGTGAAAAGGTTTAATATAGATAGGACATTGGATGCCGATAAAAAAATTAATTTTATAACAGGGCATTCTGATTCAAAACTTGTTGTATTAACTAATGATAAACACCCCCAAATTGAACTGTTTTTGAAAAAGAAAAATAGCGGTGACATTCAAGAAATTGTTGACTTGAACGAATTTATAGGAGTAAAAAGTTATAAGGCTAAAGGTAAGCGACTTACGACATTTTCAGTTAAGAAAATTATTCTATTAAATAGAATACAGCCGGATCAAGAAAGTGAAAGAATTGCGAATGAAACTGAGCAAGATAATATAGATAAATCAATAAAAATTGATCATTCAAAGCAATCGCTACAATTATCTAAACCTGACACAGAAGTGAAGCGGGAACTTAAACCAAACAAGTCAAAACCGAAACCGGAAACAAAACTTATACCTAATACAAAGCCTAAATCCAATTCAAGTGATGATCAAGCACAGATGGAGTTCGATTTTTAAAATCAACTTGTTTAAACTAATATTTACGACTCTTATAATTTATGTGGCCTTCACATCCTGCAGTTTTGAAGTTTCTGTAGCGAAAAAATATCTAAAATCACCTCCTGAGATATCCATGCTTATTTTAGAACCTGATTTTATTTACAAAACAAATTTGGTTGTAGATGAGATAAAAGGATTCGATTCATTTGACAATGACACCAAGGATTCACTATGGTATTCTACTTCCCGTTTTTTGAATAATATTGATGATTCTTCTTTTATAGCAAACTATATGAACTCCCTAAAAGATGAGTTAAAATCACTTGGATTTAAAGTATATAAACAAGAATCGATCGATACATTCATGTCTGTCGATTCAAACGCATATATCCTGAATATAGGACAAATTGAGATTGAAGAATATATTAAACTTCTTACTGAAAGTGAAATATTTGACGATACAAGCCTGTATTACAAGAGCTTCAAATTGAGTGCAGTAAATGTTAATAGCTGGTTTGAAATCAATGCTTTAAATTCATCTGATATTGAAGGAATTGTTTTATTTGCAAGTGAGACTCTCACTGACAATTTCAATGGGCGGTTTAGAAAAAATGTTTGGGTAGGGAATGTAATGTTCAAATATACCCATGTTCCATTGTCGCTTTTTGATATACAGAATTCCAGTTATTTTTTAGGCGAGAAATATGGTGGATATATTTTTGATTATTTGTTAAATGCACATATTTCGGGCAAGTTACCAAGCTATCAGGGTAATTTAACGTATCTTCATTATAATCGACAGAAACAAAAATTAAGCAAGGCATATAAGGATAAATTCGTTGCTACGGAGCAGTGATTATGATAGAAATATTTTAACTGGCATTAATTGTTCCTCGAGATTAAAGCAGGTTTCTGCTAAAAATATATCTGTTAACTATTTGTTTCTGTCAAAATAGGGACTCTTTGAAGTAGCGCTTAACGGGATAACATAAGCTATTTTAACGTCTTCTCCAAGCAATACCAGATCGAGAACAGCCTGCCCTGCAGTATACATGATCCTGTTATCAACCCGGTAATTCATTGCTATACTGACTGCTGAACCTATTGCAATACCAAGATCTCCGGAATTAAAAACACAAGGTACATCTTTGTATTCCTTTTTTTTATCGCAGCTTTCAAAGCCACACATTCCACATTTTGTCAAACCCGCTGTTTCAATTGAAGTGCCTATTAACACCAACACGGGGGAAGCAAGTATGTTTTCCGCATCTCTAGAAAATGAAGGTAAATTAAATTCTTTATCGATTTCTTTCATTCTATCAGCAATCGATTTAATCTCTACACCGTCTGTAAGTGCTATTGAAATAAAATCTCTTCCACGTGCTTTTGGAGCGGTGCGTGCCGCAATTATCATCTTCTTTGCCACATCCAGCAAGGTTTCCTTATTAATATCTTTTTCGTTTGTGATTGTCATGATTATATCTCCATTAATTTTTGATATAAATATTGTTATAATTATCCCGGATTGTTTTGTTATTTGGTTCGTATTCCAAGGCCTTTTTATAATATTTTATGGCTTCATTTAAATTTCCTTTCTGATGAAAAATTTTCCCAATATTGCCATAAACCATTGTATAATTGCTATCAATTTTTATAATTCGATAATAATACTCTAAAGCATAATCCAACTCTCCATTTGAATGGTAAATAGAGGCAAGATTGTTTATTGCATTCAGGTAACGGTTATTTATTTGAATTGCTTTTTTGTATGAATTAATTGCTTCATTTCTTTTCTGAAGTGATGTATTTATAATTCCATTCAAATACCATGTTTCGGCATTTTTTGGATAATCATTTACAAGGTATTTCATCTCGATTCGTATATTATGAAATAGTTGTTGATTATTTCTTTCAAGCCCTGCGCGCTTATATAATACCTCTACATAGCTCATTCGCGCCCTAAATGAGTTAGTGTTTTCGTAATTGCTTAAAGTAAGTGTGTAGTCATCCTTCCAATCTTTACTACGTGTGTATGTTTTGGTAGAGAATAGAATCAATACTATTATCAAGATTATAACAAAGCCACTACCAGATTTGAGCTTATTTGATCTAAAGTCAAGTTTGAAAACTTTCGCCAGCAGAAATATTACTGCAAAACAAAACGCAAAAGAGGGGATAAACAAGAAACGTTCGCCCATTGTTGAAGCAATAGGAATAAATACATTACTTACTAAAGCCAAGGTAATAAGATAGAATAGAATAAGGAAAGCCAACAGGTATTTTTTTCTGAAATTGATCAATGCAAATACAAAAAGAGCTAAATGTATAATTAAAGATACTATTCCTAATAATATAATAGTGATATTTATCTCAAAATGGCCGAATGAGTAATCCCAGACAAGAGGGTGAGGCGCAATAAGTAATTTAATATAAAGTAGCAATATGTAAAACGTAAGGCAATATCTTTCAAAAAAAATGTCGAAAGCTAACAGACCGTTGTTAATATATGTAAGTTCTGTATCAATGTCTTTAATTATCATATGCCGGATAATCATAAACAAGAGTAAAGCTGTTACAAACGGAGTTAAAATCTTTATATAATTTTTAAGTTCAGTAGTAGAAAAAAAGAAAACAAAGAGTGGAAAAAGAATAATAAATGTTACAGCTGTTTCTTTGGTGAATAATCCAATAAAATAGAATAAGCCACTAATAATTAATAGTTTGGTTTTTTTAGTTTTTAAATATTTAAATAAAAAGATCAATGAAACTACCAGAAAAATAAAGCATAAAATTTCGTCTCTTGATTTAATATTGCAAACAACCTCAGTATGAATTGGATGGATAACAAATAATAAAGTGACAAGAAAGCTGAATAATTTGTTGTAATCAACGAGTAAATATTTTTTTAGAAAATAATATAGAAGGATACATAGAATTAAATAGTATAAAACGTTAAAAAAGTGATGGACTCCCGCTTTCATACCAAAAATCTCAATTTCTAAAGCAAGGCTTGAAAGAGTCACTGGCCTGTACGTTTTATCAGCATTTCCTTCCACAAACCCATAAAATGTTGTGTGTGTAAAAATTGATGGTATTGCACTTATTCCCTTCTGCACATTTTTGTTATCACTTACGACGATTTTATCATCCACAACAAAGTTGTGATTAAAAGTATTTCCATAAAGAAAAATAACAAATATTGTAATAATAGAATACACCCAGAAATCATACTTAAAAAATTCTGGTTGTTTTATCTCCTGTTTTTTTTGTTTTATAGTGTGTTGATTTGTTTTATTCTTCATAAAAATCAATCTTTATATCATCAATATTAATGGTTTTTAAATTGCTATTCCAGACATAAATTTTTATGATATCTTCCTTAGAAATTATTTCAGGTATCCATGCAGTAAAAAACACCTGTCCCCAATTTTTCTCTTTAATAAACAATCTTATCTTTGCTGATGACCAGTAGTAGGATCCAGCTTTTTTATTTTCTATTGAAACAACAATCTGAGCTTCGTGCAACTCTTTTTCCATTGCCCAGGCAGTTATTTTGATCCTTTTAAAAGTTTTGTCCGACATTTTGGATATTGTTTTAATAAATGTGGGTCCAAACTCCATTAGTGAGTCAATGAGAAAGCTGTATGTGCCTGATTTTGCGTAATTTGTATCTAGTGATGTATTGTCTTTGCCCCATAAATTACTACCTTCAAAATCATTATAAAATGAAACAAAAGGAGCCGGGTCTTCAATTACATTATCAGTATCATTTTTGGAGTATAGGCTTACTTCTGAAAGCCCACTGTAATTAATTCTTTTTATAAGGTATGGATATTTGTTTTTGATAATATCATGAATTTCATAAGGCGCAGGTTTTGTCCATGCATAAGCAAAATAAGGTGTTTTGCTTTCACTAACAATCTCTAATAATTCTGTTAACCCGTCTCCGCCACGGTTTTCATATTGTTCGAACCTAACTTTGGAGTCATTTGTTCGATCAAGGTAGTAATCAATATAAAGCGGGGCATTGACATTAATAGCACGGGTAATATTATTTTCGCCAAATTGTTGATTCCATTCGGTGATTGTTTTTGCTATATCTTTAAATTCACCAAAATGTTGTTTGT
>SDBT01010204.1_pt1 | contig 15192 bp, 30 predicted proteins | sample 2277101 | NCBI WGS metagenome assembly SDBT01 (sample SAMN10404973, study PRJNA504765) | marine sediment metagenome | isolation source: marine sediment core GS10_PC15, 103 cmbsf | place: Arctic Ocean: Southern Knipovich Ridge | collected 2010 | reverse complement strand
CCGTATGTGCACCATTCTAATGCTTCTTGTGTCCTTAATGCTTCTTGTGTCTCTATACCGCATGTCTTTTGGCTTTAGTGTAGTGTTGATGTGTGTAGTAGCTTAACAAATCAGACCCCTAAGGGGACAAGCCGGAACTTGCAGGCGGGGTTTAGTGTAATGTTCATACGTAAGAGCGCACACGTCACATAAGTATAATTCGACCGAGTGCATAAGCTATCATTGCTATCATAATGATAGTAATAGTTACATATGTAAACGTGTTGAGTAAGAGTATTATAAGGGTAAATACACCGAACACGAAAAGTACACTTGCTATTGCAGCCAATCCAAGCAATAGTGCTTTTATGTGCAGCATGTGTTTGACTCCTTTCTCGTGAATGCTTATGAATGCAATTAACTGGCATATGAATGCATATGCAAGGGAAGGTGCTTGGCAAGTGCATATCAAGGGTGCTTATGAATGTTGCCTATGCGTTTGCAAAATCCTTCCCTGAGACGTTCTAATGTAAATTTCATTCTTTGTGTTCTCCACTCATCACAATCTACCATCCAAGTGTAGTTTTCTCTATTAAAAACAAGAGTAGGTGTTGTAATATTATTGTTATTGACATCAATTATATCACCCTCGAACCACCATTCATCATTTGAATCTTTTACCTTGATGCCAAGTTCAAAGGAATCAGCGTCGTATATACCATCATGCGGAAACCATACGCCATCCCCTCGTAGCCCTGGTGTCATTATTTTTAAATACGTTCTACCTTTAACTTGTAGTAAATACCCCACAATTTTCTCATCTTTAATCAATCGTAGCATTAGTTCAGTCTGCATCTGTCTGCTCCTTTTCGTAATCGTCAAACTCTCCTAAAATTAAATCGCAATAATGCCGCCCATAAAATCCGGTAAGACTATCGAGTGTCTTGCCTTTGGTTTTCAAGAACTCATGCACTTCTGATAATTCTTCTTTAGTCCAGTCTTCGCCAAAGATATCGGTAGGATAATACGATTTAAGTTTTTCAACTATTTGTCTTGCTGCTGTTAGTTTAGTCTGTGTCATTCTTCTTCTCCTTCCATTAGCACTACTATTTTACAATACCATCCGATAACTATCGCACATCGTATCAAGTACATACTTTGCCATGCATAGACATTATAATCCGCTTATGGAGTGTCTAATGCATCTTTAATAGTTTGTGCGAGTTCTATGTGCTCTAATATAGGCGGACTTTTATATAGCATTAGTGAAAGTATTTCACGAAATGTTTTTTCATCTGCCTTATTTTCAAAGAACAGTGTTAGTTCGAATGGTGCGAATGCTCTTATGGGAGCACGTGATTTAACTACTTTCATTTGCTTTCTCCTTCCAATTGCATTTCATGTTTATCCTTTATCTCCACTAATTTTCTTAAATAGACATTTTTATATACTTTTTCATTAAAAGTAATCGGCTCAGCTTTCATTTGCTTTTCAAGAAAAGGACAGTCGTCTGTGTTGCATGGTATAAAAGCTAAGTCAGCCATTATAACACAACCTATTAAGATTTTCCCACACTTTCTGAAGCAGTATTCATTAATTTCTTTAGATTGAACATTGTGTGATACAAGATACAGTTTACTGTTCATTTAAATACCTCCTTTAATTAGCTTTCTCATTTAAATACCCCCAATTCTATATCACTTTCAACTTCATTGCCCCAGATATCCCAATTATTCTGTACAAGCAAACTTGTTCTCGGTTTTCTTGCAAACAAATCTATACGAGGATTCAGGGGTAACACATCAAGCATTTCATAAAATACATCTGGTTTTGCGCTATGACGTTCTGATTTTGCACTAAAAGACGTTCTTACTGTTTTACGTGCAGGAAATGCATCGTGTTTACCTTTCAACCCGACTAATATAAATTCTGTTTGCCGATTAAATCCATACATAGCCAATCCATTTGTTTTGTCCCATGCCATAGTTAGATGATAATTAAAACCCCATGTCTCAAGTATGTCTTTTGTTTGATATAAATACTTATCTATAGTCCACAAAAAAAGCATACATACATCATCAGCAATATTCGATACTTGTAAAGTCTTAATTTCGTCAACTGACATCATGGGATAATCTATATCAATTTGATTAGGACGCACTCTTTTCTGTATCTTTTTAATTTGCCACGGCGGGTCGGCTACTATTATTTGATACTTTTTATCCACTTTCTTCTCCAATCTGTTACAAGTCTAATACGTTTTTATTTTCTTTGTCAAAATCCACAAATATGATATTATCAATCAATTGCTGCAGTGGACGTAATATTATGTTACACGAGCCTCTGATGGATAGATTTCCAGTGCTACTCTTTACGCTTGCAATTAACTTATACGCTTCCTTTAACTTTTCTTGTGCTTTGTACGGTGTCATTTTTTTCTCCTTATCTATTAGCCTCAAAGAAAGCTCTTGCAAATCCTGGTGGTGTGATTGCTCTTTTATCCGATTGTTTGCTACTGGTTAATTCACTTATTGATGGTAACTTTCTATTATTCTGTGAACATAAATATTTTTCATCTTTCATTAATTCTACAGGCTTTCCTTTTGGAATTTTGAAATAACCCCATAAGTCTGTTTTCTTAGTATATCTGTCTCCGAAATCACAAGGATCAAAAGTAAATACCGGCTTTCCAAGAAATTGACGTAAATAACCCATCGGGTTTTCAAGACTCCAAAAAGCAAGCTTATTGTTGTATCTACATTCCCAGATGATATTTAAACATGCAATTACTAATATCATGCCCTCCTTTAAATCTCTTGGTGTTTTAGCTCTTGTCCTTGCAAATGAAAACATAGTACACGGTGGCGCCGCTAATATTCCATACACATTCTCAGGCGGTTTATATGTCCGGACATCATACTCTGGCAATGTAATATTCCGGACATCATAACCAGCTTCCAGATAAGGTTTACTCCATGCTCCAGTACCACCACATAAATCAAGAATAATTTTGTCCACTTTTTTCCTCCATTTCTCATTCAATTTCCCTCCTTATTCCTAAATTTACTATATCTATATCTAAAAACTGTCACCATTACTGTCACCATACCACTTTCAGTAGCTAACTTCATATTCTTCATATGTTACACTTGTTTTTATAATGCATTAGATACCCTATATATATTACCCCTATAATAAGGGTTTGGGGTCAAAATTCTGCTTAAGATATTACAAGAGAATACCTTAGCGAAATTTCGAGTAGTGGTGACAGTCTTGGTGCCACTTTTGCTATTTTTCATCATCTAACCTCAATCTTATCTTACCCTTACGACCGACTTGAGCCTCTATTTCTCTGTCATTATCAAGATTCTTGATTGCGTTTTGAAATACCCACAATCCGGAACGGTCAGCATGACAATATCTTTTCAAATCTCGCCTGCTTAATTCACCCCTCGTTTTAAGTTGTCTTCGTATTCGTATTTCCATCTTTGCAATATTACTATCTGCATCTATTGGGTCATGTGTTTGTCTGACATTAAATTGCCAATCGATTAAATCCATTACTTTATTGCCAATATCCATATCTATAACAGTTTTATTATCATTAAGCGTAAGTAGACACATCAATCTATGTGCATACCCGTCTAATCGTTTACTATGTGGACTTGGAGACATATTCAGATACCATTCCTGCATCTTTTCTCTAACATCCTTTTCGATAGGATACACATAGTCATTCTTGACTGTCTTTATTAGCATTTGTATATTGTTTCTCATTCTGTATTTTTCTTCACCTGGTATCATATCTGGCAAAAACTTTTTCCTTTTACCAGTAGCGGGTACAAGAAATAGTCTATTATTAAATCCAATATCAGTAAATTCCGGTTCCCATGTACGTTCGTATGTTTCAATTGTAGATGCCGCTAACATAGATAATCTGCCGTTTTCTATCTCTATACTGGAATGCTTTGTCTTATTTCCGTACCTATTCGATTCAAATAGTTTATTTATGCATGGCAATAGTACACTGGACTGTATACTGCATTTGCTAATAAATTGCTTGAATTCGTCCCAGAACAATAGTGTTTTAGGATGTTCTTTCAATTGCGTTCCTAATCCCTCAGCACTTCCAACACCATCACATATATTGATGTACCCTTTGAATATACTGAGTGTTTGTTCGATAGCGGTACTCTTACGGTCGTCTGCACTCTCACCCAGTAATAGTGTGTATAAGCGAGGCTGTGGTTTTAACTCACTTGCAATTGTAATCTTGTCCGCTACCGCACTGCCTAAGCATGTCAAATATGACATGTAAAAGAATTCTAACGGCGGTTCAAGATACGAATTGTATAGTTTAGCATATTCACCTGCAGCCCCGCTAATGACGTAATACGGGAACTTAATCGTTGGCATCCGCCCCCGCTTCGATATTTACCCATGCAGTCTTCGTATTAGACCAATCTTTATGGAATTTATAATACATTACACATGCAAGCCATAGTTGTTCCATACTTTCAAATTGCTTTATATCAGCGTTCGGCTCAAAGTCATCTTGTTCCCAATAGTAGAAAATTCTAAATTTATCAACTAATCCATTATTCTTTACATGAGTATGTAGTTCAATACCCATCATATTCTGTAATTGGTCTTGACGAGGTAGCCAGATAGCTTCAATTTCTGGGTCTATTTCATAGTAAGCGTCATTACAGTAATTAATTCTGCAAGCGTCAGTTGTTCCTATATCAACGAACCAGTCATAATCTTCCCGTTTCCATAAGCTCTGTATCTCTTTTGCTTGCTCGCACATATTAATGTATTTCTTACTCTTATCCATAGCTATTCCTCCTTGCTTTAGAGTTTCTATTAATATATAATATTTGAACATAGTTGTCAAGTGTAAAAGTAACCTGAGAGTACTTTGAAGTAATTTGAAAATAACACTTGCATTACTGCGTAGCATGTTGTATATTACGGATACACTGGAAGGAGGAGTATATGAAAGAGCATTTACGAAGCAATAGGAAAAGTGATGTTAAATTAGCTAACCTCGCATTCGATACAGTAATGAAAGTGCGGTCAGAGGGGCGTAAGAAGCATCCTGATGACGATGGCGATTTCGAGAGTGTGAACTTCCATTTGATGCGAGGTGCAACTCATTGTGCACTTGCTGTTAGTCCACTTGAAACTGAAGTCTGTATGCAAATAGAACACATGCTTGTGCGAGCTACTATGGGACTATTAAAGCATAAGGAGGAGTAGGCTATGACGAGACAGGAGTTTTTTGCATTAGCAATAGCCAGTTCATTAGCAGTACTATTTGGCAAACACAAGCAACGTGAAGATTTGGGCGGGTATGTGATAGCTAATGCTTACGGCTTGGGTGCACCACGAGTTACCTATAAGTATCATTATTTTAAAATGAACGGCACTCGTATACAATTGATTAAGGAAGGAAAAAACAATGGAAATTAGAATTAGTTGGCAAAGTGCAACAATCATACTCTTGACAGTTCTTGTACTTATGATGGGTGCTTATTTCTATCGTGGGTATCGAATACAAGTCATGAGCACTACTATAAACCAAACACAGCAAGTGTTATCGCAATTGACTTTAACGCCTCAGATTGCTCAAGTATTTAAGAATATTGGCTGGGATATAAGAGAAGTTCAACCATTGCCGCCTGTGCTACCGCAACGAGAAACACCACCCGAACCAGAGCAGGGTAAGGAGGACGAATGAAAGTAGTTTTAGGAGTTTATAATGGTGATATGCAAGTTCTAAGGAGCATTTGCGATATTGATGATGACTTTGTGGGCTTTGAACATAATCCAATTTGTCCAATATGTGGTATCACTCGCATTTCGTTAATGCCATATAAGGAAGACGAAGGGAGTGATGAATGAGAACAAGCAAGAATATAATTAAGCTTGTACCGAATAATAACGAATTAGAAATAGAGGTTGAGCTTGAAGAGTGGGATGAGAAATTCAGGCGTATAGAAGAAACGCTTGAGCGAATAGAGCGTATTTGTAATTGTATTTGGGATAATAAGGTGAATAAACATGGATGATATAATCAAGATAGTAAAGCTTAACGATGCCCATGTACCGTTTGAAGATAAACAAGCAGTCCAGGTAGCAATAGAGTTTTGCGAACGTTTACAGCCCGATATTATAGTTACAGACGAATGGATGGATTTCTATGAGTTATCACGATTTGTTAAAGACCCCACAAGAGCAACTGGCTATACGCTTAACGATGCACGTGAACAGACGTTTGAGTGGTTTAAGAGACTCGGACAAGTATGTCCGATGGCTCGACGAGTGCATCTCAATGCAAACCACCCTAAACGAATGCAGAAATATCTCAATAAGAACGCACCTGAACTTGTAGGTTTACCTGAATTTGAAATGGACAACTTTATGAAATTTAAGGAGTATAATATTGAATATCATCAATACTTCACTTTTCGGGACTTTTTATTCAAACATGGCGACCGAATCCATAAGTACAGCGGCTACACGGCTAAGAACGAATTTGAGTCAGAGGGAATGTCAGGAGCTTCAGGACACTCTCATCGTCTCTCCCAGCACTATCGCACCTTACGAGGTGGAAAGTATACTTGGATTGAGTGTGGATGTTTATGCGACTTGAATCAGGAATATTTGGAGGGGAAAATCAGCGATTGGCAACATGGAATAGGGCTTGTGATTTTCTGGGGTACGCATTTTCGTGCTATACCATTGCCGATAATTGATAGGAAAATAGACTGGATATAAATGGGGGCGAATGGAGATCGACAGATAACAGCTCTAAGTGATTAAACCATTACCTGTGTCTGGACACCGGTTTGATTCCGGTCGCCTCCACCAGAAAGGAGAACAATGTCAGCAACACAAACGATTAACGGTACAAGCATTACAATAGACGATAATGAACGGCAAGAGTGTGAAATATATGATAGGGTAGTTGGATATTTTCGTCCTATTTCAGGTTATAACACAGGAAAAGCTCAAGAGCAGAGAGAAAGAACAAGATATAGCGAGGAATCATCGTTTATAGATTCTAAAAATGAGCGTGAATATAGTTGGCTATTTCGGAAATAGGAAAGCAATCTTTGAACGAGAGGAGTGAATGTGACTAAAGATGAGCGAGAACTGATCAAGAAAGCAGGTAGCTTTGGCATTCAAATGCTTGCTCAGAGACAGCATCGGAACTTAAGAAAAGATATAACGTTAGCAGAAAATGCAACTGACTTAACACGTGAACAGATCAAACAGTGGGCATATAGTAACGTGGTATTTGCTATATTAGCTGATTTAGTTAATGGTGATAATAGTGAATCTATAATTGACAGAGACAAACGGAAGGAGTAGTACAATGGGTAAAATAGCTGCGAGTAAAGCTACTGTAGGAGAAAACAGTGGAGTTCGGTGTGAGGTTTCATTATATGACAATGAGAAACTTAGTTTACTATTTCAGGCTATTGAAATGGTACGTGTCGGTGAGCGTAAGAACTCATCAAAGAAATGTTGTAATGGAGAACAAGCGGAAGCTGTAAGTTTCTTTTTCCACGCATTTATAGAACTTGCAGAAGAATGTAGAATGGAGGAACAACACAATGGAAACAATGGGTAAGGTTTTAAGTGCAATTGGTGGCATATTCTCATCTGGATTCGGATTAGTCTATGGCTTTAAGTGGATACGAAAGTTAATTAAAGTTAAGAACGTTATTTGGGCTGCTATTAAAGAGGGTAAGGATATATTCGATGAAAGCATGGATATTACACCAGTGCTAAAAGAATTTAGAGATAAATTCAGGCTTGTTCGGGTTGGAGACACATCGAAAGAAAATATAAAGCGTATGCAAGAAGCATTGGATGTGGCGTTTAAATTATCGAAAGAGTCACAGGAATTGTTTAAGGAAGTAAAAGATTTAAAGCAAGTGTTTATTGATGCAAAAGCGTTGTTTTAGGAGGTAGCTTATGAATCGTAAGCGTTGGTTCTTGCGCCTATCTCCAGCACAAAAAGAGTTAATGGGGTCTATTAAGAAAGAAGATGTTTATACGCTTGGTAGTTCAAGTGTGCTATCAAATACACCTAACCTTAGGCTATTACAGAAAGCATTCAAAGATGTTAAAATAATGGAGGATTAAATTATGGGAGTAACTGATTATATGTCAGATAATTTCTATATGCCCGAAGAAAGATTGCTTATTTGTTCAAGAATAGTAGCGAATGCTCATTTACAGCGTAGAGAACAAGAGCTAAATGATGGCATAGTATTTTTCAAGAAAAGGGTATGTACTACTCCAGAAGAATACATAGCACTTGTAAAGAAATTTTATGATGGGTTTAAGAATATTATGGAAGATACAGTCAAATAGGATGCGAGCCACACGGTTTCGGTAGCTGTACCGGTAAACAGTTGTCATTCTCATGGTTTTATTCACTCCCCGAAAAGTGGGTAGGTGGGCAACTGGAAAGCCCATTTGCTCACTTTTTTTATATTTCTAACCTCACTATAGACAAGTGCTTAACAGGTGCTTGTTTATTCATTTTCACTCTCCTATACGATTTTACTTGACAAACGTTTTCTAATATGGTATATTAGCGTCTACTTGTTAAGTAACTACACATTTCTAATCTTAGGAGTTAAGTACCTAAACATGAAAAAGCTATCCTACCTCCATAAATTCATGGCACGTTCCACAGCATTCGAGAACTCCACCCCTGTCAAGTTACGAGAACTAACCGGATATAGCGAGCAGCAGGTATATCGTATTATACATGACCCGTTGTTTATAGCTGAAGTTGATAGGCTGGTAAGTGACTTAGAGGAGTATGCTATAGCCAAGAAACGTGAAGCTATGGATGTAGTTTACGAGAATCTTAACGATATTGTACAGCAACAGGTCGATTTAGCTAAAACTGCAGAATCAGAAGTAGTCAAGTCGAATGCATGTGACAAGCTCATGTCTTTTATATATAGCAAGAAAGATGTCGGTAAAGAGGAAGATGATAAGAACAAGTACGTTATGGTACAGCTTAGTCAAAGTGAAGGTTTGAAGAATAACCCTGACGTCAATCCTGATGCGCTTCCGCAGGAAAATGTAGTACCATTTAAAGAAGTAGCAAATGATAAGTGATAAAGGCTTTTAATGATAAATAATGAAATAATACATACAATTTGTCCGTGTTGCGGAGGAAATTGCTATATGGTTGAAGAAAGTGATGGTAACGGGTCTATTATCCCAATATTCTCACAGGATAGACGATGGTTAGAAGATAGTGAGGAGAGTGCTATGGTTCTTGAGCAAGGGAGTGAGAGCCCCAACGCATATGGAGCGGGCTAATGACAAAATTATTTGCAGACGATAAGCGTCTCAAATTCCCACATTTCAACGAAGAACAAGAGAAATTTGTATTCAATCGTTATCCGTTTGTCGTGGGCAGTGGTGGTTACGGTAGTGGAAAAACGACAGCATTAGTATGTAGGGCTATACTATTATCAGTTGATTCCGAATGGTTTGGGGATTGTAGTGGGGCTATTGGATTGCTCGGTCGTCATAAAATGTTAGATTTTACTAAAACAACTCTAACGGAACTTTGGCATTGGTTGCCTCCTGCATGGGTTAAACCAGGTGGTTGGAATAAAAAAGACGGTACATTGGAACTTATAAACGGTTCTGTTATACATTTTACACACCTTGATAATAGGGAACATTTGCAATCGTATAATCTTACGTGGGTTGGTATAGACCAGATGGAACAAGTGCCTGAAAATGTATTCGATTGTCTTTCAATGGATAGAATTAGATGTAAGGTGTATACACGCTACTATCCGAAATCACAGGGTGGTGGGCTTGTTATGCCGAAGTTCGATAAAAGAACGGGTAAATGTATATCAACTAATCCTGAAGAATTAGACGCAGTTGTTAAATACCGTACTGTATTTGGCGTATGTAATCCCAGACCGTGCTGGATAGAGGATACCTTTTATACAAATGAACAGCACAAAGATTCGCCCGACGAATATGTGCAGGCGAAATATAATTCAGAGTTTAAATACATACATATCCCTACACGTGAAAACACTTCTAATTTACCGTGGAATTATATAGAACGTCAATTTAAGAATAAGTCTGCTCGTGAATATGCTCGTGACGTCGAAGGTTCATGGGAGGCATGGGAAGGTAAAGTTTTCTTGGGTTGCACTCGCAGTGTGCTTGCCTCGCACAATATTGTACCACATCCAGCATGGGATATTTACGTTGGTATTGACCACGGCGGTACAGGTGATGACCGTACTAAACGCACAGGTGTAAAAGCTGCTGTATTTATTGCGTATCAATATCGTAAGGGGCAATATCCGAAAGTATATATATTTGATGAATTATACTGTCAGGCTATAACTATAGAGGAGTTTATTGCACAAATAGATAATAAACTGAAACGTATTTACATCTCGCAATCAGAATTTTATCCCGATGCTATGCAATTTACTCTCGATAATCGTGTTGATAATCGTGCTAAAATAACGAAATGGCGCTGTGACCCGACTATGAATAAGAAAATTGAGGAAAAGCAGTATACAATAATTGAACGTTATACATACTTCGCTAAATTACGTGGTATGGATATGCTTCTTATGTCAGGTGATGCTGATGAAGTAAGTGGTACTGAAATAGTAGATTGGATGTTTCGTAAGAAAATTATGGAAATATGTCCCAAATGCATTAATACTTATAGCGAACATTCAAGTCTCGAATATGACGATAATGGAAAGATTAAGAAATTACAGCGTGACCATTTAGTGACAGCATTAAAATATATTGTAAGTGCATTCCCACGAGAGTTTAATTCTAATATGGTAATAGAAAAGCCGGAGACACTTGTAGATAGAGAATTAGCAAAAATGGAAGGTATGAGAAAGCAAGCGGTAGGAGGACGATATGGTAGTGTTTGTTAAAGGAGTTAATTATGCATGCTGAAATATGTCCAGTTTGTAACGGTAAGGGTGTTGTTGATAAAGTGCGTTCAGTAGATACAGTAATGGAAAGATTGGATACTTGCCACTGTTGTCACGGACAATGTTGGGTAGAGGTATCTGATGCAAGTATAACTACTGACAGTGGTAATGCAATGGTATTTATAAATGGTTCAGAAATACCGTTTTATGAACCTGCGGTTTACTAATATGGAAACAGCACTTATAATTATTGCAATTATAGCAGTATTGGGGCTAATAGCCACTATAGCTATCCAGGGCTACATGCTATTCAAAGCACATGCATATTTCATGGTTGCCAAGAATCCGCAGGCTTATGTTGAAATTATGAAATCGAGAGACGAGAAGCAATACGAACGGACGGAGAAAAAGAAAACACAGGTGGCGGCAGCAGCCCATAAGCGGTTTAAGGATATAATTAACAGTGGTGAAGCAACTGACGACCAGATAAAAGAATTCAATACGCAAGGGAATAAGAAATGAGAGGGCGAAGCTCACTGAATTTAAGTAGTTCTATAAGTTGGCTTGGTGAAAATGATAGGGCAACACACGAAACATATAGAAATAATAATAGTGGCACAATATTTCACTTTAGTAAATTAACGATTGAGGAATTAAAGACTAAATTCAAAACCTGCTCAAACCCTCTTCCAAAAGCTGCACTCGAGAAAGAAATTCTGAAACGAGAAAGCGATAAGGAGTAAGAAATAGTTCTGATAATGGCGATGCCAAACAAGGAGTACTTTGTGAAAAAATTAAATGTTTATTATGACACAGATAATGAAGTAAATAGTGAGTTGGATTCAGCTATTGAAAAAGCGATAAAACCTTTCGGATATAATTGGTATGCTTCTGGATGTGAAACCGGTACTGGCAAAAGAGATTTAGCATTCGACAAAGAATAGGACTTAAATAAATGACTGAAAGAGAAATGCACAGTGGCTAATCAGGAGAAATTCAAAGACAAACTCTTTCTCACTGGCAAAGAGCCGTATCCTGAGATAATAGACCATATAAAGACTAAGATTGCGATATACAACGAGCAGAACCTTATTACATATCGACAATGGTTACTTAATGCTGCTTTTGCTCGTGGACAGCAATGGGGTGTAATAGGTAGACAATCAAATGTATTTGAATCGCTAACGCCTCCATTCGGACTTAATTATGTTACTGATGATATGATTGGCCCGTGGGTGCGTGCTACAGTAGCAAATCTTTCAATAGGTAAACCATTATGGGAAGCTGTACCAAAGAGTTTACAACCTGATGCGATTATGGCAGCACGTACTGCTAATGATATTCTTGATGCTTATTGGGATGAATGGCGGTTTATCGAGAAAGAAATAACCGGCAATGGTTTTCTTGTAAATTTTGCTAATTTTCTTATATTCATACGATATAATGAGGATGAGGTTGAGGGTGAAATAATTCTTAATTTCGATACAGATGAACCTATATTAGATGACGGTGGTAATCCTATACGAGCTTTGGTTAAGGTTGGCAAAATTAGTGCTGATATACGCCCTCCTCACCACTTAGGTTGCCCACTTGACCCACGTGACCTTGACGAGAAAGAATGGATATTCTGGCGACAATCTCGTCCATTGGGATATTTTCCTGTAAAATATGGCGAGCTCGGGAAAAATGTCGTTCCGGATGCTAAACAGCGTATGGATGAAGGTGAATTAGATTGGATTTCTCGTGGACGTAGTGATGATTTACGGGAGTCGTCAGCTAATGAAGTACTATTTATGCAAAAGCCGAATGACGTAGCTCCAGATGGGCTTGTTATTCCATATGTTAGCGGACAGTTGCTTGAAAAGAATAGAGAGAAATGGCGTTGGCAATTTGACGATATGACAGGTTATCCTGTTATTCATGTTCATGGAGCAAAAGAAGCAGGCGAGTTCTGGGCACGTAGTCCTATAGAGACTATGATTCCATTACAGCGAGCATTAAATATCGTTGTATCGAGTAAGGTAGATAATGTAGATAATATGGCGCATATGAAGTGGGGTATACCGGCATCAGCGGGTGTGGCTGATATGTGGAATACAAGTGAAGTTGTTGTATTCGAGGGTACGGCACCACCTGCAATGTTGAAAGTTGAATCACTTCCCCAATGGATTACAGAGCATGAGTTATCATTGAAGGCATCAATCCGTGATATACAGTCATGGCACGGTTCATCACAAGGCGGTGCTGTAGCTGGTGTACGTAGCGATTTACATGCTCAAAATTTACAAGACCAGGATATGTTGCCGTATACTACTCTTGATAATCTAAAAGCTGCAGGCTATGCTCGTATGGGTGATAAAATACTACGTATTCGTGCGGAGAAGATGCCCGACCAGCCTATGACATTTGTTAAAGATGGCAGACCGATAGTGATAAATAACTTTCGTTCTGTTATGATGGATGGTATTGCACGATTGAATGTTAAGATGGTAAGTACAAATATGCGCAGTAAGAGTATGGTTAAACAAGAGATAGCTCAATGGTTTCAGGCAGGACTGCTCGTTGACCCTGTCACAGGACAGCCTGATGCACGAAAAGCTACAGAATTATTAGAGTTTGCGTTACCAAATTCGATATTCGAACAACTACGTATACATAGTAATCAGGCATATATCGAAAATATACGTATGTACGATGGTGAAGCACCGATACCATATCCATTTGAAAATCATTTTATTCATCAGCGAGTACATGGTGATGAAATGAATAGTCCGAGATTTAGACAGTTACTCGATGCAGCAGAAGGTGAAAATGGAGATGCAGATGCAAAACGAATAGTAGAATTACTTTATGGACATATACAAAAAACATCAGAACTTCAGAGACAAGCGTTTGCGCAATTAGCGCCGCCCCCTGAAGCACAACAAGGAACCACACAAACAGGAACACAAGGGAAAACAACACAAGAGACAAGTCAACAGCGTCAACCTGCTAAATAGTGGCAGGACGTTATGACACTCAGAAAGGCAATACAATGGCTGACGAAAACAAAAGCACAAGTACACAAAATGGTACACACATTATCGAACCTGACACGGGTGCAGCAACTAAGCCTGAACTTGTCAAAAGAACTGTTAATAATCATGAGATAGAAGTATCGCCTGAATTAGCAGGTTATCTTGACGAACAGAAAACTTATTATGCTGATTTGCAAACGAAACATCAGGGTGCTATGGAGGAAGCTAAAGTATATCGTGAAGATGTAAAGGCTAAACTTAAGACCGATAAAAATTTCTATAAAGATAATAGTCAAAAGGCATGGGATAGTTATATACCTCTTGTTGATGATGATAATGGCGGTTACAAGGGAGACCCCGCACTTCTCGGCTTGGATAATACTATATCTGAAAATGATACAGATGGCGAGCCTGATACGCTAAAACAGAAAGCAATGACACCTGATAAAGATGTACAAGAACGTGCAAATATACGCAAGGAGATTGATGACCTAAAGCTTCAGTTTGCAAAAGGTGAGGGACAAAAAACATTAAGTGTCATGGATAGTGTACTTGCTGACTCGAAACTTCAACTTGCTAAACGTACGGAGGTGTTAGCTGAAGTCAAAGATTACTATAATCGTACAGGCGGACAGCAACCCACCAAACAGGTAATTAAAGGGTTCGCACAAGCCAGCCATGATAGCACTAAAGAGTTAAATGATAAAGCAGGCTATGTTCTCAGTAAACCACGCTACGAGGGCGCAAGTCCTTCCGGTGGTATGCCGAAAGAAAAGATAACCGGCATTCCTGGTGATCCATTCGGTTCACAAGCTGAAAAGGATGAGTCAACTCGGGCACTTGCTGACAAATTAGATGGAATTATATACTAAAAAGAATTATATACTAAAAAGAAAGGTTAAGCCAAATGGCAGACACCCCAGGAACTCGAACAACGATAACGGATTTGCTCCATGAATATTATAGCGATAAAATCTATAAACAGATTCCTACTCGTAATTTATTCATGCGTCAGTTGCAAACGGTCGTCCCTACTATGACTCATGGTGGGAAACAATTTAATATACACGTAAGATACAATTATGGCGGTGGTACATTTACAGGTGCTGAAACTGACAGTTTACCTCAAGCAACCGCCGGAAACATCGACCTTGCACAAGTTGGATTTAACTGGCATTATTTCAAAATTGCTTTAACTGGTCAAGCGATGATAACAACAC
>SDBT01010203.1_pt1 | contig 15192 bp, 21 predicted proteins | sample 2277101 | NCBI WGS metagenome assembly SDBT01 (sample SAMN10404973, study PRJNA504765) | marine sediment metagenome | isolation source: marine sediment core GS10_PC15, 103 cmbsf | place: Arctic Ocean: Southern Knipovich Ridge | collected 2010 | reverse complement strand
TTTGCTAAGCATCGACTAATTTCTTCCCGTTCTGTATTTGTTAGGCGTTTATATTTTCCTTTTTGCATACGAATGATTTTATCTCCTCATCCGTTGCACTAAATGTCTGAATTAACAAATGAAGAAAATGAGTTTAAAAAATCGTGTAGCATTAATCACTGGTTCTAGCTTTGGATTAGGTAAAGCAATTGCTCAAGCATATGTGAAAGAAGGAGCAAGTGTAATACTCTGTGCACGGAACGAGGAGAAACTCCTTTATACGCAAGACCAGCTCCAAAGTTTGTGTAAAACAGGCCAGCATGTTAAAGCGATACGAGCGGATATTTCTAATAAAGATGATGTTGAGCAACTTCTAGCGCAATCTTTAAAAGCATTCAAACAAATTCATATCCTTGTTAATAACGCTGGTGTATATGGGCCAAAAGGTTGCATTGAGGATGTGGTTTGGGATGATTGGGTAAGTGCGATTGAAATAAATTTGTTTGGTTCGATCTTGACGGCAAGAGCGATTCTGCCGCATTTTAAAAAGAATAAATACGGAAAGATCATTCAACTTTCTGGTGGCGGAGCGACCTCTCCTTTACCATTTATCAGCGCGTACGCTGCATCCAAAGCTGCGATTGTTCGCTTTGCAGAAACTCTTTCTAAAGAAGTCAAGGATTTTGGTATTGACGTAAACTCGATCGCACCCGGCGCACTCAATACGCGTTTGCTTGATGAAGTGCTGGAGGCGGGTCCTGAAAGAGTGGGTAAGGCGTTTTACAAAAAAGCATTGGATCAGAAAAATGAAGGTGGAGTGCCTTTAGAGGTTGGTGCTAAATTATCCGTTTTCCTCGCTTCTGAACAAAGCGATGGAATTTCGGGAAAATTAATCAGCGCTGTGTGGGATCCTTGGAAAAAGTTTCCCGAGCATATGGACGAGTTGATGGAAACTGATATCTATACCTTACGCCGCATAGTACCAAAGGAACGCGGCATGGAGTGGGGTGAGGTATGAAAAAAACATTGGGGGTCGCGATTTTAGGCTGCGGGTTGATCGGGCAGAAACGCTCGCAAGTTCTCGCAGATGCCAGATTGTTTGTATGTGCAGATGTCAATGAATCATGTGCTAAAGCATTGGCAAATAAATTTCCTGATTGTATTGGCACATCTGACTGGTATTCAGCTGTTCAACGTGATGATGTGGACATTGTGATCGTGTCAACAACTAATGACGCACTTGTGGAAGTAAGTTTGGCAGCTGTCAAAGCAGGCAAACATGTGCTGGTGGAAAAACCAGCCGCACGCAACTTCAAAGAACTGGACGTACTAATTGAAACTGCACAGAAGAACAATGTTCAGGTGCGAGTTGGGTTCAATCATCGCTATCATCCTGCCATGCGCAAAGCGCGTGAGCTGATAGACGCCGGTGAGTTAGGCGACCTGATGTTCATCCGTGGGCGGTATGGCCATGGGGGTAGGATTGGTTATGAAAAAGAATGGCGTGCCAATCCCGCTTTGTCCGGCGGTGGTGAGTTAATTGATCAGGGAGTCCATTTAATTGACCTTTCACGCTGGTTTTTGGGCAATTTTACAGAAATACAGGGGTTTGCTCACACATATTTCTGGGATATGTCTGTGGATGATAATGCATTCATGACACTAAAAACAGAGAAAAGTCAAACAGCATTTCTGCATGTCAGCTGCACCGAATGGAAAAATCTATTCTCTCTGGAGATTTATGGGCATCACGCTAAACTGCACATTGAAGGATTGGGGGGCAGTTACGGCGTGGAGAAACTTTCATTTTATAAAATGCTGCCTGAGATGGGGCCTCCTGATACAACTATTTGGGAATATCCTCGCGGTGATACCTCATGGAAATTTGAATTTGAAGAATTTTTAGAAGATGTGCGGTTGGGTCGAACGCCGTCTGCGAATTTGAATGATGCTCGTGAAGCTTTAATTGTGGTTGAAAAAATTTATAAGGATTCCTGTTATGATAATCACACGTAGTCCTCTGCGAATTACCCTGGGCGGTGGAGGCACTGATTTACCCTCCTATTATCGCAAGCACGACGGTTTTCTAATTTCGGCAGCAATTGATAAATATGTGTACGTCACAGTGATGCGGCCATTTACGTCCGGAATCTTTCTGAAATATTCTCAACTAGAAAAAGTTGAAAAGGTGGATGAGGTTCAGCACCCAATTTTACGTGAAGCGATTCGATTGTTGGATTTTAAAACACCTCAGATCGAGATCACAACGCTCGCAGACATCCCAGCTGGTACAGGGTTGGGCTCCTCAGGTAGTTTTACCACCGCGCTGTTAAAGGCTCTTTATACCCATCGCCGCCGCTTGATCCTTCCCGACGAGTTAGCACGCTTGGCTTGTAAGATCGAAATTGAGATTTTAAAGGAACCCATCGGAAAGCAGGACCAATATATTGCAGCATTTGGCGGGATAACGTGTTTTGATTTTCATAAAGATAATTCGGTAAAGGCTTATCCGTTGCCCATTAACATGGATACCTTGTTTGATTTGGAAGATAATATCCTTCTGTTTTTTACAGGAATTTCTCGTCGAGCCTCATCTATTTTAAAAGACCAGGATAATCGCAGCAAAGAGAATGATGAGGAGATGCTTAATAATATGCATTACGTTAAGGATCTGGGATTGAAAAGTAAAGAAGCGTTGGTTAATGGACACACATCAGAATTTGGTTCATTGCTAAATGACCACTGGGAAAATAAACGAAAGCGATCCAAAGGCATGAGCAATCCACAAATTGATGAATGGTATGAGTTGGGTAAGAAGAATGGGGCTTTGGGAGGAAAATTGGTGGGTGCGGGTGGCGGTGGCTTTTTAATGTTCTATGCACAAGACCGAAATAAATTGCGTCATGCAATGGTAAAAGCGGGTTTAGAAGAAGTACGTTTTCGGTTTGATTTTGAGGGAACAAAGGTTATATTTTCATGAATCTCTATCCAATAGCCATTTTGGTTGGCGGTATAGCTACCCGTTTACGACCTATTACTGAAAAAATACCTAAAGCACTCGTCGAGCTTGCAGGTGAACCTTTTATTGCACATCAACTGCGCTTACTCAAAAACAGTGGTTTTTCTGATGTTGTCATTTGTGCCTGGTATCGCGGTGAAATGATCAGGGATTATGTTAACACTGGGGATCAGTTTGGTTTGAATATCACCTACTCCTTTGATGGTGCGCGTCCTTTGGGTACCGCAGGTGCGATTCGAAATGCTATTCCATTTTTGGGAGAAAATTATTTTGTACTATATGGCGATTCTTATCTCCCCTGCGATTATCGTTTGATCCAATCTAGTTTTGAATCTCAGAACAAACAGGGATTAATGACTGTTTATCGAAACAATGGCAAATGGGATTCGAGTAATGTAGAATATTTAGAAGGAAATATTCATTCTTATGATAAAAATTTAAAAAGCCAATTGATGAGATATATTGACTATGGATTGGGTGTTTTTAATAAAGAAGCGTTTGTTACTGTACCGGAAGGTATGGCTTTTGATTTGGAAGAGATCTATAAAACACTTATTAAAAAGAATGAAATTGCAGCTTATGAAGTACACAATCGATTCTATGAAATTGGCTCAAAAAAAGGTCTTACAGAGCTTGACCTGTTATTGTCCAAAAATCCAAGCTATTTTTTAAAAGGTGAAAAATGAATTATTCTCAACAATTCCTTCAAGAAACAATAGAAATTATCAATCAAATTGATACCAATTCAATCGAACAAATAGCACAGTTGCTTTCTCAATTGCGTGAAGATGGAGGAAGATTGTTTATTTTAGGTGTTGGAGGAAGTGCTGCAACAGCATCCCATGCAGTTAATGATTTTCGTAAAATAACTGGAATTGAAACATACGCTCCAACTGACAATGTAGCTGAATTGACAGCTCGCACAAATGATGAAGGTTGGAGCAGCGTGTTTAAATCATGGTTAGAAGTTTCTCGTTTAAATAATAAAGATATGATATTGATTTTTTCAGTGGGTGGTGGAAACATCGAAAAAAATATTAGTGCCAACCTGGTTTATGCTTTGCAGTATTCAAAAGAAATTGGTGCAAAAGTTATTGGAGTGGTCGGCAGAGATGGAGGGTTTACGGCAAAGGTCGCTGATGCATGTGTGATCATTCCGATGGTAAATCAGGAGAGTATTACCCCACATACAGAAGCATTCCACAGTGTGATATCTCATTTGCTAGTCTCTCACCCATTATTGCAATTAAATTCTACTAAGTGGGAATCTGAAAAATAAAATGTTTGGCGAAAATCGTGCAGTGTTTCTCGATAGGGATGGTGTATTAAATAAAGCTATTATTCGAGATGGAAAGCCATATCCACCTGCCAACCTGAAAGAAGTAGTAATTATTCCTGGCGCGAAGTCAGCATTACCTATTTTAAAAGGAAATGATTTTTTTCTAATTGGCATCACAAACCAACCGGATGTTGCGCGCGGAATACAAGAGCGCGAAATTGTAGAATCGATTAATAACTATCTTCTGCACCAACTCCCAATCCTAGAATTTTTTGTTTGTTATCATGACGATAATGATAATTGTGATTGCCGTAAACCAAGACCAGGTCTTATCCTTCAAGCTGCAGAAAAATATGAAATTGATCTCACAAAAAGTTATATGGTAGGTGATCGTTGGAAAGATATTGAAGCGGGTAAACGGGCTGGTTGCAAAACAATTTTTATCGATTATAAATATGATGAGAACCTTATTGGCATTAAACCCGATTACTCGGTAGATGATGTTTCCAACATAGTTAAGATTATAAATTCAGATTGGAGGAGATAATGAAAAGGGTAGAGGATTTATCCATTAAGATATTCGCAGATGGTGCGGATAAAGCAGGCATGCTTGAGATGTATTCTAAACCATTCATCAAAGGATTTACAACCAACCCAACATTAATGCGAAAAGCGGGAATTTCAGATTATAAAGGTTTTGCACTAGATATTTTAGCATCTATAAAGGACAAACCTATTTCTTTCGAGGTATTTTCAGATGATTTTAAAGAAATGAAGCGACAAGCGTTGATGATTAAAGATTGGGCGGAAAATGTTTACGTCAAAATACCGGTTACAAATACAGAAGGATATCCGTCGTATGATTTAATAAATAATCTTGTTGAAATGGGTGTTCACTTAAATGTGACTGCTATTACTACTTTAAAACAAGTTCGTGAAGTAAGTGCTGCATTGGAAAATCACTCATCTTACGTTTCTGTTTTTGCTGGTCGCATTGCCAACACAGGCGTAGACCCAGTACCATTAATGGTAGAGGCTATTGAGGTTATTAGTGTTTTTCCGAAACAGGAGCTTTTATGGGCTAGCCCGCGTGAATTACTCAATATTTTTCAGGCAGATGAAATAGGTTGTCAGATTATAACTGTAACCAATGACATTCTTAATAAATTGGAACTAGTGGGAAAAGATCTTGCTGATTATTCCTTGGATACTGTCAAAATGTTTCGTTCAGACGCAGTAAAGGCTGGTTTTGACTTGTAATTAATAGGAATGCTAGTTTACCAAATAATTCTGTAAATATAAAAATTCAATTAATGCAGAAGATATTTAGCTATTTTTTTGAGCAAAATTTAATGAATGATTCAGAAATATTTAATAATCTTATTTCTCTAGAAGGAGCTTCATTGATTTGTGGCTTATCAAGTGCTCATTTACGTCGTCTTAAGGAAAAAGGTTTAATAAATGGTAAGAAAATCGGGAGAGACTAGATTGTAGCAGTTAGTTTAGAGCCTTTAAGACAAAAAAGGGGATAAAATCCTAGAGACACATTCCAGATAAAATGAGAAATATAAGGAGTGTGTCATGTCAGAGAGAAAAGAATTTGAGAAAACAGTACGTGAGATCCGACGAGAGGCACGCAAGAAGTATTCAGCGGAATAAAAGATCCGGATCATGAATGAAGCGAATCATGAAAGCGAAAAAGAATGCATAAGAATTTGCGATCCTATTTTGAAATTTGGCGTAGTGGAAAGAAATACTGGGTTAACTTAATTACTAAAAACAAAATTAAGAAATCTTTCCTATACATAAAAAAATATGGATTTTTGGGATTTTTGAAGGAATTAAAGAGGATAAGGACAAGTATAATAAATGTTGGATTGCTTCAAAATGATATCCCTTTTTCGATAGTTGAAAATCCATCAAGCGCATTTTTCAATGACGTGGATTATAATCTGGAGATTTTTTCTGACTCAGTATCCATAATTATTCCTACTAAAAATGCTGGGGATGACTTCGAGTATTTACTCAAAATGGTTAAGAATCAATATGGATTCAAGAAGATAGAAATCATTATTGTAGATTCAGGAAGCACAGATAAAACGCTTGAAATTGCAAAAGCATTTGATATCAAGATCATAAATATCCTACCTGAAGAATTTTCTCATTCTTCTGCCAGAAATCTTGGAGCTGAAAATGCCTCAGGCGATTATTTACTTTTTACTGTTCAGGATGCATTGCCACCAACTAATACTTGGTTGTACGAACTAATGACTTTTCTACATAATAATGATGTTTGTGCGGTATCATGCGCTGAAACTCCCCGTGAAAACGCTGATCTGTTTTATCGGGTAATTAGTTGGAACCACTATAATTTCATAGGTGTGAATGAAAACGACCGAATATTTAGATTGCCAAATGTTATCAATCACCTATCTTTGCGACAAAATGGTCCATTATCAAATTTAGCCTGTTTAATTTCCAGTGATATTTTCCGAAAGTATAAATTCAGAAACGACTATGCAGAGGATTTGGATTTGGGAATTCGACTAATCAAAGACGGTAAAAGGATTTCTTTTTTAGGTTCGATCAGAATCATTCACTCTCATAACAGGTCAGCTTATTACTTTCTAAAAAGAGGGTATGTAGATAACTTGTTTTTATCGGATTTATTCAACGATTACCCAATCCCGAAGATAAATCTCAAAGAATTAATTCCTGACATTTTATTTACCGCTTATTTTCTAAATGAGGTAATTAATAACAAATTGTCAAAAATTGCATTTCCGTTTAGTTTCGAAGTACTAGAAAATGTACTTAGAGAAACCTTTGCATCCGCTAATAATAATTTTCCCTCTATAATCAATACGGAGAATAATAGATTTATCGACAATGAATACAGAACATTTCTTGAAAGAATTTCAAACCTGCCGGATTATTCACAACCCAAGGGAAAATACAAGGGAGTCTTAATCAATGACCTTCTTGGATTCTCCAACATAATGATTGAATATATGAATAATTCATACGAAATGGTTTATGATGACCTTTTTGAAGAAATAATGGTATGTTTAAACAAACAACTCGCTCAAAGAATAGGCTTCTATTTAGCTTTCTGTTATAAAAATAGTTCTAACAACGAAAAACAAAAATTCGCACAAATTTATAGTACTTTGAAATTGGGGATCTAATATTTTTAAAATACGCCACTTATGCCAGGTACATGATACACAAGCAGAAGTGACGGGAAAAATACCGCTTTAATAAAAATTGAAATGGTTGCTGTGCCAGGATATGGCAGACTAAATATCTCTAGAACTAATTCGATCACAGTTTAAGAAGATATCAAAAACACATATCAAAATATTAAATCAAATGAAAAAACGATCCTCAGTGAAAAGCACTCACTAAAGATTTTTGATATTACCTTGCAGGTAAGCAATTTGTTGGGCTCTTCAATTTTTTCCGGTATTGGATCAGCAGCTTACGTTGCAATTGTGTCTAGTCTATTTAAAAAGAATTTAAAAAATTTTCTTTCTGTTCTTGATAATATTTCGGTTGGTGGTGCAATAGAACGAGTTACAAATTTTACAGATAAAGTGACCATGCTATCAGAAAATGGTGTTAAAGCTGTGATTGTACCAATAGAGAATATAAATGAACTGGCAAACATTCCGCCAACGGTTCTTGGAACAACAGATGTGCATTTCTATCAGGACAGTCAGACCTTGATGTAAAAAGCAATTCTTACTGATTAATAAAAACCAAGAAGGTTCTACTTGCGCATAATGATGTTAAGCTGCTAGACGATTATTCAGTTTATGATAATTTGGTAATAGGTGACCGGTATTTAACAGAACCATGAATTTCATGAATAGTTTGAATTGGGTGATTGACATCTATGTCGCACAATCTTTCTTTTGTGACCCTACTACCAGGCGGATTGTTATGTCGTCCCTTATATAATAGTCCTTGCTTGGCCATGAAATTAATTAGACAAGCCTATAATCCAGGGAATAAGACCCAAAGATTTCCCATAAAACAATTGTCATATTTTCTGATTTTTGTTATACAACTTCATTGTCGCGGTCGTTTGCCAATATCTCAAACCGATCCCCATTTTAATTCTGTGGTGCATGGTCGGCAATCAACATAATTTCAGCTAGCCGGTCTGTTAGCCTTTTTTCGGCACCTTCGATAGATTGACGATGCTGGGTACTCGCTTAAGTGGAATTAGAGAGCTAATAGATATCGCGGCTAAGTAAACCCACTCATCATCCAAAAAGCATAATTAGCATTCGAATCCCCTCATATCTGCTCTATATGAGGTTGAGATTTACATTTTTATAGAAAGAATTTTTATATGTTTCTCGAGTTCCTGCTTCCTTATATCAATTTCCTTCTTTGGTTTAGCTTCCTTTCTTTTAGTTACATCTACCAAAACAACAAATGCCAATAAAAATGATCCTATTCCCACTCCTAATGTTGTGCTTAAGTCCCAATTCCTTATGATTGCATTCGTCAATGCACCAATCAGAACCGTATAAAAACTAAACCCCATAGATATTTCAATGTAGTCTTCGGTTTGAAGTTTTTCCCGCATTTCGCTAATTACACCTTCAAATTGTTTTATTTCTTTTTCAAGTCGTGGAATAGCAAGTTCAGATTCGGTTATATCGCCACCATCATTTGCCCCTTTCTTGCTTTCGACAAGAGGAACAAGCGATATCACACCACCTTCGCGCTTTATAATATGTTCACTTCCGCAATGGCCGCATGCAAAATTATTCATATGGTTTGTAACCTTAAGTTTGGCACTACAGGTCGGACAAGTAAGAGATATATAATCTGTCATAATATTTTCACTCCTTTTCTCTGTTTGGATGAGAAGATATGCTCATGAATTGATGCCCCCTGAATTATCAATGATTGGTAATCCAGGGGTCTGTTAATTTTGTTAGCCAAGAAGTTTTGCAATGAAACCTCGAGGTTTTGTGTAGACTAACGGAGGAAGTGGTGGTTTGTTCAATTCTTGGGCGATCATGTCTTTGCCAATTCTTACTAGCGCTATGGTGTTTTGGCTAGCCATTTCTATCAGGTATTTGTTGAATTCTTCCACGTACGGCCCACAGGATGAGTCTCTTGTCTCTTCTACCATTTCTGTCAAGGTGGATGTAACTTCTCTATTGATTTCACTGGCAAATTGAAAAATCTTGTTGGTCGTCTTTATACTTGTGCACGATCTAGATAAAAATGCATCCACGTTGGCTTGGAATACTTTATTATCATCACCAATCTGAATAACCTCCTTTCTCGTTTGATCATCTTCAGGTAATATTAAAGATAATCCTTTTAATACTGAATTTTCTTTCTCATTAATGGATTGTAAATCAAGCAAAGTTCCTGTTCTTTCACTCATAATAAATCTCCTTTTTTGTTTGATTGATAAAATTTTCCGTTTGAAAGTTGAGAGCAGCTACTCCAACCTGCCTCCTTGCGGACTCACCTAACACGGTTATGTTTGTCCTGATGTAATAGAATTTCAGATTATTTCCAAATTTGTTTATTCCGTACTTTTCCATCAAAATTAACTTATTTACTTGAAATGTATTCAATTCTCTCTGGTTGAGGATTTCATGCTTCTTTTCATCCTTAGAATGATTCGAGTTGAGGAGAGAGGTTAGCTTTTTATTGAAAGTATTTATGATTTTGATTATCTCCTTTGTCAAAGTAGATACTTTTGCAATGATTTCATCATCCAATACAGGATAGAAATACTCAAGAGATCGAATGGTATTTGTTACCTGAACTCCTGCAAAAGTTATTGTCTGATGATATTCAGAAATCATCCGGATTGATAACTCCTCAAGGTTTTTTGTATTCTTCAATATTGTTTCACAATTTGAAACAATATTTTGTTCATAATTGGTGGGAATGTTACATTTTGTTGCTTGAATCGGGATATTGTTTATCATCAATCTCCTCCGTTTTTTGCTATGCTGTAATTGAGATGCTTTTATTAGTTAGCTTATAAACACAGTACCTTAATAAGAAACACAAAAGAAGTCGAAAATCGACACGAGTTATTCAAGGAGCTTAACTATGAAAAAAGTAAAATATCTTTCATTTGGAAAGTGGTTGAATAAAGCTAGGGGATCCTATTCTCTTCAATATGTTGGGAATCTGATTGGAAAAAGTCATAGCTCTGTTTCGGAATATGAAAAAGGATATGTGAGACCCCCAAAGCTTATCGTTGCCTATTTAATAAACCACTATAATGCAAATCCGCTAAAAATAGCGGGTTTTTTGTTTTATGACCCAAATGAAATTCAGGATCTGTGTAGAAAATTAAAAGTTTCTGGCCAATCGGCAAACGAATTTAAAGAAGAATGTCGGAACAATCTTAATTATGCACGGAAAATTCGCGAAATTGACAACCCGCATGATGCCTTATTAATGTATAAGGCATGTGCTAATGCCTTGAAAAAAAGAATTGAAGCCGATATAGATACTCTACAAGATGTAAAAGATTATGAACATATGCTTTTGAGAACTTATGGAGAGACTATTGGGTGCACGACAGTCTTTCTTGCTCGCCATAAGGTGATTACTGAAATACTTCCTGTTTATTCAAAAATGATTGAATTGTCGATTGATACTGAAAGAAAATGCAGTAAGTTTTATTCATTTACTCCACCTGCTGGTTCTTTCAAAGACGTTGACTGCAATACACAGTTAGTCAATGGTGAGGTGTATGGTGATTTTTCGATAGCAGCCGCCTATTTCGTTGCTAAAGACTACGAGAATGCCATCTATTATCAAAAAAAAGCAATCCCTCTGTGCGGATTTGACAAAAAATTGCTTGCAGAAACTTATCGGGGGTTGATTCTAAGCCTGTCTCATTTAAAAAGAACAGAGGAAGTCAATGAAGTTGAAATAATAATAAATAATTTATTGGGTAAAGAAATCAATGATCCTGTGGATATTAATTCATTAAAATGTGCTATCGCTGAAGCAATAATGCTAGTTAGGAGAGATGGATATTGGGAAATATTAGCAGAAGGCGAAAGTTCAATCTTCGACAAAAACAAATTTATTCCATTGAAAAGAATTCAGTTCTATAAAACACAATTATTCCTTGCAATTAATGATCTAAGAATGCACCGTAAAATTGATGTAGATCGGATGCGGGAAGTTGTAAGAAAGGGGTTTTTACTAGCTCAATTATATGGATATGAAAGGCATGCAAGGGAAATAGCCTTTTTGGGAAAGGCGATTGAAGGAAAGAAAAGAGTTGAATCGAAAATAAACGTAAAAACACCTGATTATTATTTGAAATAATTATTCGGTTTTATCGAAATCCATATAATTTCAGCTATGAGCATTTCTTGAAAACGTTAAAAACGCACCTCATTAAACACGCTATAATGGGCTGATGGAACCTGAATGGGAAGATTACCAGCCACCTATTGATGAGTTGATCTCACTAAAAGATGCAGCTGATCTTAGCGGTCTTTCACCGAGTCATTTGCGATTATTAGTAGGTCATGGCAATTTATGGGGAAAAAAAATCGGTAGAAATTGGGTAACAACAATGCAGAAAGTCCATGAGTATCTTGCCCATAATCATAGACCAGGCCCAAAACCCAAGACTGAATAATAAAGCCTGACATATCAATCATAATCCTTGACAAAATAGTCGGTATCGCTTATAATAGCATTACTTCGATAACATTTTCATAATGTTTAGCATATTGGTTTAGCTTCTCAAATGAAAGGAGTGTGCGTCATGAGTGGTGGATCCGGGTAATTGAAGCGTTGAGCGCGATAGGAACCGCGGCCTTTCGCCTCACCAACTCCACTTAATTACGTAATGTTCATATAACCTTGGCTTTTTCACTTCCCATGTCACTCGCAAGCGCCCATTTGGTAGGCACTTTTTTTGTTCACTACTTAGGCTTTGCGTTTTTCGCTGGTTATTTTCGACTAGAACAAGTCTGGTCGGATGGCGTTCTTTAGGAAAAATCACTGAAATACGCAGATTCTTGGTGCGGTTGCTAATATCCGTAGTCCAGGATTCATCAGGTTTGAGAAATACATTTTTCATATTCCATTGAATGTTGAATTCATCTACATCTCCCCTATTTTTTACTTCACGCAAAGATATCAGAATGTGGGTTTTATAGTCAAAACGATAGCGATCAACTGGTTTGCCAGGTGTACAGCGGTATGCTCTAAGAATCTCACCATCTCCCCAGGCATAATCTTGGTAGGCAATAATATTATCTTGCAGATAGCGGATTTTCTTGCGTTTCTTGTACCGGGCTTTTTTTCCATTTCGATCCAAAAGTTCCAGTACAGCCTCATACTCCAAAACTTCATACATGCCTTCATGTGATAATCCCAAGATTACTTTGCGTCCATTTTTCCAGATATTGGCCAAGACTTCAAGCCAAGGAATGTTTATCAACAGGCTGCTGATTACAGACGAGGTACTCATCTTTATCCCCATCTTTCTTCTTCATGTTTTTTCATTAATTCTTCGATGGTTTTAGGTTCGTAATAAAGGTCTCGTTCAATTGGCAGACCCAATGATCCTTTGACAGATTGAAGCTCTGAAAGTGAAAAATAACCAAGTTCAACTTCAAACCCCGAAACCAATCCAAAGAAGAGATCTTCTCCATCAAACTCGCTTGCGTACCATGACCAATTACTATCCGGGGTGAAAAACTTGACCAATGCAATTGCCATTAAACCTAGTTCTTCACCACTATATAATGCTGGCAATTTCTCTCTACTCTCTGGATCAAGCAGGTTGTCCCCCGTTGGTGGTTTGAGATGTTCTATCATTTGGTGTTATGGTGAATTTAACACACTCCGATGCTTGTCGTCTATACAAACCACACGTATGGTCTGGAGGAAGTTTCAGGGTTATTCGAAAATTAAACGCGAAAAGCTAGGGAGGTATTTGAAGCATGGGTTCTTCGATTTTCTCGCATATTTCAGGATCCAAACAAATAAACGTGTATTTATATAAATAACGAATAAAAAGAGTAATCAGAATCACAATAATCGCAGCAACGATGCCCCCGGTTTGTAAATATTTTTTAGCTTTTTCTATTTGTTCCTCTTGCATACTATCAAACTAACAAAAATCATCCGGGAAAGCAAACACCCAATTGACACAACCTTCTCTTAATGCTTTCATATGCAGTAGTACATATTGCTCAGTCAGCAAAACACCCTGCCAGGCTTTTGCTGATAGAAAGAAGATATGATTATTGCAATCGCCACCCAAAAAGGGGGCACTGGAAAAACTACTACCGCCATTTCACTGGCTGCCGGTCTCGCTCGCTTTCATAATAAGAAAGTTCTCCTTATCGATATTGATAGTCAGGCCAACAGCAGCAAGGTATTGGTCTCAAATTATCAACAACTTGAGGAAGATCAAACTATCTGGGCGACGATCATTAATCGCGATCCCCTACCGATCCATCCAACAACTGTTCAGAACCTGGATATCGTCCCCTCTCATATTTTGTTATCCAATGCAGACGTGGAACTCACCACGGCAAAAGACCATCGTGAAGCCCGTCTCCGCTATCAATTAGAGCCAATTCGCCATAACTATGACTATATCTTCATTGACTGTCCACCTGCCTTGGGCTGGCCAACTATTAACGCTTTCACTGCATCAGACAAAGTACTGGCTGTAATTGAGCCAGGATACTTTGAATTGGATAGTATCGTCCAACTCAATAAAACCCTTGAGGAAGTTAAGCATATTTTTCACCCGGATCTTGGGTTACTCGGCTTTCTGTTCACTAAATCGGATTCAACAATAAACAGTCGCGAAAGCCTCAAGTTACTCCGCCAAGCTTATACCCATAAGGTTTGTAAGACGATCATCCCCCGCGCTACTGCGCTCAAGAATGCTTCTTTCAATAAGCAGGACATCTTCGCGTATGATCCAGACTCAAAGGCTGCCCATGCGTATGAGAGATTGATCAAGGAGCTATTTATATGAGTAAAAAGAAACTCGATACAGCCGGTATGCTCAATGAATTAACTGGGAAATCTCGCTTCTTTGAACCCCCGATCCAATCAAACGCGGTGAAGATCACGGCTCATAAAAATGAGCTATCCCCACCTGACGATAACCATGCCACCATGATCCCAAGCAAGCATGGCACCGTGATACCACGACACCATGATACCGAAACTATCGAAGTAATTCGCAAGTCCTTGAAGGTATTCGGTAAAGAGGCGGCCACGCATCGCTTCACTATTGAAGAAAAACAGACGATTGCCGAAATCATTTTCACCTTACGTCAAAATAAAATTCGCACTAGCGAAAATGAAATAGCGCGAATTGCAATCAATTGGTTGATGCTTGATTACAAGAAAAGCAAAGAAGATAGTATCCTGCATCAAGTATTACTTGCACTTAACTCCTGAATCTTTCAAATTATGACTTCACTAGAATGATCCTTCTACTTTGCGGTATCACGATACCATGACACCGTAATACCATTACGACACAGTAGCATGACATCATGAAACCATGGTACCAACCATGCTACCATGGTGCATTTTATCTCTTGACTCCACCAAATATTAATAGAATGCTAGATGCGTTCGTTAATAAATCCTGATACTGAAGTAGAGATGACGTCTAACGAAATATAGCGTTTACGTCCTAGCCTGGAGAGGCGAACGAAAGAGGTATCCGGTCGCGCTGTCGGATAAAAATCACCGATAGGAGATCATGGGGCAATAAAAACGCCCTGGGGTTTCCAAGGCGTCGTTTGAAATCTATTTGTCAAGCTAAGGACAAACTTAAAACAAAAGCTTTAGCTTAACGATTTTGCGTCAGCAAAATAAATATAGAATTGGCTGGGTGCGTTGTCAATGCTTA
>SDBT01010202.1_pt1 | contig 15194 bp, 14 predicted proteins | sample 2277101 | NCBI WGS metagenome assembly SDBT01 (sample SAMN10404973, study PRJNA504765) | marine sediment metagenome | isolation source: marine sediment core GS10_PC15, 103 cmbsf | place: Arctic Ocean: Southern Knipovich Ridge | collected 2010 | reverse complement strand
CCACAATCGGGGGAGCATTGTGTACGGAGGGGGGCAGTCCCTGCCCGCCCGCTTGGGTCCATGGAACCAGACGGAGCATGCCGACAGTCGCGCACCGCGAGCAGAGTCGCATGATCTTATCGTCGCCGTGATGGAAGTGCGCCAGAATGGAGCCCTAAGCTAACCCTGCCAACAAAGAGCCGACTGACTTCCCTTTTTTGTCTGCGCGCGCGGAAGGGTCTTGCAGAAATGGGGCTTCGTCATGGAACATGCGAAAGCAGCTCGCTTCCGCCTCAATGCCGTCGACCACGACTTGGGGTATTTCGCCGTTCAGCAGCGACTCGCGAAGTCCCTTCACTCCTCCCTCTGCGCCTGCCTTCCAGTAAAGCAGCGTCAGGAGGAACCGGTGCGCGGCGAACAGGTCGAGTGGGCTTGCAGAAGCAATGCAGCGGGTTGTCGTCGCGTGCTTCAACGCCTCCAACGGAGAGTACAGCTTGATCTCCGCATGGACCTTCATTACCTCCAGCCAGCGGCTGGTGAGTACGTTCCAGTCTGCGTCTTCCGGGTAGTCTCGGCTGTCGTCACACATGGCAGGGCCACCTCCCCTCGACTAAATGTACGCTTGGCCATCCAAGTGGGAGTGTCGCCAGTAAGTTCCCACCCAGGGGGACAGAGTAAGCCGGCGTATTCCCGTTGATGCTAGCCGTCATGCTCTGTCCCGCTCCAGCGGTCCCTGCCGACGCCACAGCGGGCCACCGCACAATCGCCAGCGCGCAGCAAGGCAAACATATTCCTTCGCGGTAGTCGCGCGTGTGCCGAAAATGCGCGATCTTGGAGCCCGACGGCAACTCGTGCAACAGGTTGGTCACGGCGACCGGCTTGACATCTTCGCTCGGATCGTCTTGATAGAACGGATTCCTATCGCGCAGGAAATCGAACGCCGCGTTGCACTGCTCCTCAGTGCCTAGTTTGTCTTTGAGCCAATCATCCGGGATGCCCTTGGCGATCTCAAGTCTCTTGCGATCTTCGTCGGTCAAGCTCGGTTTACACCACTGCAACACGGCCAGCAGAAAGCGCAGCAGCGCCACCCGGTCCATGGGGTTGCTGGCGGCTATCTGTCGGATTTTTCCGGCATCTGTCAGCGCCTGGCAGATCCCGATGCGGCGGAACTGCCCATCGCGATACAGCATCGGAATCCACTCTTTTCGGAGCAGGTTATAGTCCATGGCGATTTCCACTTCGGAGAGTTGGGAAGTGCAGCCGCGAGCGATTGAGGCGCGAAGACACGCCGGCATTACCAAAAGATTGAAGGCCGCGGCAGGGCGGAAGAACGTGGTTGCAGTTGGCCGCGCTAAGGTCGGCGGCCAGCCAGAGTTTGGCCTTGAAGCGGAGGTTAGCCCCGTTGCCGTTGGTCTTGCCCGAATTCCCGCGGGCGGCCTTCTTCGCAGCCATCAGAGTCTACCCTTCCTTTCTGCCAGGCCCGGCCGGAGGCGACCGTCGAAAGGTAGGTGAAGGCGGCCGCCCCAGCCCGATTTAGCCCGCCGAGGAGCGACCCCGGCGAGCACCCGGCAACGATCATCATATCCCCGGCGGTGGGCTCATGCAAGGCAATGGCCGAGAAACCCCGTTCAGCCCTCGCGCGCCCGTCCGCGCCCAATCGTCACGGAGGGTTCGAAAGGCCCGAAACTACGCATCCCCTGCCTTTCCCCCCGGCTCACTCGCCCCCAGCCGGCGGGGCCAGTATGCCCAAGCAGTCGTCGACCAACCGGCTGATATGGCCCGCCGAAGCCTCGATAGGTGTTCTGGGTCGGGTTAGGCCGCCGGAAGGCCTGTTTGGTCGCCTGGGGAGTGCTGACGGGCGGGCTTGAATCTGTATTGCCGAAGCCGCTCGGCTGCTTCCGGGCTCTGCCGCCTCCGCTTTCTCGGCCGCAGGATCTCAGCCACTTCCTCGAAGTGCTTCACGTCGAAGACGATATTCGCCCCATCGTCGCCGTCTTGGGCAATGGTGGTGAACGGAAGCCGCTTCAGTTTCGACGCAACTCGGGTGCCGTTGGTGCAAGCGGCCAGTTCCGATCCACCCCACGGGCAGATATGGCCATTCTCGCAAAGCAGGATCATCCGCCACGCCTCTTCCGTCGTCTTTCGCCACCGCTCGGCATAGTAGCTCCCTTCGTAGTCGACCTTGAATCGGTCGCCGAATCGTTCTTTCAGATTGATGCACTCCATCCTGCCATCCTCCAAGTCTGTCAATCCTCGTGCATCTCGGCCAGCAGGTCCTCGATCTCGGCCAGCGCCATGCGTTCGCGCCTGATGTCCTGCTGCTCGTCCACCTCGTCCTTCAAGGAACGGGCGACAACGTCCACGTATTTGGCATAGGCGCGTATCGACGTTTCCAACCACCCCAACGCAGCCATACTGGGCGCCGGCGACCGTGCTCGATCGAGGTGAACCCGAGTTGCACCGGACGGCCGCTCTTCGACCACAACCAACCGATTCGCCTGCACCCAGTTCAACTCAGACTGTAGCGACGCATTCGCGGGCAGCGTGCCCCATGAAGCCGGGATATCGCCAAGACCCCGCACGCGGCCGCCGTCGTCGGCGACGGGCTCGGCAGTCGCTTCCGCCACGGGAAGCGGCGGGTATGCCTCAGCCATCGCCTCCCAGGCAGCTTCCACCGCCTCCTGCCGCCCCATGCCCTTTGTGCGGAAGTCGGTCCGCGCCGTCTCCCTGAAATTGCTGGCCTCGGTCCAGCGTCTTTCAGCACGCAACCTCTCCGTCAATTCGATTTTGCTTTCGTTCATGTTACATCGCTCCTTTGCCTGTTTTGAACCCCGAGAATCGTAGGAATTCGAGAACGCATATCTAACGTCGTGGGTGGTAAGGGGGGCCGGGGTCTGGATCAAATTCCGGCGACCGCGATGTGGGCTCCACTTCGTCGCTAGCCCCTCGCCGCCCGGGACGGCCGGAGAGCCGCCTGGCGCCCGGCGAGGCCCACCGTGGCCTTCCTGGAGCCATCGCACCGCCTCCCATCCCCGCGCGGTCATCGGTCAGCCCTCGCACCGTCACCGGCCGCCGTCACCATCGCCAGGATGTCGGCCCGGACCGCTTCGGGCAGGGCGGGCCATGCCTCGACCACAACCGCTAGATCGGGGTCAACTGTGCCGGTTTCGCCGCCAACTGTGCCGGATTCTGTGCCAAACGAATCGGGCGATTGTCGTAAGTCGTTGGAGCGACACGCTGTTACGCCGATTGCTTCGAGTCCCTTATCGCCCACTGCCGAGAGCCGTTGTCAGCGATTGATAGCGGCTCTCTACTCTTGATGGGGCAAGTCCCCTTTTTCGCGGTGCATAAACTTCGCCGGAGACTCCGTGTATTCAGTGTAAGACCGAAAAGGGCGACCGGCCAGGGGTGCCGAGGGCGGTTTCCGTCCGTGGATACGAAGAATTGAGGAGGACTCGTTATGCGCAGTTGTGCTGTCTTGGGATTGATCTTGCTGGTTGGTTTTTCCGTTTCCGCGGCCCGGGCACCATCGCGCCCTTGGGGACTTCGTTGTTGATCTATGCCACCGAGCCGATGCACGAGAAGATCGAAGCCCTGTTTGCTTCGTTTCGCGATCGCTGGGGCAGCCTGAGAACTGTCTCCATACGCGTTCACTGGCTGTGGTTGACCGACGCATGTTGGTCGGGGGGATGACCTACGAGGGTCGCCCCAAGCCGGGCGACCGAGGGCTATACGTGTTTCTCAAGGCTTCGGTCCAGGAACTGCGCGACGACGCCGTGAAGAAGCCTTCGGCCAAGGCGCCGGAGAAAACTTCCAAGGCGGCGAAGAAGCCGAATTGAACAGAAACAACTTATGGTCCCTTGTGGGATGTCGGACACAGCTATGTCCGCGGGAAACGACCCCGTTTGTCCGGTAAGGCGTAGGGCGAATCCGCAAGCGGCAACAGGTTGGCAGACAGCTACTTTTCTTCCTCGTCCTTTTCTTCCTCGTCCTTTTCTTCCTCGTCCTCTGCTTCCTCGTCCTCGAATTCCTCGTCGTCGAGGTAATCGTCCTCGAATTCATCATCGTCGAGGAAATCGTTGCCCTCTTTCAACTCCCTAGCCTCCGCCAGTTCCTTGGCGCGGGCCTCGGTCGAGAGTACCTGTCGCAATAGGGCCGAAAGATCGTCGTAGGAATGGTTGCTGGGTGGGCCGGCGGCGTATTGGAATATGGCCCGTTGGAACTTTTCCGGTAGCGACAGCAGCGTCGAGGAGACCGTGCCGTACTGCCCGCCTGTGATCACCACCCCGCGGCGTCCGGAGGAATCGGTCCTTCGAGAAAACGCCCGGCTGGTGACGGCCAGAAAGGTGACGGCCGAATCGAGCGTGTGCAAGGTGAGCATCCGCCGGACAAACTCCTGCCGTTGGTCGTTCGGATCGTTCAGATTGGCGTTGGTGATCAGGTGCAACCCCGGCGTGAGTTCGACGATCTCGACGTTATTTCCGCCGTAGACGACTGCGGCGTATTTCTCATCGGCGCAGATATAATTGGCCCCCGCGTAAAGCCCGGTTTCCAGTTCGGCGGCGGCCCGCTGGGCGGCCTCCTTGGCCGTACGCACCTCCAATAACTCGCGGCACAGCAGCCCGCGAGAACGAGGGGTGTCGGGCACGACGTTCTTGCGGCGATTGGTCACCGCGGCGAACAATCCGTGCTGGTTTACCCCCAGCCAGGTCCCGCCGGCGCGGCGGTCGATGCCGCAGACCGCCCTGGGAGTACCCGATTGAATCTTAGGTTGCTGCGTGGGCCGGTCGTAAGCCTCTTCCCGATTGGAAGCCACCAAGACAGGGGTGTCGCGAGCCGTTTTGTAGAGAATAGCCATTACACACATCCTGCCGAAATCCTTTCTTCTGTCCGCAAGTTATTTTTCGTCTGCCCCTTAATTGGCTCAAGCAAATACAGTTTAGCGGTTTGCATGCAGCGGTTGCACCCCCACGAAGGGCTATTTGCAACCCATTCCTTATGCGGTGTCGAGATGTGGGCCCCTATCCCGGATTCGCCCATGGGGCTTGAGAGCCGGCCGGCAAACGCCTAAGCTACAGGATTGCCTTCAAATGTGACCCGCGTAGGGATAAGTCCATTGTCAATGACGGACGAACGCAAACGAGCGACCGACATCGAGTTCCTTCCGAAGCAGTCTCGGTTGGGCAAACTGATGGGTGTGAAAGTCGTCGGCATCGGCAGCAAGGTTCCAGACAACGTCGTCCGCAACGAGGATCTGGCCGACCTGGGATACGACGCCGAGTGGATCGTTCAGCGGACCGGCATCCTCGAACGCCGACACGCGGAGCCTTCGATCGCCACTAGCGATCTGGCCGTCGACGCGGCCCGACGATGCATCGACGACGCCGGAGTCGATCCGCGGGATATCGATCTGCTGCTGCTGGGTACCTACACACCCGACCTGCTCTTGCCGGCTACGGCCAATCTGGTACAGGACCGGCTCGGATTGCGGGCGCCGGCGATGGACGTGACCGCCGCCTGTGCCAGTTTCATCTACGCAATGATTACCGGAATGCAATACGTGGCGACCGGGTGCAGTCGGCTGGTGTTGGTCATCGGCGCCGACTGCAATTCGCGGGTTATTGACCCGGCCGACAAGCGGACGTTCCCCTTGTTCGGCGACGCCGCCGGGGCCGTGCTGCTGGAGGCGGGAGATCCGAATCAGGGGCTGCTCTCGTTCGCCGTCGGTTCGGACGGTTCCGGGGCCGATCTGCTTTACCGCCCGATGGGTGGCACCCGGACGCCCTTCTCCCAGGATGCCGAACTCGACGGCCAGCAGTTTCTCCGCATGGAGGGCCGGTCCATCTTCAAGTGGGTCGTGCGGATGTTACGGGTGACGATCTCCGAGACGCTCGAGGCGGCCGACATGACGCTCGACGACGTCGACCTGATCATCTTCCATCAAGCCAACATGCGGATCATCGATTCGGCCACCAAGGACATGGGCATCGATCCCAAGAAGGTTTTCAACAACCTGCAGCGCTACGGAAACACCTCGGCGGCCAGCATCCCGTTGGCGATGGACGAGGCCTTCCGCGCCGGCCGCATCCACCGGGGCGACCACGTCCTCTTCAGCGGTTTCGGCGCCGGTCTGGCCTGGGGAACCGTGTTGATGAAATGGTAAGGTAAATGACGAAGCACGAATGACGAATGACGGAAGGAGAATGACGAATGACGAAATGTGGCTTCGTCATTCGTCATTCGTGCTTCGTCATTTCCCTGCTGTCATTCGTGCTTCGTCATTTACTTGAAAGGATTCCCCAATGAGCAAAGCCGTCCAGCAGCTCCCTCTTCGCAGTAAGGTTAAGAAATCCGACACCTGGGACCTTGGTAGCCTGTTTGCCGACGACCGGGCGTGGGAGCGGGCGTTTGCGAAGTGGGAAAAACAGATCGGCGGCTATGCGAAGTTTCGCGGAAAACTGGCCGACGCCAAGGTGCTGGGCGCGTGCCTGAAGTTCGATCTGCAGTTCGATCGCTCGGGAGAACGGCTCGGGGTTTTCGCCTTTCTGAGAGTGACCGAAGACACGACCGACGGCACCAGCCAGGCGATGCAGGCCCGGTACGTCAACGTCGTCGGTCGGGCGGCCGAGGCCGGCAGCTACATCCGGCCGGAAATCCTCGCCCTCTCCGCCGCCAAGCTGAAGCAACTACTGGCCGATAAGCGGCTGGCTCCCTACCGGCTGATGCTCGAACGGCTGATCCGCTACAAGCCGCACACGCTCGGCAAGAAGGAAGAGAAGCTGCTGGCGATGCAGACGGAAATGGCCCGGGCGTCCGGTGAAATCTTCCGCCAACTCAACGACGCCGACATGAAGTTCCCGGCCGTCAAGGACGAAAAGAACCGGTGGATCGAACTCAGCCACGCCACCTTCAGCACGCTGCTACATTCGCCCAAGCGGAGCGTCCGCCGCACGGCCTTCGCCAAGTACTACCGGGTCTACACCGATCACCAACACACGCTGGCCGCGTCGCTGAGCAGTTCGATCCAGCGCGACGTCTATTACGCCCGGGCCCGAAACCACGCCGGTTCGCTTCCCGCGGCGTTGTTTCCCGACCGCATGCCGCCGGCCGTTTACGACAACTTGATCGCCTCGGTCCACAATCACCTGCCGGCGTTGCACCGTTACTACGACGTCCGCCGCCGCAAGATGCGGTTGCGAGAAATCCATCACTACGACACCTACGTGCCGATCCTCTCGGAACTGCAAACGCGATACCCCTGGAACCGGGCGGTCAAACTCGTGATCGACGCGCTGGCGCCGCTGGGGAGCGAATACTGCGCGGCGCTCGACAAGGGACTCAACTCCCGCTGGTGCGACCGCTACGAAAACTGCGGCAAGCAGAGCGGGGCCTTCAGTTGCGGATCGTTCGACGGCGATCCATACATCCTGATGAACTACCAGCCGGAGGTGCTCGATCACGTCTTCACCTTGGCCCACGAGGCGGGCCACTCGATGCATAGCTTCTATTCCGCCCGCAACCAACCGTATCAATACTACGACTACGTGGTCTTCGTGGCCGAAGTAGCCAGCACATTCAACGAGCAACTCCTCAGCCGGCACATGTTGCAGCACGCCCGGGACGACCGGCACCGCGCGTTTCTGATCAATCGTCAGATCGACGCGATGCGGGCAACGATCTTCCGGCAAACGATGTTCGCCCAGTTCGAGAAAATCACCCACGCCGCTGCCGAGGCGGGCGAACCGTTGACACTCGACCGGTTCAAGGAAATCTATCACGACTTGCTCGTGCAATACTTCGGCCCCAAGTTCGCGCTCGACGAACAACTCGACCTGGAGTGTCTCCGCATCCCGCATTTCTATCGGGCGTTCTACGTCTACAAGTACGCCACCGGCATGTCGGCCGCCATCGCCTTGGCCCAGCGGGTGACCGGCGGCGGCCCCACGGAACTGAACGACTACCTGAACTTCCTCTCCGGCGGCTGCTCGAAAGACCCGCTCGATCTGTTGCGCGACGCCGGCGTCGACATGGAGCAACCCGCGCCCGTCGACACCGCACTGGATACCTTCGGGCAACTGGTCGACGAGTTCGACGCCTTGCTGTAGGGTGCGTGCAACGCACCGCGTGCGAGATGCCTCCAAGATACCGTGGTGCGTTGCACGCACCCTACTCACGAAGGATACCAACGATGACCCGCGACGAACTACGGGCGATCATGGAGTTTCTCATGGATAAGGTCCATCTGAAGAACCCTCGATCGGGCGGTGAAGTGACGGTTGGCTTCGACTCGCCGTCGGCCGACGAGATGGTTGCCGCGGGGCTCAACGGCGACGGTTGTCGGCAGATCCTCGACGCCCCATGGTGGGACGAGATGGTCGAGGACGTCGTCGAAACGCCCGAGATGTGCGAGCCCGACGATCCACCCGAGCAGGTCCTGCAATACGCCCGGGACGTGGTTTCGGAATATATTCGCAAACGGGCGGAACTCTGAGGCGCTAGACCGTTTGTAGTGACCGCATTCATGCGGTTTTGGCAATTTGGACCCGATGAATCGGGTCACTACAAACCCTTGTGAAAACTACCTCCCCACCAGCCCTATGGCCCAGCAGATCCACGCCACCGGGGCGGCCAGAAGAATCGAATCGAGGATGTCGAGCACACCGCCGAAGCCGGGCATCCAGGTGCTGGAGTCCTTGCGGCCGACGTCTCGTTTGATTAACGATTCGGCCAGATCGCCCAACATGCCGGCCACGGCGACCAATAGTCCGAACAGGATCCAACCCCACCAGGACCCCGCGTCGGCCGGATCGCCGCCCGTCATTGCCGGGACCAGCCAATAGAACGTCGCGCACGACCCGAGGCAGGCGAAGATCAGTCCCCCGGCCGCCCCTTCGATCGTCTTTCCCGGGCTCAGCCGCGGCGCCATCTTGTGTCGTCCGATCAGGCGTCCGACCGTATAGGCGCCCGTGTCGCCCAGTTTCACCACGATCATCAGCGACGCCAGTGCAGCGGTGCCGAAGGCCATTCGCAGTTGGACGACCAACCCCAACAGCAGCCCGACGTAGACCAACGCGAAGACGGAAGCGGCCACGTTGGCAGTCGCGCCCTCGTGTTTCTCGTCGCGGCCCATCTGACCGATCAGCACCAGCATAAAACCGGCCGTCAACGCCGCCAACGGCCAGGCGATCGGCGGCACGGTTTCCGTATCGCCCGAATTGTTGCAGCAAACAAACGGCACCCAATTGGCGACGATTAGCAGCAGGTTACCCAGGTAGACCGGCCAGGCCAACGGTCGCAATCCGCCGGCCTCGGCCAAACGCAGGATTTCGTCGGTAGCCGCCAGCGCGAACAGAATCGCCACCGGCAGCAGCCACACGCCGGGCAGCGATGCCCCATGATCGAGCCAACACAGCCCGACCAGCATCGCAACGATCACAATTCCCAGCAGCAGCCGCCAGCGGAGCATGGTTAATCTTGGGAAAGGGGTGTCTGTCGGTAACGGCGGTTCCGAGTCCAGCCGAGCCCCCATGATACCACATGGAGTGGGGAGTGAGGAGTGATGAGTGATGAGTAGAAAGCGGAAAGCGGAAAGCGGAAAGCGGAAAGCGGAAAGAACCTTGCTGTCCGTCCCTGCCCTCTCTTCCCCCCACTCACCACTCACCACTCCCTACTCCCTACTCACCACTCCCCACTCCCCACTCACCACTCACCACTCACCACTCTCTCCCCCCACCTTGCCCAGTTGGCGCGGTTCGCGTTAGAATTGAACTATGGCCGATCCGACCGCCCAAATCGCTGAGAACGTTGCCCGGGTTCGCGACCGGATGGACAGGTCGGCCGAACGTAGCGGACGTGGCGGCAAAGACATCACGCTGGTGGCGGTGACCAAGTACGTCGGGGAGGCGGAAATTCGTGCGGTGGTCGAGGCCGGCTGTACTGACCTGGGCGAGAGCCGGCCGCAACAACTCTGGCAACGGGCCGAGGCCGAGCGGGACGAGGTCGAGCGGGCCGAGGTCGAGCGGGCCGAGGCCGTCCGTTGGCATCTGATCGGCCATCTGCAACGCAACAAGGCCCGTCGCACGCTCCCGCTGGTGGCGATGATCCAATCGGCCGACACGCCGCGGCTGGTCGAGGCCGTCGACCGGATCGCCGCCGAGTTATCGCTGAACGTGCCGATCCTGTTGGAGGTGAACGTTTCGCAAGAGCCGGCCAAGCACGGTTTCTCACCCGAGACGGTCGAGCCGTTCTTAGCCCGTGCGGCCGGATTGCAGAACGTGCAGATTCGCGGGCTGATGTGCATGGCCCGGCTGGCCGGTGGTAGCGAGGCTGCTCGAGAGGATTTCGCCGCCTTGCGTCAACTCCGCGACCGGCTCCGCGGCGTTTGTCCGGAGTCGATCTCGCTGGACCAGTTGTCGATGGGTATGAGCGGGGACTACGAGGTGGCGATCGAAGAAGGGGCCACGATCGTCCGGGTCGGTTCGGCGCTCTTCAAAGGGGCGTTCTGATGATCGATCTTACGGCGCACGCCGAGGGCACGCTGCTGCCGGTTCGTGCCCGGCCGGGCGCCCGCCGCAACGAAATTCGCGGCGAGCAAGACGGCATGTTGAAGGTCTGCGTGACGCAAGCTCCGGAGAAGGGCAAGGCCAACAAGGCGTTGATTGCGGTGTTGGCCAAGGGGCTCTCGCTACGGAAATCGCAACTGGAGTTAATTGGCGGCGAAACGTCGGCAAACAAGCGATTTCTCGTCCGCGACGTCACGCCGGAGGAGTTAGCCCGGCGGATCGGCGGATTGGGGCCCTTTTCGTGATCAACGAAGGGACCGGCGAGAAGGTTGCAGCGGTGTTGCGTGTCGTTTATAATGGGGCTTGTAGGGTGGGTCGAGGCACGAGACCCACGCGCTGGGTAGCACCGCAAGGTTTTTCCGCGTGGGTCTCGTGCCTCGACCCACCCTACAGACTTTGAAGAGGATATCACCATGCCGGTTTTCTGTGCAAGCGTCCGCGCATTCTTGTCCGTAGTCCTTGTGTTGGCGACCGCCGCGGCGCAAGGCCAAGGCAAACGTTCCGACTACGAACGGGCGGACAAACTGGGTGGACTCACCGGCAACAAGGTCTTCAAGACGAAGGTCGATCCGCACTGGTTCGCCAACGGCAACCGCTTCTGGTATCGCAACGATCTGGCCGACGGCGCCCGGGAGTTCGTACACGTCGATGCGGAGGCGGGCACCCGTGCCCCGGCGTTCGACCACGCCAAGCTGGCCAAGTCGCTCTCCAAGGCCAACGGCGGACAACACAAGCCGACGCACCTGCCGATTGACAAGCTCGAATTCGACGACTCGGCCGAGACGGTGATCTTCACCGCGGCCGGTAAACGGTTCAAGTGCGACCTGAAGACGTGTGAATTGACGAGTGTCGATTCGCCGCAACCGCCCGAGACATCGCAAGAGCAGAGCGAGCGACCTCGAGAGACGCACGAGCAGAGAATATCGCCACAGGACGACCAGGAACCTGAAAAGGCCGAGGAGAAGAAACCGGCGCCCGAGGGGTCTCAGTCGCCCGACGGCAAGTGGGTGGCGTTCATCAAAGACCACAACGTGTATCTGCACGACAAGGAAGGCGGCGCGGAGTATCAACTCAGCGGCGACGGCAACGAGAACTACGCCTACCGGCATATCCACTGGTCGCCCGACTCGGCAAAGCTGGTCGTCATGCGTCACCAGAAAGCCGACGAGCGAACGGTCTACCTGATCGAGTCGTCGCCCAAGGACCAGCTTCAGCCGAAGCTGCACTCGCACAATTATCTGAAGCCGGGCGATCAAGTCTCGTTTTCCAAGCCCTACCTGTTCGACGTTGCCACGCGAAAGCAGATGCCCGTCAACGACGAGTTGTTCGCCAATCCATGGAGCATCAATGGATTTCGCTGGTGGCCCGAGTTGCATCGGTTCACGTTCTTCTTCAACCAGCGGGGCCATCAGGCGGTGCGGATCATCGCCGTCGACACCGAGACGGGCGAGGCCACCGCGCTGGTCGACGAGACGAGCAAGACGTTCGTCGATTACGCCCACAAAATCTATCAGCATTACATCGACGATTTGCACGAACTGATCTGGATGTCGGAACGCGACGGATACAACCACCTCTACCTGATCGACACCCACGACGGGCGGGTCAAGAACCAGATCACCAAGGGGCCTTGGATCGTGCGGCGGGTCGACCGTGTGGATAACGGCAAACGGCAAATCTGGTTCCAGGCCAGAGGCATCTATCCCGACCAGGACCCCTACTACATTCACTATTGCCGCATCAACTTCGACGGCACCGGGCTGCTCAAGCTGACCGAAGGCGACGGCACGCACTCGATCGACTACTCGCCCGACAAGCGCTTCATTATCGACACCTACTCGCGGGTCGACATGCCGGCCGTAACCGAGTTGCGCCGTGTGAACGACGGCAAACTGGTCTGCGAGTTGGAGCGGGGCGACATGACCGCGCTGAAGACCGTCGGCTGGCAGGTGCCCGAGCCGTTCGTCGCCAAGGGCCGCGACGGCAAGACGGACATCCACGGTGTGATCTTCCGCCCGACCACGTTCGACCCCGCTAAGAAGTATCCGATAATCGAGAAGATCTACGCCGGCCCGCAAGGCAACCACGTACCAAAGCGGTTCAAGTCGCGCCACAGTGCACAGACCATGGCCGAACTGGGCTTTATCGTCGTGCAGATCGACGGCATGGGTACCTCGAACCGCTCGAAGGCCTTCCACGACGTCTGCTGGAAGAACCTCGGTGACTCGGGACTGCCCGACCGGATTCTTTGGATCAAGGCCGCCGCGAAGAAATATCCCTACATGGACGTCACCCGGGTGGGAATCTACGGCGGGTCGGCCGGCGGGCAAAGCTCCACGCGGGCCGTGCTGGCGCACGGCGATTTCTACAAGGTGGGCGTCTCCGACTGCGGATGCCACGACAACCGCATGGACAAAATCTGGTGGAACGAGCTCTGGATGAGTTGGCCGATCGGGCCGCACTACGAAGAAGCGTCGAACGTAACCTATGCCCACAAGCTCACCGGCAAGCTACTGCTGATCGTCGGCGAACTCGACCGCAACGTCGACCCGGCCTCCACGATGCAGGTAGCCAACGCCCTGATCAAGGCCGACAAGGACTTCGACCTGCTGATAATCCCCGGCGCCGGCCACGGCAGCGCCGGCAGCCGCTACGGCAAGCGCCGCCAGCGCGACTATTTCGTCCGCCACCTGCTGGGCGTAGAACCGCGCAGCGAGGAGTAGGGTAGTGGCACGGGCGTCCCGCCTGTAGGGGTAGGGTGGGTCAAGGTACGAGACCCACGCGTGGATGGTCGACAACAACAACATCCGCGTGGGTCTCGTACCTCGACCCACCCTACAAGGATGCCCGCTGCAACCGTTCCCAACAGAGCACAAACCGGCTACGCGCGTGCAGCAACGAAGCCGAACTGGTGCTCGACCCGTTCGCCGGCAGCGGCACGACGTTGGCCGTGGCCAAGAAACTGGGCCGACGATACCTCGGCTTCGAGCTATCGAAAGACTACAGCCAGCAGATCCGCAAGCGACTATCAAAGATCACCCCCGGCGACCCACTCGACGGCGCCGCAGAACCGCTAATCAGCGCCCCCGACACCACTTGCACTTGGGGTCAACTCTTGACACTTGACGTTTCTGTCAAGTGTCAAGAGTTGACCCCATACCCCATACCCCATACCCCATACACAGCTTGCGGCTTGGCAATATCGTGCGGGGAATTGCTAAGCCGCAAGCGGCAACGGGCGGTCGAAACGTTCTTCCCCATTTTGCACCATGCCCTGGTATGGTACAATCCGGCCATGGAAGATATTGCCCAAGTCGAATTCGTCTCCTACGGCGAGTCGGTTGCCGCGGTGCTGGATGCCGTCGGTGCCGCCGATGTGCTCCGGCGCCAAACGACCGTGCTGATCAAGCCGAATCTCGTCAACGACTCGCCATCGCCGATCACCACGCCGCCGGAGTGTGTCGAGGCGGTGATCGAGTACGTGCGGTCCTGCTCGGAGGCCGAAATCGTCATCGGCGAAGGCTGCGGCGATATGAATCTGGAAACGCCCGAGATCTTCGACCGGCTCGGATACACGGATCTGGCCCGGCGGCAGGCGGTCGAACTGGTCGACCTGAACCACGCGCCGCTGGTCAAACTGCACAACGATGATTGCCCGGTCTTTCCGGAGATGTACCTGCCCGAGATCGCCATGTCGCACTTTCTTGTTTCGGTGCCGGTGCTCAAGGCCCATTCGCTTTCGGAGATCACCGGCACGCTGAAAAACCTGATCGGTCTGGCCCCGCCGGAGCACTATTCGGGCCGTCACGGGAGTTGGAAGAAGGCCGTCTTCCATGGACGGATGCACCAATCGATCGTCGACTTGAACCGCTACCGCACGCCCGACCTTTCGCTGGTGGACGCCACCGTGGGCATGGCCGAGTTCCATCTGGGCGGTGCCCATTGCGACCCACCGCTGAACAAGCTAATCGCCGGTTTCGATCCGGTCGCCGTGGACCGTCGCGGCGCGGAGTTGTTGGGCTTGGATTGGCGGAACGTCGAACACTTGTGTTAGATTTCATCAAGACCACTGCGGGCAAGACCCACTAACAGAAGGAAGTACGATGATCCGTCACGAATCTCCTCGTCCCGTCAGCACGTATCCTGGTTTTACTTTGGGGCCGTCAAGGAATGATTCCGCATTTCTTGCCGTAGGACGGATTTCCAATCCGTCAGCAGTAGTACGGGAACTGACGGATTGGAAATCCGTCCTACGGTCTTGTTTCTTGGCAGCCCCTCTGCGTCTGGCCGTCGTTCTGTTCATCGCGGTGCTGACGTGTACGGCATCGGTGACGGGCGCCGATGCGGACGTTGCAAGAGAAGATGCGGCAAAGGCGCGTTTCGCAGAATTGGTATCGTGGCTGCCGAAGGATTTGCCGACGATCGACGAAGTCGTGGCATTTGAGGAGCATGCTCATTTCGCCTACATTGCCGGTCGGTTGTCGCCGCCGAAGGAAACTGTGGCTGGTGACGAGAACCCTGCTTACGTCCGGTACTTGCTGCTGCGTCCTATCACGCTCGTTGTCGAGATTTGGCCGTTTCGGCCGAAACAGCACGCTCTTAGCCCGCCGGCGCATATCATCCTCAAACATCCCCCGAGCGGCAAACGATCCC
>SDBT01010201.1_pt1 | contig 15196 bp, 11 predicted proteins | sample 2277101 | NCBI WGS metagenome assembly SDBT01 (sample SAMN10404973, study PRJNA504765) | marine sediment metagenome | isolation source: marine sediment core GS10_PC15, 103 cmbsf | place: Arctic Ocean: Southern Knipovich Ridge | collected 2010 | reverse complement strand
CGAGTTGAGGGACTACGACGGGTTGCTGGACTTCTGGTTGGAGAATTGATTGAGGAAGGATGTGATCTAGTAGCTGCACCAACAGCAGATAATGGATTTCGAGCGTGCGTAAAAGCGTGGGCTATATTTCTAACTGATCCAAGCCATGGATTAACAAAGAAATTCGAGGCATTAGCAGACGCACACAGCGATAATTGTCATGAAGATTATGCTACATATTTAGTAGCAATGGCTGATACTCGCGCTAAAGGTAGGGTATATCGCAATGCTCTGATTTTGAAGCGAATCGTTGCTGCGGAAGAGGTGAGTAAAACAATGGCCACTGCGGCTGATATTCAGGCAGGTGGATCGATTCATACTGGTCAGATTGCTGTAATTCGTATGATGGCTGATCGTCAAGATTTTGATATTGCCCAAATATTGGATAAAATAGGTATTGAATATAAACTTAATGATAAGACAGGTGATGTTGATTTATCAAAATTAGCGTATGATGAAACACTTATGGTAGTCAAGTTTATGCGAGAAAAGATAGAAAAGAAACGGGAGGAAAAATAATGGCAGAAAAAAAGAGATTTAGCAAAAGTTTTCAGCTTTACAAAGCAAGAGGTGATGGAAGTGGGGCTGCTTCCGAATGGGATTTAGGATCAAAAAAAGATAAGAATGATGATATTATTCATCACTGCGTTTTTCTCGGAATGGCTAACCAGCAAGGAAAAGATGATTCCGGAAATGCTCGCTTTGACTGGAAGAACAAAATTGTATTCAAGCTTGGTGTTGCCGATATTGGTGAAATTCTTGCCGTTCTAGTTGGACTCAAAGATGGTGTTGGCCCCTTTAACCAAGATAATGGAAAACACAAGGGACTTTTCCATTCTAATCCAACCGGGAATGCTATTCTATATTTTGGGAAAGGCAAACAAGGAGGCTTTCGTATACACCTGCGAGTGAAAAAGGATAATGATCATGATCAAGTAGTGAATCCGGTTATTGTTGAACACACAATAACTGAGGGTGAAGCTTGTGTGCTTAGTACCCTATTGCGTCGTGCAATTGAAGTGATGTATCGATGGTGTTAATTGTTGTTAATACTTTTCTGAATATCTTTTTCTACCCGTTCCATTAACACCTGAAGTACCCTAACATTGATACATAGATCACTGACGGTATTATCTAGGTTTGAAATACCACCCTGTATTAAGATCATATGGGCTGCGATGATTTCTGCGAAACGATCCAATTCCTTTTGGGTCGTTTTTTCATGCGCAATATCGGCTTTTGTCATTACTTCCATTTGAGTAGTATGTTGGATTAATGTATCATTAATTCGTTGCTTATCTGCTCCCATAGAAAATGCTGTACCAATAATTCCGAATATGGTACCGCCAATAACCCAAAGGGTGGTTTGTTTCTTGGTCACATTACCCCTCCAACTCTATCCATTCCAGTATATCTCTTTTCCAATGGCTTCGTGTTACAATTAGAAATTTCAATTCATGCTTACGATAAAATGCTTCTTTTCTTTTCAATTTATCATCGGTACGAACTTCCATTAAACCATCATACTCAACCCATAAATCATACTCTGGTAAATAAAAATCAGATATACTACGACTTCCGGGAAGATGTTTGTGTGGCTCGTATTCTATATCATTTTCAAAAAACCAATCTGCGACCTTGGACTCTGATATTGAATCGTATTCTATTCCATCTAACCCTATCGCTTTTCGCCACATAAATCACCTTGAAGTAAAGAGACAAAAATATTGATAAATTCAGCTTCATGGCCGATTGTTGTATGATGACATTTGTCGCATAATGTAATACCATTATCAACATCAAGAACTCTATCTGGATATTTAGCTTTCATATAAATATGGTGAGCAGCTATCGGACAGTACATTTGACCACATAATTGACAGGTCTTATTATCACGTTCGAAAACTGCCTTTTGCCATTGTTTATATTCTGGACTAGCTACTAATCGTTCATTTTCTGGTGTTATAAAACCCTTCCATTCTTCTATCGGAATGCCCTGAAGTCGGGCGCTCATATTTTTTTGGAATTCACCAGTTTTGCACATTTCGGTAATTCTTTTACGAGCAATACTTATGGTGTTATATTTTTTGTGCGATTCTTTATTTGCTTCTGTAATAGTTCTTGTTTTCCCTCCGTGGGCTAGAATTTTATTTCTAATTGTCACGGCAGATGTATTATGTTGTTCACCAAGTGATTTTAGACTTCGACCCGATTCGTATTCTTTTATAATTATATCAATGTTGCCAATATTTTTAAATCCAGCGGGGGGATTTGATTTATAATAATGTTTTTTGCCACAACTTTTACAGAGCGGTCGTGGAGGGGTATGAGAAGCACATCTTATTTTTCCGCAATTAAGACAGGCGCGCTCGATTAAACCATCTTTATTTCTGGGTATTGGTTTTCCGTTCACATTGAATCTCCAGGAACAAAAAAGAGGGGGTTATGATCGCCGGACAACCAACACCCCCTCATAAGTTCTTATCTGACAATAGGTTACAAGTATTCCAATTGTGTATAGATTCCGAACGCCTGCTTGGCCCCAATACTCAATGGACTAGCCGAAAGACCAACGTACCAGTCGTGACGAGTATCCTCTGTGTCTGTACCTGATGGACTAAGACCACCACTACCCGCACTACTTAACAGATTGACTACAGTACCAGAACCGGATGCTGCGATCCATCCCTGGTGATTTGCTGATGTCAATGCCGTACCACTAGAACTAACTCCCGAACCACCATTGCTGATCTGAAGTACTTGGGTTGTTACACCAGTAGCACCATTAGTAATTGCCACTCTATCAAAGATACGGAGTTCACAGTTTTGGGTTTTCACTACGCTATCAAAAGTAAAGCGTACATTGAGAGTTCCAGAGTTGACTACCATTGATGTGGGAGCTACTTCTACATCCCCATTCACACTAGTACCCGATGGAGTAACGAATTTGCAGTTGGTAGCTTCGTGACCTTCAGAAGAACCATCACTCGAACTGACAAAGCTACTATCTTGATACTGCCCGACTTGAACCGAAGTTCCGAAAATTGCACCGAAAAAGCCTATACCAGACACACTCAGGTCTATCCAACTTCCACCGCCTAATCCTGCATAAAAATCGATTGCTGCTGCCATGTTTCACCTCCTCTCATTTTTTGTTAGGGTTTAATCTTATCTACTTGATTATACACCAAATCCTACTTACTTTTATGAGCGCAAATACCACCGCAAAGATGTTTACTCATATTGCAATTATAACAGAGTAGCTGAAATTCACTGGGGAATTTTTGGTCTATTAACCATCGATAAAATGCGACACTAGATAGTTTTTTAATCCCTTTGCGATGAGCATTTCCTTTCCCGTTAATGTGGTCTATAGCTAAATCGGTTAATGTCGAGTTGAGTTTCCCACAAGATATGCAAAGTCCCAATTCTTTTCTTTTTGAGCACGGTAGATATACATTATCCCTAGGTTTTGACACTTGCTTTTCTAAACACTTGTTACATATCTTACGATTGTTACAAAGCTTTTGTCCACATAACCGACATAACCCTTTGCTTTGTCGCCTGGCATACATGGCCTGTTGGTTTTCGTTTGCTTTTTGTAAATGATGTAAACATAATGTTTTGTTAATTTCGGAAGTTTCGCCGCATCTGACACAAATATTTTTATTTTTTCTTTCCTGGTACAGCTCTTTGGAAATTGGCATCGCACTTTTCTCCTGGTAACAAACTATTATCTCACCAATAGTTTATACACCAAAAAAAACTTACAATTTAAAGGTATTCCAACTCGATAAATATTCCAAATAATTTATTACCCAACTGTGTGGGACTACAACTAAGAGCTATATACCAATCATGTCTATTACTTAGAATAGGAACTGGTCCACCATCTCGTACCCCTAATCTACCGGGAGAAGCCGTAAGTGACAACCAATTGGAACCAGATGTACTTAAATCTATCCAAGCAGTATCACCATTTCCAACATCTGTCTGAATATTGCCCGGATGAATTATCTCTGCGCCATAAAATGCCATACCGGTTGGGGGAGTGACTTTATTGACATTCCCATTGCTAGTTCCATCATAAATATACATTTTAGGGAGTTGCACGTAAATATTAGCGCCATGTGTAAAGCGTATATTGATTGTTGCCAATTCGTTTGGTAGCTCTGTCAATAATATACCAGATCCAGTTTGTCCATGGACAAGTGATGAAGGTGCTATGTATTTATTATTGTTACATTCGAAATTTTCTAAAGTACCACTGGCATTTGAAACAAATGTACGTCCCTGATACGAACCAATAGTAACCGGTGCAGAAAACCCATCATCACCGAAAAATCCCAAACCATAGTCTGGTGGAACAACCGTATCTTCGCCAGCATATAACTCTAAGATAGCCATAACTTTCTCCCTTTATTTATACACATTTAGATTGAAATTTCACGGACTATCGAATCTCTGCCAGGACTCGTTATACTCAGAGACAAAATGATCGATGGTGAAACAATCGAACCACGTAGGGTATCCGGATTATTAATGTACCCACAAGATTGAGTTCCACCTGGATACCACGTCCATATGTCACCTGGTTCGGCCTGCTCTAGTATTATTGCGTACCACGGTGCAGGAAGCAGCTCAGAATACTCAGACCAAGAATCTTCAGGTAAATATCGAGACATGTCTGGATCTGGTTGTATAAAATGTTTGTTTCTTATAATAAATCTCATTTTTAAACTGTTGCAACCAGCATTAAAATTAAATATTTTCGAAAATGGAACAATAAAATCACTTATATCTATATCTCCTTGCGATAACAATATGTCTCTTTCTTCCCCAATTACATAATATTGCTCATCACTTTCTGTGTCTAGCCAGTTTTTGTCAAAAGAATGTTTATTGGTCAATATTGCTCGCATGTCAACCCTCTTTTTGGATCTTTGCAGGATGTCATATTCGGTTGTTGTAGTATCTCCTGTTGCCCCAGCTTCCGCCCAACCAACTTGAGGTGGATCTGAAATTTCCCTATATTCTGCCTCGGTGTAAAACGGCGATGGATCGGTTATCAAACCTTTGATTGTAACATCACCATTCACAGAAACAGTACCTAAGTCTGCTTCGGATTCAGAAAGATTTATCATAACATCGATAATCGTAAAGGCATAAATCCAAAAACCATGTAAGGATAAATCGCTGATACCTCCTCCAATTGGATAAATAATATCAGACTGAAACAATGCCCCAGCAGCTTGAATCGGGACAAGATTGATGCTACTGTTTATTTCTACCAACGATCTGTATTCAAATTGATTCGGTTGATCGCTATCGTGATATGCATTACTTTTAGTTAATGCGTTAAGGGCTTGTTGCGGTGTTAATATAGCACATTGATGAGAATATGTTCCTTCATCTATAATTGAAGTACCATCATAATTTGAATCATCATAATCCGGCATCCATGTGTCGTGAGTAAAGGTGTCAAAATGTTTAGCATTGGTTAGTGTAAATGATGTGGTTGTTTTTGTAGCTAATGGTTGAATGGCAGTGTATAAAGTTTCGATAATAATTCGAAAATATGTAATTATTTCTTGATAAGAAAATACAGATATGTTAGTAAATAATCTTTTTAATTCGTCTGTGTTGACTGGATTAACTATGGGAGAATATGGACTTCCTACAGTGAATGGTATCCATGGTCTTATATCTGGCGTTATCGCACCGGTTGTTGGATCTACTGTAAAATAAGATAACCAATCATTGGGAACTTCTGATAATGAGGGATAAATGTCAGACATTTTTATTTCACGAGATATTAAATTTACATCCTTAGTCGGTAATGTAATTGCGACAGATGGTGTAACACTTCCAATTATATCGATTCCATCATGTATAGACTGAAGTATACTAATCCCATAAGACATTCTACAAAAAGTATCCAATAAACCTAAAATATGTCCTGGATTTTTATAATCTATTCCGGGGTTACCAATTCCAAGTCCATTATATGGTGGTAGGATATTGTAAATAGACGCAATTGGTTCTCTGTGGTCTTGGGGTCTAAAATCGGTTGATGGCGATATTAAGGTAGTTGGATTTGGATATATTATACCTTGGGTACCACCACAATATATACCACAATCAGGTTGGAATGGATTATATCCCTGAAGTGCTAAACTTATTATTTTGTTCGATACGAGATCTCCAATTGGCACTGTTATCCCTCCTTGGGCGGACTAAATACCTGTGGTGTTTGTTCTATGTATGGTATAAATGGTCCATCGTCACTATCAGAAAATATACTAACAGACACAAAAGTTCCTATTGGTAACCAGCCCGGACTATTGTCTGGTTCAGCCAGGTTTCTGACATCTGTCCATTCTGGGGCAGCAAAAATCGAAATTTTGCTCGGTCCTGCTCCGAGATCTGCGTAATTCATTCTACGAATAGTATAATGTGGACCTGGGCCTACTGCTGCAATTATGCCCCTACCCCCCTCTGGGTGTCTCATGGTATATTCGAGGAATTGATCGGTTGGTCCACGAGGTCCATCTATCCACTCCTCTTGTTCGTCAGCTCTTTCTTCTAATGCCTCGATAGCTTTTAGAATTTCTGATAAATCAACATCGGATTGGGTTTCATCTTCAGTGGTATCTTCTTCTTCTTCATCTTCTCCCCAAGGTTGATCTGGTTGTCCATCTTCTTGTTGATCTTCTATTTCATCTTTTTCATAACGATCAGTAGCTTCGGCTACAAAACTTCCCATATTCTTACTATATAAATTAACAACATATCTGGTTGTTATACCTTTTGTATCAAATTTAATAAACATTTCCGTAATATTAGATGTACCGTCAATAATTTGACCTATATTTATTAGGGGAATACCAGCAACTTCTAATTGGCCGTTGGTTATAATTGAATCACGGATTTTTTTATCTATTCTCTTATGAGCAGCAGTAGATAATTTTTCCATAGCTTCTGTATGAGTGGTATCACGAGAAGCATAATTCCAAGGAACCAAATCGGCTTCCATTTTTACAATTGCATGACCAACCCATGGAGTAGGAATATTATCCAAATGACTATTTCGCCATGGACCATAATGCATTCTGTGGTCCATTAATGGAATCCAAGCGTTCGAAAGAGTATTTTCACGAGTGACAATATCGGTACTAACCTGACCGCCTGCATCTAAACCATATGTTGTCATTGCAACGGGTAGGGTAATAACGACAAAACGTCCAGAAGTCGCGGGGGCAGTTGAAGCTCCCCTGTAATCTTCTTGTGATTGGGTTACTGTACATTTAGAATATGTATTATCGCCCATTGTTATTATATTGTTTGATCCAAGCAGAGTTGGGGACCATGATTGTGAGTGTGGTAATTGAACAAATGCTTTCCATTGGCCATCATCAGTACGTAGTTTTATCAATGCATTACCAGTAAATCCAAAATCATTACCTTCCCACCAACCGTATGGTGTAACTCTAGGTAGGGGTGGACGATAAGAGGTACTATATAATGATCGCCATCGTGATTGTGATCTTCTATAAGTAACCGGATCATCTGTTTCATACTCATATCTAGGTAATGTTGCATTCGTAACAACAAAATAAAATTGTTTGCCCCAATATGTGTTTGCGTAATCTATTAGAGCGTTTAATTTGGTTGTACCCATGGTCCCATCTAAATCACCATTAATTGCACTTTGCATTTCTTCGATGGTCGTTGGCGTTTGATGCCACGGAGGATCGCCCGGTATATTATACTGTGGAGAAGATGGTACACCACCATCAAAACCCCAAAATTGACGAATATCGCTGTTAGGTATGGATACAAGAGTTTTTCTAACTCCTCCCCAAATTAAACTTTCTATGCGAGCATCTTGACTTTCGTGTCCTTCTATTCTGCGAATTACTGTATCACCATGCAAAATTGCTAAATCATCTAAACTGAATTCAGGTGTATCGTCACCCAACAAACTTGACCTACTTACTGTTTTTATGGTTACTATGATTATATTAGTAGTACCATCTTTCAAATTAGAATCAACCCACCAATCGACACCAGCTTCTCTACATACTTCATTAAGGACAACAGGGAATGTCCTTATTCGTCCTGCGAGTTCATATGAACCCATATCTAGAGCTTCTAATTCACTTGTATCAACTTCTAGAATATAAGGACCACTAAAAAATCGATGACCGCTAACTGCATTTATAACATCCTGAAAATATGTTGTTTCTTGATTGCTTTCTTCGGGATTAACGGTGGTTTCGACTTGTATTGGCATCATATTGTAGAGTACTGATCCTCGGCTATCTTCATCAGACCCAATTGCAGGAAATCTCTGATTAAGATCATCACCCCAATAGTCGGCTATATAATCATTTACACTATTACGATCAAAGGGTAAAAAGGCGTAGGGATCTGGACCAGGAACAGATGGAGATATACCACCGGGGTGTTGAAAATCACTTGAAGAACTAGCTCCACCAACACCAAGATAATCTTCTAATCCAGATGTTGAAAAATACTCTGGTTTTAATTCTGGTAAAACTTCTGATACATAATATGTCATCAATGCTCGATCGAATATTTCTCTGCAATCCGTTAAGCGAACAGTATACATGCCAGAACCACCGATATCGATAGTAGTTTTTTCCCATGATTTTACTAGTCCAAGTAAATGCAGTTTACCGAATGAAATATCCTGAATAGATAAAATAGCATTTTCATCAAGAGTAAAATCTTGACTATTTTCTTCTACAAGTTTAATCGTAAAAATAATAGGTTTACTATTAAAGCCCATTTGCGCAGTAATGTTTTTTACTGTACATCCAAATAAAGTTGTAATTTGTGCTCCACTCGTTTCTGTGTAGATAATATCTGCCATTATTAATCCCCCGTTACCACATGTGTTCTTGTTCGAGAATATTTTTTAGTCGTAGCATTCCATCTTTCTTTATCACTTTCTAATACATAAGATTCTAAATTAAAAAGATCATCATCAATATAGTGTGGTATTCCTCCAGCAGCATCCATTATTGAAGCAATTGTATCGGTATTTGGTTTTGTTGATGTACCGCTACTGGTATAGCTAACGGTAATTTTCTCTGTAGTTTTGGTATTCATTCGCTGTATAATTGGTCCAGCAGTACGGCCAGGAATATTTATTGTTGCTACTAAATATTGTGGATAAGTATTTTCTACTTCTATATTAATGTTGTCTTCAGTAGAACTATTCCAAACCCATGAGGCCCTAACTACACTTACCTTTTCCTGTATCGCAGTAGCCCTACTAATTGGATCACTAGATATAGTCGTACCTGCTGGTAAATCGGATATTTGGCCAGACAACAAAGTGGAGGCAAGATTATGTGCTATTGCATCGGTAGCCGGTATTCCAGCAAGAGCATTTGTTAGGCGATCTGCTTCGGTTTCCCCCTTCCCTTCTGTTGTTGCGGTGTATGACATTGTATACAAGCCATCACTGACATTATATGATAATAATGCTTCATTAACAATATAATAATCATCATCTTCATCAGTTAACCAATTAAAAGAAAATGTAATTATGCCATTTTTATTATCAATTGCTATATCTTTTTGTTTGGGGATAGCAGGGACAGTATTAGAATTTAAAAAATTCGTTCCAGATAAAGCATTTTCTATTTCTGTTTTAGCCTGGGCAGTAGTTGGCAAAACAGCTTTTGCCCGTACTATTGCATCTTGACCACCTATTCGCTCCCCATCAGATAATCCATAAATGGTACCATGATAGCTAATTTCAACAGATTCATTTTGTTGATATGTTTTCTTCAGTGAAAATTCTTTTTCGATAAACGAATTAGTTGATCCCATAATCCAGGTTTCGGAAATCGAATAACTACCATCTTCTTGTCCTATTCCAATATTTTTTACATAACTACCTGCAATCCAATTAGTTGCACCAACAATAGTGTTCATTATACCACTGGGAATGGAGCCAACTATTTTTGACTCACACCATAGTTCGGCGTTGTACCATGCATCATTTAATAATTGACCATTAAGTTCATATCCCTGTACACTTTTGGCTGTAATATTATGAGAAACATTATACGTTATACCGCGATGACCTTCTTGTTCGTCAAATTGCCAATTTTCAATTCCTTCGTTAATCAAATCATAATCAAAATTGTCTTCTGAATCGTCAGATCCTCTTGCTACATCGATAATATCTGCTTCTAATTCTATAGTATACTGACACCTATCTGCCCATTGATCGCTAGGAAAGGTTATCGATATCACTCTGGGATTACACTTAACCACTTCCTGGCCACCAGCGGCTTGCCATTCGAAATTTTTTCCCTCACGACTAAATAGCCAACGAATAGCTTCTTGTTTTCGTTGTATATTGGCAAAATCAGTATTATTAGCGGCATATGCTTCATCAGCAGGATAACCACCTATTTGCCAAAACGCATTATCTGGATTGTCTAGCGTAAAGGTGCTGTTTGGAGACCCTCTAAAGGGCAGTAATGTCCCAGTAAGTGTAAGCTTATAAGAAGCACCAATATTTCCACCACCTCGTGTTTTATGATATGTTTTCGTGACAGATACAAGTGGTGCTGGAATTATCTTTTTTTCATCATATACAACTGACATTTAATTCCTCCTAATATCCATGAGAATACAGGGTAGTCTCTTGATTATACACCCCTGTTACAGCATTGATAAATAGTGGTACACCACTTGGGCCATTATTAATCAAACCTGAAATACCAAAAGTCCATAATGATATTTGATTGTTTATGGTATCATTTCCATACATATATAAATCACCGGATGAAGAAAATTCAGTTCCGGGTATTGGATGACCAGAAATAAATAGGGTAGTAGTATTAAACCATCCAGGCTTAACCTCCATAAACATTGTCCAATTTTGGTTTTCGGGGATATAGCCCCATCTCCAATATGGTGCATTATTCGCAACATATAAATTTGCAACATGGTAAATTCCACGACCATGGGGTGGTGATCCTGAAGCATGACCATATATATATAAGTCAGCATCTTTTGTGGTAGTGGAATCCGAACAAAGAAATAGCGGCCAAGAATCAGTATTAGTTGGGTATCCAGAGGATGTGTGAAGATACAACGACCATGATTCTGTCCCGCCTCCCGTATAGGGATAACTTGCTTCAATTGCGTCTAGATATAGAGGGAGAGTATTGGTAATGTCGTTAACACCGGATGGAGTACCTCTTGTAAATAGATTCGTGCTATTTGTTTTGGTAGTTTCCCCAACTTTTAAATATAACGTCCATTCGCTGAGTGCGTGTGGGGGACCAATATATAATGAACAAGTTCCACTAACAACTGAGTGACCACAGGAAAATAAGTTGAAATTATTGTTCTTATTGTCTTTCGGAAGAAGATATAGAGTTGTATTATTAAAAGCGCCGGCTTGTATGTATAAATCTGTTGTTCCTGATGTTGGGATAGAACCTTTTATAACCAAGTCGCCAGACACAGAAGATAATAGATGACCATGTATAAATGAGTCAATTTGTCCACTTTCGGGGATAATACCACTACCATATGTGTAACATGATACACCGGACGGATAATTAATACTGTATTCTGAATCGGTTTTACAAAGATAGGCTCCGAAGACATATAAATCTCCAGAAGCATTAATGTTGTCGTAACCAGTTGTATACAAATCATTCGAATTTGCAATCGATATTCCATATATATATAGCGAACAACTATCACTTGTCGAAGCAGCGCTGCCGCTCACATACAATGGACAGTTGTCGTTAATGGGCACAAATATTTCATTGAAGTTATCCCAGTAACCCATTGCAGCAAAATAAGATTTGGCATTGGCTTGTTGATGGTATGTTTGTATGTAGCCGGATACGGTATTAACATGCATTCTACCGCCACAAATTCCAAGATACGAACCACCATCTTCATTAGTTTCTGCCCACTGGTCTCTACGTTCTAGTGTTGACTCTAATTCGCGGACTCCAAGAATATTATCGTTAGTCCAATCGGAGTTGGCCAGTATCATTTCGGCTACGGCACCAGACGGTATACCACCAGATGCATAAATGTCCAAGTTTTTCCACTGGCTTGTGTTAGCATCCGGTGTAAGTACTTGCGCCAATTCTGTATAACTGCCGGGTGGTGCATCCCAGTATCCGACTACATCAAAATCTATTTCATTGTTATCACCAGCGTAAACTTCAATTGTTGCATTGGCGCCACTTGTTTCGACGAACATAGTTAGATATGTTGAACCCTCCCATGTAGCACCGTAGTTATTTATTAGTGAAGCTATATTAACCAAACGATCTAGTGATGATCCAACAGCTCTAGCGCCGCCAGAATGAGCCAGTGTTTGACCAGAATTGGAAATAAGAATTTCTGCTATTTTCCCCTCGGGGACACCATACGAACCAAGATTATGTTGTGTCCATCCACTAGTAGCTCCAGCATCAAAATTCCCCGTAGTCTCTATGTATCGTCCACCAATCCAACAACCTACAACTTTAAATTCCAAGTAGTCACCATGACCACCATATGTTTCTATGGTACCACTAGACGAGACCGGAACATGCATCATAATTGTTTCTATTGATGTATAACTTTCTTCACTTTCATGAATTTCATATTTACGCTCAAGAATTGAATCGGTAGATCTAACACCACCGATTACCGGGGTACTATGACTTCTGTTCCGAATCATTATTTCTGCGATAGCACCATCTATCAGTGCATACGAAGGAAGTTCAGAAGAAATATCTTTTGTGTTCCACTGATTTATGGGTGTACTTGGAAATTTTGTCTCCGTAAAAGTTTCTATATAGTGCATTGATGGATTACGACCACCAATAAATAAATCACAACTAGTAGAAGCATCAACGGGAAATGGATAATTAATATAATTGTCCCAATAACCCGCTGCTGTAAAACCATGACTTCTTGAGGTTTCATCATGATAAATATACATATTGCCATCAGTTTTGAGTGGCGTATGCATACGTGCTAGATGATTTCCGGATGATTCGGCTTCATGCAAATTCAGAAGTCTATTTGAAAGAGTGCCCTCGTTTTGTTGAACACCCATTATGGCGTTCCAACTAGAAAATGAGTTGATTAATTGTATCTCGACTGTCGCATTATTGGGTAGTCCAGATGATCCTATATCTCGTGCTTCCCAAGTACTATCTGAAACTGCTGGAGGAAGGTCAATCCAACATTCGGTATAATCACCTGGAGCTACTAACCAATAACCCAACACTGTAAACTGAGCGATACCACTATGCTGTGCATATACCTGAATGGTTGCATTTTCTCCAGAAGTTTGTACCTGCATGGTTATAAATTCACGAGCACCAGTGGTTTTGGGTTCTAAGTTTACCTCTGGTTCGTGGAGTTGTATTTTCCTCTCGACCGCACTGCCAACTTGACGAGCACCGACAATATTTGCTGAACCATCCTGAGAATCAAGATAGCCGCCAGAAGTGTTGATACAGGCTATCTCAACTATACTACCACTTGCTACTCCATAACCGCTAAGGGCTATATTTGTCCAAGTTTCTTCTGCTTCAATCGTAAAAGTATCTATTAAATCAACATATTCGACACCACGCCAATAGCCAACCACTGAATATCTAGGACCATAAGTGCTATTGTTGTCACTACTACGAACCTCGATACACGAATCTGCATCAGCTTGGACGAACATAGAAACATTAGTGTGTCCACCACCCTCTGCTTCATGCAGGTTGAGAATTCGATTTTTACTGGAACCAACGGATCGTATACCAGCTTGATAAAAACCCTGATCTGGACGAATATTTCTACAAGCTATTTCTACTACAGCACTTGCGGGAATATTCCACGCATGTGTTTCGACGAGAGAACCATCATCATACTGATAGGCAACACTATCTGACCCATCATATAAATCAAGCTTTTCCCACGTATCGACGACTTTAGTTCGCCAATAGTGGTCGGCTAATTTACAGTTAGTTTCGGTGTAAAAAACTGATAGCATTATTTATTACCCTATTAACCCAAACTCTCAAATAGATTGGCGGTTTCTGAATCTCCAGCGGCACGAGCTAATTGCTGTAATAAAATATGTATTTCTTTTTTAACTACATTAGTGGCTATGGCCTCAAAGTCACTTGTAAATTCCTCTGCTGCTTCAGAAACACCTTTAACATCCACCTTAATATTACTCATTGTTTCAATATCAATCCCAATACCATCTGCCATTGCTGTTGTCACATTAGACATACCATTATTTAAATTAGACATTTCTCCTCGCATGTCTTCTGTAATGGTGGTATTTTCAGAAACAGCTTCTGTGTTTTCATCTAAACCGTCAACTTGTAAATCTACTTCTTTTTCTTGGGCCAAATCTGCATCTTGCTTTATTCCCAACTCAATTGTTGTATTAATCGTATCTATTCCTTCTCCAAGTTCTTTTATAGCCTGGGTAGTTTCTTCAATAGCTCTTTGGGTATTAGTATTATCACCACCGTCTTGCATATCTTTTGGTGGTTTAATAGCTGTCTCCCGTTGAATGTCCACGACTACTTGTAGGTTTTTTGCAGCATCAAAAAATGTTTGACCAGCAGTTACAATATCAGATGCACCAGTTTTTGTATCAATAGCAGCCAATTCGATGCTTCTAGTAGATTGGGCGACAATATCAGCCGCCATCCTGGTTTCTGACGCAGCTTCGCTTAAACTTGTGGCAGAAGAGGAAATGATTTTAGAAGATCGTAATTCTGCGGCCCGCACAGCCTCCATGATTGAATTAAAACTAGGAAGCGTTTCGCCTCCTTTTACCCGCTCTATAGCTCGTATTATGGCGATTTCCTGTTGCTGCAATGTTGCTTGCAAGCCTGATAACAAGGCATCAATGTCGATTTGTCCGTCTACTAATGTGGGGATATTTGTTGGTTGCCCCTCGTTGACTCTTGGATCGGTTATCGTGATGCTTAATTCCGTACTGACATCACCATCGGGTCGTTGTAGTGTGCCCAGTTCGCCAGTTAGCGCTGATAATGTTTGACTAGCAGCTAGGATATCAAATGCACCAGTTTTTATATTAATTGCGGCACCCTTTATGTTTTCAGTAGAT
>SDBT01010200.1_pt1 | contig 15197 bp, 9 predicted proteins | sample 2277101 | NCBI WGS metagenome assembly SDBT01 (sample SAMN10404973, study PRJNA504765) | marine sediment metagenome | isolation source: marine sediment core GS10_PC15, 103 cmbsf | place: Arctic Ocean: Southern Knipovich Ridge | collected 2010 | reverse complement strand
GTCTTTGGCTGCGATGCTGGACAAGCGCCCTTCTTGCATTGGTCCTCTTCATTTGTTTAGTCATCTTGGTCAAGTTCCGACATCGCGAAATCTGGTACCTCGAGGGGCGGATACAGATGATGCAGGGGATGGTTGCGAGCACGCGCCAGATCATCGAAGGACTGCGGGCACTTCCGAATCCCACCAAGGCCGACGTCCTCCAGCACGTTGAGGGTTTGGTCGAGAGAGCTGCGAAAACAGTCCGACTCAATCCTTGGGAACAGGATCTCAAGCTCCTCGGGCGCGTTCGTCGACGATGGCGGTGTATTGTCGGTGTGTCTGTATGGTATCTCGAACCGAACGCCCTAAGCGACGAAGGTTTTGATCACTTCGACATCAGATTCGTGAAGGCCCCGGGCTGTCCGGTGGAAGTGAATGAAGCGTTTCAGACGATAAAGCAAAAACACACACCGATCCGTTACGACGAGTCGAAACACAAGGACGCTGTGGGGGCGCATACTAACCCCGACGGCACGTTCAACAAGAAGGCGTTCCTACGCAATCCTGATCGAAAGTCGTTCATCAGCGTCAGTGGCTTCGTATTCCACCGGCAAAGAGCCGAGATCAATCCAGACGCTCGGAGTTGCCCCGCTTTCGACCGAAGCTACATGAATGCACTCGACGGAGGGCAGAGTGAAGTAGTGCGACAGTGGCTTGATTTTCGCTCCATTGCTGCCTATCCTGTCTTCGGTTCGTGCGGAGCTGCAGCCAAGCCTAGCGGCGTGCTCGTCGCATTCAAGACTGTCCCCAACGCCTTCACGCCGGACGATCATGAGGCTCTGTTGACCGCTTCCCGTCTGATTGGTATGATGATGCAGTTTGCCGACTCGCACGAAGAGGCTGCGGCTTAGGGAGGCCCACATGGAAGACATTGAAACACGGGCCAACAAGGTGCTGGCTGAACTCGAACGGTTGCTTGAGAAGGATCGAATCGACATCGCGAAGTACGCGAGCGAGCGCGATCAACGCGTCGGGATGCCGAATTGCATTGACAACTTTTTCAAGCCGGCTGTCTCACTATTATTTGGCAAGGCGGCCCCACAAAGCGAGAAGCCAGCGAAGATGCCAGTGACCAAGTCGAAACCGCCGAAGGACGGCAAGTGATCGCGCGCCAAGCTGAATGTACCTAGGAAGGCAGCCCGTAAAAGGCACGAATCGCTCCGGCAAGCAAGGTGCCCGCCGCACCAAGGGCAATGTTCCACGCCCCAGAGTCAGCCTTCCCGATCATTTTTCCTATCCAGCCCTGCACCTTGGGGCCGAACGACTCGTCAGATTGAACCTTTGGCTCGCTCCGCAGGGCGCCTTCAAGCTCATCAATATCTGTGTCGTCGACTCTCTGAGCGGAGAGCGCAGTCCGAAGTGAACCCAGATCGCCTTTGCTTACGTTGCTGGCGGTGATGTTTGTTGCCTTTACGTCGCCTACGGCACCGACGGCACCGCCGAGGATGGTCGTGTTGAAGATGTTCGTGACCTGCGCGGGCGGGAGCGGCGACGTGCCAGGCGTGCCCTCGCCTGCCTGGGCGTCCAGCTTCTCAATGCTGAGTGCGAAGTCGAGCACCTTGTTTCGCACATGGTCGATGATTGCCACGAGACCGCTAGGGGAAAGGGCACCCCAGGCGCTAATACAATTCATATGCTCATAGACTCTGTCAGAGAAGAAGCGGACGGCGTCGGGAGGGATTGGCACACTGAGGTTAGCTCTCTCGCCGCTCAGGGTGTCTTCAATCGCGGAGACACTTTCGCGACACTCGAACTCCGTGCAGAAGGGGCGGACCTCTTCGGGGATGTTCATGAGAGGGATCGGCGCGTTTCTTATCTCCCGCCCGAATGGCCCGCAGAAGTGTCCCAAGAGCCTCATAGGCAGCATTCGATAACTTGGCAATTCTGCCGCGGCCGGGTAGCCCTCCGACTCATGGCGAATCCACTCCTGAAGTGGAGCGCTGTCGAGACGGGCCGCTAGCACCTTGCAACGGCGAAGAACATCGCCGATGCTCACTTTGCCGGATACGGCGTCTTCTTGGATCTGACGCAAGAGGGTCATGACGGTCGCTCCATAGAGTGCGGTTCCACATCTCAGAATACGCCACATGCTCACGGTCGTCAAGAAGCAGCGATGGAAAACAGACATGACGGGGGGCGGCCAAGTCGCCCGGATGTCACGATCCGAGGCGTGCATCGCGAATTCGTGCAGAAAGACGTCGCCCCCAACATAAAACCCCGGGCGGTCATCGGGTTCGCCGGCAGCCCGATGATCCGCACCCCGCCCGGTAGCCGCACCTCCAACTGCCAAACCGAGGTGTTGCGGAAGAACCCGTGCCCGTGCCATTCGCTCCACACCTTCAGCGCCCGGCAGTGCAGCCGCACCTTCTCCATCACCCCCCGGCTTTGTCGCTCGCCAGCGGACAGGATGATCTGATTCCGCCGCCGCGTCAGACCGCGTGGCACGCGCCGGGTGACTCTAACTTCCAGAGTGGGATCATTGAAGTTCCCGAACCCGCTACGCTCTCATTGCTATTGCTCGACGGCATCGTGGCGTTGAAGCGGAGGCGGTAGCCAAGACATCATCGCGGCCGGTGACGCACCGTGAACCGAATGTAGCAGGCGTGGCCTTCCACCTGGATTGCCACGCCTTTTCCACGTGCCCGCACCAAGTTGGCCCAGTTCGAGGCGCTGGGGACATCCTTCAACGTCCAACGGCCACCACCAACAGGGCGCCGTCCTGAATCTTCAGCCGCACGCATCCCACATCAGCCGTGTTGAAGTACCGGCGATCGCCTGCCAGCGTCTCGATGCCGTTGATGGTCAGCCGGCCGGGCTGGCCGGTTGAGCGGACGGTGATGGCCGGGTCCACTGCATCAATGAAAGAGCCCGTGTTGTGCACGACGCTGCCGTGATGCGGCAGGGCAAGCACGTCCGCATGCGGGATGTCTGCGGCCAAGAGGCGGGCCATGCCGAACTCGGCGATGTCGCCGGTCATCAAGATCGAGCGGCCCTGATACGAAAGCCGCAGGACGGTGGAGCACTCGTTCTCGTCCGGGGCCATCTGCTCCACCGCCGCCGGCGGCCAGATGACTTCCACGAGCACATCCCCCGTATCCGCAAACACGTGATGGCCCGACGTTACTTCGATCGGCACGCCCGCTCGGCGCATGGCCTCCAGGAAGTGCCACCCCGATGTCCCCCTGGGTGCAAACCGCTCGAACTGATCGTTGAGCACGACGCGGCCGATCTCGAACTCCTTGGCCAAGGTCTCAATGCCGCTGAAGTGATCGAAGTTGGGATGGGACACGAAGACGGCGTCGACCCGGCCGATGCCACGATGCCTCAGGAAGTCTGCCGCGACGCATCCGGCATCGAGGTTGGACCGCGTGCCCAGGTCGTACACCAGCACCTTGCCATCAGGCAGTTCGATGACCGTGCCGGAGCCATTACCCACCGCCAGCATCCAGACCTGCAGGGCATCGTACTCTGCCCGGAGCCAGCGCGGTGGCACCAGCCAAGCCAGGATGAGAACGACTGCTGCCACCTTGTAGCCATGCCTCCACGGCATCCAGCGGCGGCGAAAAATCCACAACGCAAGCACCGCGTACACCGCGAGCAACCACAACGCTGATGGCGAGCGGCCATCTACCTGGGTCAGCGGCAGGCCGGCCAGCAGTTCCACCCAGCTCACCATGAGGTCCGTCCCCCAACCCAACAGTGGGCCGAGAACTTGGCCACTCGATGGCAACACGGTGCCCAGCAGGACGGTCATGAATCCGAGCCAGGTGACCGGCAGGGCGATGAACCATAGCGCCAGCGTGCCGAGCCAGCCCCAGGGCGTGAACTGGTTGAAGTGATAGCAGGCCAGGGGCGCGGTGATGAACCAGGCCGAGAATGCCAGCACGGCCAACTGCACCAGCCAGTACGTGCCCTCTCGGCAGACCATGTGTGATGTGGATGCCGCCCGAGTGCCCGGCTGGGTCAACGTCACGACATAGGCGGTTCGGTCGAAGAACCAAGCCAGCACAGACCAGCGGGTCAGTCCCAGCCGGCCGGCGACGACGCCTGCCACGGCCGGGCGAAAATAGACCAAGGCCAAGACCGCCAGGAAGCTGAATTGGAAGGCCGGCCGAAAGAGATCGGTTGGGTCAATCAGCAGAATCACCACGGCCGCGCAGGCCAGCCAGTTCAACACATTGGTTTGACCACGCACCAGCACGGAGATCGACCAAAGGATGCCCACGATGCCCGCCCGCAGGATCGAGGGTCTGGGTTCAGCCAAGAGCACATAGGACAGGATCAACAGCCCCACGAACACGCCCCGGCTTCGGTAGGGAACGCCGAGCAAGTGCATGAACCCCCAAGCCATCGCCGCCAGCCAGCCGACGTGCATGCCGCTGGCGGCCAGGAAGTGGGCGTTGCCGGTCTGAACGAAGGCCTCGTTCATCGCCCGCGGGACGGCACTCCGCTGGCCGAGCACCATCGCGGAGATCACCCCGGCGCCGGGTGCGTCGTCTTCGAAGGCGTCATCCAGGAGGTATCCGCGGAGGCGCAAGCGCATCCTGCCAAGCAAGCCTCTCCAGCCACCGCCGCTGGCCTTGCGGCATACGATGACCGATTCGGCATGCTTGCACGATAGGCCCACGCGCAGGCCGCTGCGCCGCTTGTGGAGAGCCCAGTCGTATGCGCCGGGGTTTTGCGGCCCACGCGGCCGGTACAGCCAGCCGGTCATCTCCACCTCGTCGCCCACGTTGAGGGACAGCAGGACGTCCCTGACGACCACTGCGACGCGTCCGCTCACGGTGATGGGCCCATCCACGCCAGCGATCTGCGTCGCTGCAAGGACGAACCGCGTCTTGGGCCCGACGGGGTACGCCCGCGGCATGTCTGGATCGGGTTCGATCACCCTCGGCGGGGAGAGGATGCGCCCGCGCAAGTGGGCCAGGATCGGCGGGTCATCGGTGAGGAACACCACGTGGTCCTTCGCCAGCCAGCGATCGGCGACAGCATGTCGAAGCATTCCCATACCCGCACTGACCAGGAGCACGGCGACCCCGGCGGCTCGCAGGTTCGTGCGGCGTCCATACCAGGCCGCAACAGTCCCCATCACCAGCAAGCATGGAACCCATGTCGGAAACACGAACAACCCGTCGGCCACGATTCCCACGATCATGCCCAGGGCCACGGGCAGAAACGGTGCCGGAGGCTTGGGCCTAGTGGGTAGCGGGACCGCGGGTAGAAGGTCATTCGGCATGTGGCAGGAAGATCATTACCCAACCAGCGGTCAAGCGCAGAACGCTGCGCCGGCCTTTCTAAGGGAAGGGTGTGGCGTCTCCGGCTGACGGTCAAGACGCGTACTCAGGCTGACCGCGCAGCCCATGCCCCGCGATCGCTCAGCACTGCACGACCTCGGTCGCACCGAGCAGAAACTGGATGAGCCGGCCCATCCCCAGGCCGAACCCGCTGCGCATCACGCTGCGCCGGTCGGGATGTTCTTCGGGGTCGAACAGATCCAGGTAGGGCGCGAACGGTTGCCACGCGGCCTGCTCGATCTCCGGCGTCAGCATGCCGTCGTTTATCTGGTCCGCACGGATTTGGGCCATCTGCTCGAACATGCGGCTCTCGCGCAGCTTGATCTGCATTGTTGCATGACACTCCTCGCGTCGCGATCCGCCGAAGGTCTCTCCGGCCCAGGGGAGCAGCAAGTCCACGCAGTCCACCGTGTAGCGCCGACGATTGTATTCCTCGATGGCCAGGCCCTCCTCCAGCGGGTCGCGATCGGTGCGATACATGTTGAAGAACTTGATCGACTCGGGGTAGTGGGTGACCTGCACCGGGCCCTCGTGGATCAGGCAGACCATCTCCTCGATGGCCGACCGGAAGTCGTCGCCCCAGGCGATGCTCACGCCCCCGTTGTTGAGGCGTTCGATGATCTGGGTGTAGGAGATGATGACGGGCGGGCGCACCATGAAGTCTTTGAGCCTTCGCTTGTGCTCGGCCGGGACGACGGGCGAATCGACCGCCACCTCCATGGCCAGGTTGAGCAGCTCATGCTGGAACTTGATCAGCCCCTCAAGGTCCATCTCCCGACCCTCGAACTCCAGCAGGGCAAACTCGGCCAGGTGGCGGCCATCGCCAGCCCGCGGCTCGTTGCGGTAGCTCCGCCCGAGGGTCCAGACCGCCGGGAGGTCGTGGTCGAGGATCTCTGCCTCCATGAGCAGTTGATCGGTCTGGCTGAGAAACGACACCTCGGGTGTGTTCTTGAGGATGAACGCCGTGGGGACGTTCTCGCAGGCCCCGGTCCCACCGGTGATCTTGTTGTAGTAGGACTCGACGGCCGCGGCATCGCGCATCCGGCCGCGGATCGCATTGATCACGTTCGCCTTGAGCTTCACCAGCTCCTGCTGTCGTTCGTTACACGTCATCATCGTGGCTCCTTCTTGTTTGCGAAGACCCTGGGCGGCTCCCAGCCCACAACCGCCAAGGCCGCTTGGGCATACGAGTCCGCAGGAAGAATCGTGACCAGACCCGCCTCCGCCTGTTCGCGGGGCACGCCGCCTGTGAAGACGACAACCCACAAGAAAACCGGGCCCGTTGGCCCGGCAACCTTCTCTCCGGAAAGGGATGATAGATTGAATGAAGACGACACGGCCCTCGAACTGACGCGAGCCCCAACGCCAAACGGCCCCGTGCCTACGGTCGGCTCTACGCCATCCCTGCGTTCGCCCACCTTTGCCATCCATGCATCCGTCTGCCCGCGGTTCGCGCCTTCAAGGATAAGTACGCAGGGCGAGCGAGTTTCTTAATCGGATCCTCCAGGAAAAGGCCGAGCGCTGACCGCTCTCGCCGATCGGCAAAGGGTCCGCGGATGTCATCCGCGGCTTGGAGGTAGCTCATGGCTGACGGGCTTGCGGCTGATGGCATCCCTGGCGGCTTCCTCGCAGAGAAAGGCCCGCCGGGCCGGGAATCCTCTCTCGGCACGGCGGGCTTGGTTTCCATCGCTCGGCTTGTTTGCCGGCGGCCGGCTGCTGACGGTGGGGCCACCTTGGCTACGGCGCCGGGCAAACGGTGGTGGCGCACTGCGTGCCGATGCCCTGGAATGTTCCGCCGGCGCCGGTGCAGTCGCCCTCGATCAGATCCAGACAGAACCCGGTGGCAAAACAGCAGGCCCCCTCCAGGCAGTTGATCCCCGCGCAGGCGGTGCCAACACCCAGATAGGTTCCGCCGGCGACGTTGCAGTCGATCTGCGTCCCGTTGTCCGTGCATGTTGTGCCGTCGGCGAGGCAGCATGCCCCCTGAGCCAGGTCGCCCATGAAGGCGAGGATGAACCACTGGATATCTAGGCCGTTGGCGGCGCCGCTGGCGTCCAAGGTGGCTACGGGTCATGTGGTCGGCGTTGCCGGTGGACGCCGACCTGAGCTTGAATCTGCTCGGTTCGGAACTCGCCCCCGCCAGGTGGTAGGCGTCACGGTTCACTACCTTCGGCGGCCGCGGGTCCGCGGCTGGTCGCCTACGAGGCGCTCAGCAGCGCGGTGACAAAGTCGGCGGTGTCCGCCGGATCGACGATGCCGTTGCCGCTAAAGTCGCCGGGGCACACGTCGGCCGCGGCCGTCGAGCCGTCCAGGACTGCCGTGACAAACGGGGCGATGTCGTCGCCGTTGGTGGCGCCGTTGCCATCCATGTCGCCGTCGGGGGTGCCGAGGCAGACGCTGAACACGTAGGCCGAGCCGGAGTCGGTCCCGTTGTCCGCGTCGCAGCGGGCTCCGACGACCGCGGTGTCACCGGACAGCGCGACGGAGATGCCGAAATGGTCGGCCCGGCCGGCGTCGGAGGCCAACAGCTTCTGTCCCTCGACCCAGCTTGCGCCATCGAAGTGGAACGCATGCGCCGAGCCGGAGTCGCAGCCGAAGTCGTCGTCCCGGTAGGAGCCGACCACCGCGGTGTCGCCGGAGAGGGCTACCGACCAGCCGAACTCGTCCCGCGCCGCCGCGTCGGAGGGCAGCAGCTTCTGCTGCTCGATCCAGTTCAATCCGTCGTACCAAAACACGTAGGCCGAGCCGGAATCGCAGTACGCTTCGCCGCCAGGGCAGGCGTCGTCGTCGCGGTGGGCGCCGATCACGGCGACGTCGCCGGAGACGGCCACGGAGCAGCCGAACTCGTCGGCGACCGCGCCGTCAGAGGCCAGGAGCTTCTGCTCCTCGACCCAGGTCGATCCGTTGTACCGAAACACGTAGGCCGAGCCGGGGCTGATGGGATCGCCGCCCGTCCAGATGTCCAGATGAACATACTGGGCCCCGATCACGACCGTGTCACCGGAGATGGCCACGGCGCTGCCGAACCAGTCCTCGGTCGCGCCGTCGAAGGGCAGCAGCTTTTGTTCCTCGACCCAGGTCGCCCCGTTGTAGCGGAAGACGTAGGCCGAGCCGGAGTAGTCGCCGGCATCGTCGCTCCAGGACGCCCCGACCACGGCGACGTCGTCCTCGACGGCCACGGACCAACCGAACTGGTCATACCAGTCGGAGTCGGAGGCCAGCAGCTTGGCCTCCTGGACCCAGTTCGAGCCGTTGTCGCGGAACACGTACGCCGCACCGGAGCGGTCGTCGTTGTTGTCGACGCCCCACATGGCCCCGACTACCGCCGTGTCACCCGAGATGGCCACGGCATTGCCGAAGTAATGGAACTCCGCGCCGTCGGAGGCCAGGAGCTTGGCCTCCTGGACCCAACTTGAGCCGTCGCTACGGAAGACGTAGGCCGAGCCCGATCGGTGGCCGTTGTCGTCGTCGTACCTGGAGCCCACGACAGCGGCGTCGCCGGAGACGGCCACCGACCACCCGAAGAGATCCTGCGCGGCGCCGTCGGAGGCGACGAGCTTGCCCATCTCCTGCCGCGGCCCGGCTTCCCCGTCACGGCCGGAAAGCACGTCCCGTGAGGCCGTTGGTATCGGCAGATTCCCGTCCCTGGTCGAGGTCAGGAACCGGAACGCGAAGTCCCAGCCCTTCGGCTCCCAATCGTGTCCCATCCCGCCGCCGTCATCGAACGCCTGCATTCCGCATGAGCCCCAGGGGTCCCACGGGTCGATCGAGCCCTGCCACCCCCACCAAGCGCCGCTGACACCCTGCAGATCCCTTTGGATGCTGACCCAGTAGGTCTGCCCGGGCTCCGGCTGGAATGGCGTGAGCAGGTCCGCGTGGTACTCATAGACGCCCATGCCGTAGTATTCGTCATAGCCATAGAAGGTCCTGTTGGCAGTGTCCGGAATGTACTCCTGGGACAGGGGCGTGCTTCCAACGCCCTCGTAGAACCTGATCCAGAAACCACCGGAATCCACCGCATCCTGGCCGTTCCAGTACGCGCCCCACCATTCGACCGCCACAATCGGGCGGGCATCCTCAAGTTGGAAGTCGCTGACGGCGATGAAGGCACCGACCTCCGAGTTGGCCGCCGGGCCGGTCATGTCCGGCAACTGCTCCCATACGGTCTCTCCCCGGGCAGCCGGGAGCGAACATAGCCCCCCGATGCCCGCCGTTAGAATCAGCCACAGGCCTATTTGGCTTCGCTTCACTGTACTATCCTCCGGGGCCTGCAAGGCCCAAGTCGAGCCGTCGGCGCACCGATCGCGCCGCCCACCCGGTTCATTGTCATTGGCTCAAGAGGGCATCGACGAATAGCTGGATGTCGAGGCCGTCGACGAGGCAATCACCGTTCATGTCGCCCAGCGGTCGACCGTCGTCGTCCACCGGCACGCCTGGCGGCGTTCCCGGACAGACGTCCATGCAGTCGAGCACGCCGTCGCCATCGCTGTCACCGGTGTCGGGCACGCCGCACCCGCAGAGGCCGGGCTCGGTCTTGTCGGGGTCTTCCGGACACCCGTCGAGGCAATCGGGCACGCCGTCCTCGTCCGTATCCAGGTAGTCGGGGAAGCCGGGGCAGACGTCGCACCCGTCGGGAACGCCGTCGCAGTCGTTATCGACGGTGTCGTCGTACCCGGGGCAAACGTCGCAGTCATCGGGGATGGTGTCCCCGTCGGCATCGAGGCTGTCGTCGTAGCCGGGGCACAGATCGCAGGCGTCGCCTACGCCGTCACCGTCGGCGTCCTCCTGGCCGGGATTGTGATCGTTCGGACAGTTATCGCAAGCGTCGCCGAGCCCGTCGCAGTCGGCGTCCACCTGGTTCGAGTTGGCGTCGTTGACGCAGTTGTCGCACACGTCGCCTACCCCGTCCGTGTCGGCGTCCTCCTGGTTCGGGTTGTGATGGTTGGGGCAATTGTCGCACCCGTCGGGAATGCCGCTGCAGTCGCTCTCGATGGCGTCGTCGAACCCGGGGCAAAGGTCGCACCCGTCCGGCACGCCATCGCCGTCGTCGTCCAGGCTGTCATCGAACCCGGGGCAAAGGTCGCAGGCGTCGCCGGCGCCGTCACCATCGGCGTCGGCCTGGGTGGGATTGGGAACGCCTTCGCAGTTGTCGTAGCCGTCGAGGATGTCGTCGGCGTCGGCGTCGGTCCCGTAACCCCAGGTGATGAAGCCCGTACCGAAGGCGACATGTACCGTAACCCGGTGCGCGGCGTCGTACGCCATCGACGTGGTGTTCCCGTCGGTCGGGGGAATGTCGGAGAAGCCCGTCATCTGCGTCCAGGTCGTCCCATCCCATTCCCAGGTGTCGTCCAACTGGGTCGGGGGATATGAGCCAGTTCCGCCGAAGAGGACCACGCGCTCGCGCGAGGCATCGTGCACCATCCCGTGCAACTTACGTGGGCGGGGGCTCACTCCAGGGGTGACTTCCGTCCAACTCGTCCCGTCCCATTCCCAGGTGTCGTCCTTGTAGGACCCGGTGTAGCCCCCGAATAAGACCGTCACGCCGCGCGACGCGTCGTACGCCATACCATGGTAGTAACGAGCGCTGGGACCGCCGGCCCCGCTCCAGCGAAGTGTCCAAGACGTCCCGTCCCATTCCCAGGTGTCGTCCAACGGGGTCACTGACGCATCGTACCCCCCAAACAGGACCACCCGTTCCCGCAACGAGTCGTACGCCATGGCGTTGCCCGTACGTGCACTTGGACCCGTGGTGGCGACTTGCGTCCAGGTCGCCCCGTCCCATTCCCAAGTGTCTTGCTGAGGTATCGCCCCAATCCTCCCCCCGAACAGGATCGTGACGCCGCGCGCGGCGTCGTAAGCCATGGCTGAAAAGGTTCGGTCCGCCGGACCGGTGGTGGCGACGAGTGTCCAGGTTTGAGTCGCCCCGTCCCACTCCCAGGTCTCGTTCTTCCCGTACCCGCAGCCATGGTAGACCACCCGGTCCCGGGCGCTGTCGTAGACTGCAGCCGTATTGGCCTTGGTGTACAAGGGCCCGTCCGGGCTCAGCTCGGTCCAGATCGTCCCCTGACCCCACGCGGGCGCAGCCGTCGCGCCGCACGCGGCCAACACCGCCACCGCTACCAACACGCTCCCACACCGCGTGAGCCGTTGCTTGATCGTCTTCATTTCCCGGTCTCCTTGTGTTTGTGGTTTTCGCTCGTTCATCCTTCGGTCTCCTTATGCCTGATTCCTGCTATTGCTCGCAACTCTTGTCCCCGCCCGCGGCCCTGCCGATTGCGGGGTCGCCTCGCGTCGAGGCCGTGCATCCCTCTCCGTCCCAAGCCTGGCGGGCGGTCCGCGTAAGCGTGGTACGCGACCCGAGTAGGCCGCCTGCACGGTCCGTGTACGGTGGGTACGCGGGCCGCATACGGCAGGTACTCGGCCCCTGTACGGCAGGTACTCGGCCCGAGTAGGGCGGGTATGCGGCGTCGACTCCAGCTTGGCGCGCGCCGCGCACACCCGCTTGATGCGCGGCGTCGACCTCAAGCTGGGGCCCCTGCTCCTGCCCGAAACGTCCGAATAACCTGGCCAAACGATCCCTCCACATCCACAGGCCTGCGCCACCCTCCGATGTCAGAAATTCGACATGCCTGTTGCCTAGTTGCCTTCCTACTGCCTGTTACCTGCTGCCTACTGCCTACTGCCTTGTTCCGCAATCCAAAATCCGCAATCCAAAATCAGGACCGTCGCTAGACGGTCAATACTGGGTCCAGCCGGCCGATCCGCAGCTCCCGCGTGTCCGGGCCCGCCGGCGGCGTGCCCATCCGGGCTCGCACCTCCAGGTTGTACGTGCCCGGCAGCAGCGTCGCGGGCACCAGGAAGTCGAGCTGGCCCGGCTTGTTCTTGCTCACCAGGGTGACCTTCGTGTCGCCCCCCGCGGTGGCCACGAAATAGACGCCCTCGTCGGCGGCACCCGCGTCGAACTTCAGCCGGCTGCCGTTGAGTTGGCCGATGCTGCCGACCGTGACAGAGTCGTTGGTCGTGCCCGAGCCGAAGTCCAGGTATTCGATGGGGCTGGGCGCGGGCTTGATAGACTCGACCTTCTCGACCGTGGCGCCGGCCCGCACGGCGGCCCGGAGCTCCGAGCCGGGATTCGCCCCCACGTCGATCTGGTGCCGGGCCGGGTCGAAGGTGTCGGTGGCCCCCGTAAAGACGCCCTTGATCCTGGGAAAATACTCGACCATGCCGAAGAAGTTGACCCTTTCACCCCGCTCGACCCGCCGCCGGGCGGCCAGCATCAGGTCGGCCGTCACCGCCAGGATGTCGGGCTTGTTGACCGTCGAGCCCTGGTCGATGATGTCCTGGACCAGGTCGTCGCCATCGGCGGTGCCGCCGATCTGCACGATCGCCGCAAAGTCCGCCGGGTCGGGCGTGATGTTGTTCTCGAATAAGGCGTATTTGATGGGCATGGGCACGTTTCCGGTTGTCAGTTCTCAGTTATCAGTTGTCAGCTTTCGGCTGTCGGCCGCCGAGGAGCACGGACCCCCTCCGGGGAGTACGGACCCCTCTCTGGAATCCCGTACGCGGAGCGACGGCGAATCTAAGTGACAAAATGCGAACACAGGCCCGGTCCGCGACGCGGAGGCGGACGACGGTCCCCCTTCCCAATGTTAGGCCCTCCAAATCGCCTGCAACCGCCGAGGTGGCGGCCCGCACGATGGCGGTGAGGTTGTCTTGGGGATGGTGCCGCCGTGGCCCGGGAGGCCGGGTTCTTATGGGCCCCAGAGACCGGGTCCGGTGACCCTCGCGACGGGGGTCATCGCACCCGATCGTCACGCCAGGGCTTTTCCACTTAGAGGGGGGCCGCGGGTGCGTACTAGATTGGGGAAGAAGTGCGCCGCCACTGGTCCGCAGGAGTGGTCGATGGTACAATCAGATGCGATTCAACCCCATGATCAGCAGCCCAGACCCTGGCGCAGGAGGTGGTCCCCCATGCTCAGCCCGCGGCCCTTTCCGGAGACGCGGCCCTCTCTGCTGGGCACCCTGCGCGGCACGGGGCCGGGCCGCTCGGCGTGGCGGGAGTTCTTCCACTGCTACGGGCCGCCGGTCTTTCGCGTGGCCCAGTGCCAGGGGTTGGATGCCCACGACGCCGAGGACATCGTCCAGCAGGTGATGCTCGCCGTCTCGGGACACATCGGCGGGTTCGACTATGATCGAGACTGCGGTCGTTTTCGGCACTGGATCAAGACGATCACCAAGAACAAGATCCGCGACCTGCACCGCCGCCGATCCTCGGGGCCGCAGGTGATCCCGGACGCCACGCTCGATGATCGGGCCGACGGCCAGCCGAGCCTGGACGAGACCTGGGAACGGGAGTGGAAGCTCCAGGAGATCCTCCACTGCCTGGACAAGGTGGCGACCGACTTCGCCCCGCGTCGCGTGGAGGCCTTCAGGTTGTACGTGATCGAAGGCGTCTCGGCGGCGGAGACAGCCCGCCGGCTGGACATGACCAAGGGACACGTTTATGTCACGCGGGCCGAAATCCTCGGCCGCATCCGCGAGCGACTCGGAGGCCTCGCGGAGGACACCGGGCAGTAGGGCTTTGGGACTCTGGCTTCGTCGCAGACCTCTGCCAGGGAGTGTTCGCGCATGATGCAACCCGATCCGACATCCGACATCCAACACCCGACATCGACATGCCCGCATGACGAGCGGTTGGCGGCGTTTCTCCGTGCCGAGCTCCCGAAGGAGGCCATGGAGGCGGTCGCCCACCATCTGGACACGTGTCTAACGTGCGCCGGGCGCGTGGACTCGGACGCCGAGCAGGCCGCCCTGGGCGACGACGTTCGATGGGCGGGCACCGTGGCCAGCCAAATGTCACTCGACATCCCCGTCCCTTTGCGACGATTGAATGAGCTGCTGACCGACTATGAGATCCTCAGGGAACTCGGCCGCGGGGGCATGGGCGTCGTCTATGAGGCCCGGCAACTGAAGTTGAACCGGCGGGTGGCCCTCAAGGTGTTGCCGGCCCTGCTGGGGGCGGTGCGGTCCGATGCCATCGCGCGGTTCACACGCGAGGCCGAGTTGGCGGCCGGGCTCAAGCACACCAACATCATCTCGGTCCACGACTTCGGCGAGATCGAAGGCACGCTTTTCTATGCGATGGAGTTGGTGGATGGCCGCTCGCTCCGTGAGATCCTCCGGGAGATAGACGAGACCGGCGCGATCGACGTGGTGATCGGCGAGGCGTCATCCGCCACCGGCACCTGCATCGGGTCATCGCATCAGGCGGACCGGGCCTATTTCCATCAGGCGGCGCAGTGGGTGGCCGATGTGGCCGAGGCCCTGCACTACGCGCACGAGCAGGGTGTGATCCATCGCGACATCAAGCCTTCTAATCTGCTGCTCCATACCGACGGCCGTCTGATGATCTCCGACTTCGGCCTAGCCCGGAACACCGGAGGCGGGGTCGACTCGCTGACCGTCGGCGGGTCGCTCTTGGGCACCTGCCGCTACATGAGCCCCGAGCAGATTGATGAGACTGCCGGCCCCATTGACGGCCGGGTGGATGTGTATGGCCTGGGGGCGACACTCTACGAGTTGCTGACCTTTCGGCCCATGTTCGCCGCGGCGGACGATCGGGAGGTGTTGAACCAAGTCCTCAACAAGGAGCCCACGCCGCCGCACCGGTTTGTAAGGCAGGTGCCGCGGGAGCTGGAGACGATTTGCCTCAAGGCGGTGGAGAAGGACCGGGCGAATCGCTATGACACGGCCAAGGCCATGGCCGACGACCTGCGACGCTGGCTGCTAGATCTGCCGATCCGCGCCAAGCGACCGTCGCTTCCCTCCCGAGCGGCCAGGTTCGCCCGGCGGCGCAAGCTGCCG
>SDBT01010198.1_pt1 | contig 15199 bp, 23 predicted proteins | sample 2277101 | NCBI WGS metagenome assembly SDBT01 (sample SAMN10404973, study PRJNA504765) | marine sediment metagenome | isolation source: marine sediment core GS10_PC15, 103 cmbsf | place: Arctic Ocean: Southern Knipovich Ridge | collected 2010 | reverse complement strand
CTCTACCTTCCTGCTAACCTTCCAATATTCATATAAAGCCTTATCCTCATCTGGCCGACCCTTCATCCACTTTTGCCATTGCTCATAGGTGTCAGTGTCAGATATATCTTTTATATACCTGGCTGCTTTCCTTTCACCCTGATAGATTTTCCTGAGAGTACCTTCATCGCTGATAAACGCTCTGTAATCCATCTGCCCTGATAAAACCATTCGAGCCAGGGGTTCAACCTCTCCGAAGTAATCGGCATCCGCCTTTTTATCGGCTGCCCACATCAATATATCGAAGTCTTCCCCTCTCTCAAGGGTTATATGTTCTCTGGCTTCTTCATCCAGTTGTTTGTAGTCACTATGTTGCGCTTCCAACTGGTCTTTTTGCTCAATGTTCAATTCCTCATAAGGCTTACTAAAATCTTTAAGCGCATACTGAGACCTCATCTTCTTTAGTTTATCCCACTCACTTTGAGGGAATGTTCTTAACCCTGCGAACTCTGCACCTAAAGTAGCAGGGGTTATCTCCTCTTCCTGCCAGGGTTCTTTACCCCAAGGTATGAAAGGTTGCAAAGCAATCGGTGTAACCTTATCAGCTAAAAAGCCAACGTAATCTTCAAGGCTTTCAAGGGGTCTCCCCAGATAGTCCTTCTGCTCTATCGCCAACCCCACCGTCAAACCAGTTAAAGGGGCAGCCCTTGAGAAAAGGAACTTGTAATATGGATTGTCTACCCTTGATAAGTTGAGTGGAGAAAGGTTGCCCAACTCCCCTTCCCCTACAGTGGCCATAGTATCGGCCATGAGTCTCATAACACCATAGGCCACACCTCCAACACCTATATATCTCTCCCCCACTTTTACCGTCATAAACTGCGGAGAGTTTGGATTGAAGTTTGGCTGTTGCCCCAGTGACTTACATATACCTGTATACATCGTAGTGCCACCAAGCATAAAGCCAGCTAACGATTTTCTGGCCTCAGCCCCAGTCAGTCCACCTTTAATTAAATCTCCAAAGAATGAGAAGTAAGCCCTAGTATATCTGGGGGCAAAGAATATCCATGCGCTCTCCATTTGCCTCTGTGTCAAACCCAGTCCTAAAGCCTTGGTTGACATTACACCAGTCATCCTGTCGAGTGTCCTAGCCAATTCACTTAACTGTCCCTCTTGCGCTGCCTCAGCCAATCCCTTCTTTGATATAGATAACCGGCCAACCTTCCATAGTTCATCTCTGGCAAGTTCGCTGAATCCAAGGAACGCACCCTCAGCACGCCCGTAGGTCTGACCTACAGCCCACTGTCCTGGCCTACCAAAAACACGCTTCGCTCCCTTTTGAAGTAAGGGCATGGCCTCGAAAATATCAATCATTGCGGTTGAACCGCCATGCACTACTCTATCCATGATAGTTACTTCCCGTTTAGCTAATTCCCGATAAAGATAGCGTGGCTCTACCATCACTCTCATCATCTGCCCGACTGATTTACCCCAGGCTACAGGATTTTGCCCAAATACCATCAAGCCTTGAATAAATGGTGCTGACAGGTCTAAGGCGGCAACCATCACTCGGCTTAATCCCGATAACTCAGACATGCTTTTAAGCCACTTATTGCCCTGGTCTCTCAGCATTGGCTCTAAAATATCAACTACTTCTTTAGGGAAAACTCTACCCCCAAAAGCAGGATGCCTTCTAATGGTTTCCTCAAACAACCCAGTAACAGGTTTGCCTAACCTCACCTTTAGCTTAGAGAGTTCCCCCTTTACAGGAGCTAATGCTGCCTTTTCAGCCTGTAGCATCTTGGTAGCCTCATCTAGTATGTCATCTACTATTCTGGTATATTCGGCTACATCAGCCATAGCATCCTGCTTGTATATCCTCTCAACAAGCCTGACTGCCTTTTGCTGGTTTTTACTAAATCTGGTCACAATTGCTAAGGTATCATCAATGCTTGCCTTTTCGGGAAGTTTCTTTAAGGCATTAACTATTGCCTTTGAGTCCATACCGATTACTTTTTGTGCCGAAACTGACATCTTATTTATAAAGTCAATCGCACTTATACGCTTTAATGTCGCCACACTTGCCATTTTGGTAGCCAGCCCCGGGAATTCTGTTGACACTGTATTGAGCAAACTACCGTGTATTGGCCGTATTCCACCCTTCAGTGGCTTGGTTAATTTCAAACCCTGAACCGCTTTCTGTAAAACGCTTACTCGATTACTATGAGCACTGAATTGTTTAACTAAATCTGGCGCAAATTCCTCAACTCTATCTAAAGCAGCCTTACCAAAGTGCTTAACTGAATTATCAAAATTCTTATTAGCAATACGCCCAATTATAGCCCTGCCCAGTAGCTCAACACGACTAGCTACGTTTGTCCCATATTTAACACCAGTGTCCACACCCTCTAGGGCAGTCTCATAAACTATCCTTTCGAACGGATTGGTAGTTCTCTTTATCGCTTCAAATCCCTTGCCTCTATCAACGCCCTCTACGATACGTGGTAGATACTGAAAATCCTTACCCCTAAAAGTAAACCTCTTGGGTAATTGTAACCCGTTGGCATAAGCCGTTCTCTCGAAGAACTCGGCTATTTCGTGGGCTGTCTTGATATACTCATAAGCTGGCTTATCAATCCACTCATAAAGTTCTGGATGTGTAATCACATCATCAAGTTCCATGCTGGCTTTGTTATTAACAATAACCCCAGGCTTGGTTTTAGTGACCTTGACAGCACCAACTTTGCTGCCATCGAGTTTAAGTAACTTCGCTTCCTCTACTGCTGACATTGCCTTTGATTGAAGTTGTCTCATCTTGACACTTACAACATTATTACCCATATCAACCTGCATACCTTTGAAGACAGCATAGTTCTTGGCTTTATCCGCTACTGTCTGCGGGTTTCTCTTAATAAAAGCCGCAGGCCCGCCTACTGATTTGACCATTTTATTGATAACTGGCATATTCTCAGCCCAGTGTGCTATTGTCCTGTAAATATCTTTTGATATTGCCTTTTCCATCACCTCATAAGTAGGCAGTATTATTCTCTCTGGATTTTTGGGTACGAGTTTACCAGCTTTAACTAATCGGGAGGCAGAAGCCAAAGTTTTAGCCCCTTTACCAGCCCAACCAAGCCAGGGCATCCACCACAAAGGCATAGCAAATTCAGCTAGTCCTTTTACATAGGTTGGGGCTTGCCATGCTTCGTATTCCCTCTTTTCATGCTCAAGCCATGACTCGCCTGCTTCCCAGGGTAATTTGGGGGAGACAGCCGATGTAATAAAGGCAGACCAAGGTTGTTCCAACTCCTCATGTATAAACTCAAATGCTGGCGAAAGGAAACTTAAAGCTCTCGGCATCAGAGGGACATTAGCCAATCCTTCACCCACAACCTCCATACCCTTTTCAACCCACTCTTTAGGCTTCTCCCACCATTCAAATGCTTCATCGAAAGACCTGTTAAGATAATCCAGGTTGCTTTCAGGCTTTGGAAAGAATTTACCAGACTGGTCTACTGTCCCGATTTCGTCTTCACCCCTAAACACGATATTCCCTGGATTGATAGTTACATCAATCTCCTCGCCAGAGGGCAATGTGACAACATCAGACATATCCCATGTCCGCATTGGTTGAATTCCACCACGCCAACCCTGTGGTATCTGCTCTTCCACACGAGGTTGGTAAGCTCTTCTCGCAGAAACCAGTGGTCTTATTTTTATAGTTCTTTCTCCGTCAGGCATTATTTAACTCCATTGTCTCGGTATTGCGAAGCGACCACCTCTGACAGCACCCCCACCCCCATAAAGTGAACTGCTAATTGATAGAAAGTCTCTCCATGACAATCCCTGACTCTCAAGATATTTTGCCATCTCTTCTAATACAGGTTGTGGTATTCTCATTAAGTGTGCCTCAGTTATCGGGGAGATATATGGATAGTCGGAAAGGATACTGATACCTAAAGGCTCTAAAGAAGTTCTTAAACCTTCGACATTAAATTCTGCTCCCTTTTTCTCCGCCCTCTGTTTTAATATATCCCCACCTCTATCGCCTTGATACCACGACCAGAAATCGTATTGCAGGCCAGTCTCTCTTTGCCATGCTGCCCACTCCCTTCGTAACATATCCCAATCTGGCTCTTCAACATCCGCTTGCTGAGCCATCGCAGTCCTGTCTTCTTCAGATAAGGAAGCCCATGCTTCTGCCTTTAACTGCTGTCTGATAGTCGGAGTCATCTCTCCAGGGTAGGTGCTGGCATATAAATCCTCTAAAGCATCAACCTTCTGCCGCAAGTCCATGTCACTGGTATTTATTTCAGCCTTTGCACTCTCATAAGCGGTACTCTTCTCTTGTAATCCCCTCTCAACTTCCCTGATAGTTACTGCTTGAGGGGTTATATCGAAGGCTTCAGCCAGTGTTGTCCCTATCGGTTGAATTTCATCACCACCAAGGGCAAAGGCCACTATGACAGGCAATCTATCCTCTCCAGCCTGAACCCGCATCGTTGCTTCCTCTCTTGATATTTCTTTTCCCGCTTGGTCAAAGACCTTGCTCTCATAACTGTATGCCTTCAAATACTCAAATTGTGACCGCCCAGTTTGACGTTCATACTCATCCCAATCATCAGGTTCACGAATGGGAGGTTTACCCTGATATTGCCCGCCTAATTGCTGGATACCAGCATCTAAGCCTGGACTTACTCTCATTATCTCTTCTAGGGGGTCAACTCCCGATGGGAGTGCTCTATCTTCAGGCCAAGGCGCTGACACCCTTTCTGGTACACTTAATCTTCCAGGTATACCCCACGTTGTCAGCGGTGCTTCAATAGGTTGCTGCGCAAAAGGCCAAGTAGCCCAGTCAGGTAGCCCCCCCCAATCTTTCTCCATTTGGCCAAGAATCGCTTTTGGCGCAGTCCCCAAATATCTTTTAAGAAACTCCCATCCTACATCTTCGTCAGGTTCTCCAGGCGGAGGTGGAGCAGGTGGTGCCGAGGGTTCTGTCCATGCGGGTGGAAGACCAGGTTCTACAGGGAAACCTGGAGCCATAATTTCTTCTAATGGGTCAATAGCCCAAGAATAGGGCATATTACCACCTCCTACCTTCGGCGAACTCATTGATGAAACCCATCACATTTTCTCGCCCGAATTGTGCTGATAACCTCTCCATACCAGCAGGGGTAAGACGCAGAATAGCCTGCTTAATCTTGGTATCAGGAATTGGTTTAGCTAAATCAAACTTCGGTATCATTTCTTTAAGTTCCTCAGTCGTTCCCTGAACCATATCCTTTATCATTAAGGATAATTCTCTATTTGCATCTTTTTCTTTAGCCATTATATTTGATCCTCAGTTTCACCCCTTACTGCTCGACCCCGTTTACTCATAGCTTGGCCTAGTACGTCCTCTGGAAGCTCTGCCTCCGTTCTACCACCTTGTGGAATGCCACTCGATTCAGCCTTCCTCTCTGCGCCCGCTTCACCCTCTTCCATTGCCAGCCGAATCGCCTCTGCCGCCTGTTCACCCTCTATAGCCCTGACCGCATCAACCGCAGCCTTTCTTGCTAATACAGGGTGTGTCATTATAGACTCTGCTCTCATTCGATTTATTTCTTTCTTTGGGTCTTTCTCATTGTGGTATACCTTTAACTCAGTTTCGGTTGAAATACTGCCACCTTGCCTGAGTCTTTGTCCCATGAGCGCTCGGTTAGCCCTTGCTTCAGGTGTGCTGCTATCAAACTCCACATTGACCCTGTATGCCCCCTGGCACTCATCAGGTGATAGTGTTATAGCACCCGTCTCTCCCCAGATAGGGACTGTTTCTTTTGCCACATCCCTTATCAAAACCCTCACCTGGTCTAATGCCCTGGCCACAAGGGTCTGTAGATTCTGAAGTGGTAGACCAAACTGTAATCTGGCCTCTCCTATCATTAAAGCCATTGGATAACCAGCCTCGATATTCTGAGGGGCTTCTCCCCTGACCACTCCAGGTTGTACCTTACTTAATAACCCATCATTTAATTGAATCGCAGTTAATATATTAGGCAGATTTGAGGCTGCCCATTCAACCTTGGCTCTCTCACCGCCAACTGTATCACCCAGGTAGACCACCTGCCCAGGGTATGGCATCTTCGGTGGGTTATCATAATCACTTTCTGTCCCTGGTAATATAAGCATTGGTATGGCAGCGAAACTAGCTCCTTTATCCATGAAGGCATGAAGGCGACATTGCTCTTCTATAATTTGAGTTACGTGTGTGATTAAACTAACTGCTTCACTCTCAGGGTTAGCATCCGTATCCCTGTGTCCATACCCTGAATATACATGGGTATAAGGCACCACTTTGTAAATGTTGTCCTCAACGCCATCGGTTACGGGGTCATTATCGGCTAAGAAGCAGACCTGCTCTGCTGACCAGTATTCAGCAAATTTGAACTTGGCATTATCCGCAGCACCTGGTTTCCAATTAGGCCAGATTCTATGTATTTGTGCCCCTAGAACATCGTATACTTCCAGCATATCTGTAGGGTGACAGTCTATATGGTCAGGACTAGGATAGCATGACATCGGGTCGGGACAGGTCATTCGCAACGGCATCTTCTCAATCATTAGGGACTGTTTATCATCATCGGACATATCCTCTGTTGCCCCAAGAACACTCTCATCCCATAGGGTTTTAATGTATGCCTCACCCCTTAGAAACAGGTCTTTACCAGCAACATGAACCATATTAGAGACTTGCCTCATATTCCAGGTAAGAAGCGCAGTATAATACTCCTGCTGCTTTATTGCCTTAGCCTTAAAAGGAGCAGTCGGATTAAATGGGATAACCTCTATAACTGGTTTCGACAAAGGTAAATGACTGACCGCCGTGTCTATCATCTGTCTGGCGGTAGGTAGTTTGATTTTCTCGAATCCCTCCAGCTTATTTATGGTATATTTCAGGTTATAGAAATTCTTATCTTTGGTTTGCTGAGTCTTCCGCCCGTTAAAACGCCCTATTCGAGTCCCCTTTTGTGCAGATGAGGGGCCTTTATCTCCAACCATAGTTCTAACATCACTTAAAGTTACTGTCATAGTTATCTCTCCTAGATGTTGACATGAGTAATTGACCTCTTCTTTGGGCGAATACCAAGCCCATATCGGGATACAAGGCAGTAAATTAAAGCCTTGAGTGCATCGCAGTTCTTTTCGTCAGGCTCTTCACTCAAGATATTCCCCCGTCTATCCATCTGCATCTTCCATGCGCCACGCCCTTCAAATGGAGACCTGCACCCACCAAGTTCACTTATGAGTCCCCTACACTTATTATCTATCTGAAGTGGCACATTATCGGTTATAGGATTACGAAAAAAGAAAGTCCTGAGCCTGTTGACCCCATCCCTTACCGGACTAATCCTTCTCGTATCAAGTTTCAGGCCAGTCTCTTTAACCCAAATATCATAAACAGGTCTCTGTCCGTGATGTTGTTTCGTACCAATGTCAATAGCGCCACCCTTTATCTTTTCAACATAAGGTTTTTGAAGTAATGCGCGGCATATCTGCTCAGTAGTTTTGTGCTGCTCATATATCTCGTCAACTATTCTAATCTGGTCTCCGATAAACTGCACCACCTCAACCGCATAGGCACTGGGGTAGTATCCCTCATCAACACCTATGAATATCGGCTCACTGGAGTCAATAGGGAAATGACCCGTATGAAGACTTGTCTTGAACTCTGGTATAACCAGACCTCTCGGCTTTGGTATCTCACCGCCGAATCTCTGGTTAAAGAGTTCTGGCCCAAGTTCTATTTCCTGACTCTTTAACTTCGGGTCATCCCTGCCGCCGGGAAATATAAAGGTATTTGCCCATGATGGAAGGACATAAGATATGCCATCATCCTCATTATCAGGCATACTGTACTCTTTACACTTCTCTGGATACCAGTCTGTCCCCTCAAGGAGTTCAAGAGTGCCACAACCAAATAACCATCCGTCCTTCTCTGAAAGTCTCTCTACAGAACGAAGGAAAATGTCATAACTTAGCTGGCCTGCTTCGCATAGAACTATTCCGTCAGGCGCTTTGGCCGCAATCTTTTCAGGATACTTGGCTGACTTGGTTTCAATTACAATATTAGGCGCTATCTCTAATATGCACTGGTCTCGACTGGGAAACTGGCAGTGTTTAACCAACCCTAATTTTTCAAAATTTTGCACCAGATACCCAAACTCAGGACGGCACATCTCATAATCCAGTCCCAACAACCAATAGAGTTTGCCAAGCCAGTATTGAGAAGTTAATTTCGCAGCAGCGATAAAACTTTTCCCAGAACGAACACCGCCGGTGAACAAGCACCTCTTATGTTCATCATATAAAATAGGTTCTTGCAATGGACTAGGTTCAACCCCTATCGCATCGAGAATTAACTGCCGCTGTTCACGAGTCGGAATGAGCAATTTCTTTCACCTCTATCTCTTTATGTCCGTTACCACCATTGTTCCCCTGTGCAATAGCGACAAGCCTTTTACCAAGTTCCTCTGCCTTCCTGTCAGGACCAGCAGGCATCTTATCAGTTACCACGCCATCAACCTTAACAGATAAGTCCTCAATATCTTTGACAAGGCGTAATGCTGCAATCTTAGCTCCAGACTTCGCCTCCAAAGTCTCCGCAATCTCCCACGCCTCTTTACGAAGCATATCCAGTCGCCTGCGAGATTGATTCCTATAATATTCAATAGCCCTGAAAGTCTTTGGTTGTAGTTGCCCCTTGATAACCTTTAGGTCTTCACTAACCTGTTTCGAGGTGTAGCCTAACTTTACAGCTATGTCGGGTCCTAAATATCCCTTAAACCATAACTTAGCTATCTTTCTCTGCCTATCCCCAGTCTTTTCCTTTTCCACCATTAAATCACTTCCCTGAATAGCCTGCCTTTTATATGGCACACCTGAGCCTGCCTGCCATTTCCCCTAGTCGGCATTACCCGGGCAAAGTAATCATCTAACCTCATCACAACGCAGTCCTCAACTCCGTCTGATGTTAAGATGGTCGGCTCAGTTAAAACTTCCACCCTTCGGCGAGAAGGCAGGTCTATAAAATCGTATGTCCTGACACTCCTCAGCCCTCCAGTACCCTTCCCAGCCTCTTCCCATCTCTTCCTGGTTGCCTCATACCTCTTTTCTTTTGTATCTCTAGGATTTGAACAAGGCATAAATCCTCCTTACTTTTTACCTACCTTACTTCCAGCATGTCTCCTCGCATCTTCATGGCAAGCCGCAACACGCCTGTCATTATCCCAATCAGGATGCTCATCAGCTAACATGGAAATACATGCACTAATAGCCTTCTGTATCGCTCCCTTAGAACTTCTCCTGTTTAATCTCGCCGTAGGTAATGGCATCTATCTCTCCCCTAACTGCTCTGCCGTCCTATTTTTACAATTTGTGTGATACATTGTCAGCGCACAAACCTGAAAACCTAATTCGCACTGACCGTCTTCTAAGCGTTTGCAATCGTCACTATTCACTATCTGCTTGAGTCGCTTCTTTAGATAATGTAGTTCCGCACACAAAGGCGCAAAGTCCTTCGAGAGTCCGTCTAATTCCTCTAAGAAATCCTTTATATCCTGCTTGAACTGGACGTTGGCACCACGCAGGAACGCACTCTTATAAGCTATGTTATCTTGCCCAACATCCCACTCTATCTCCTCAGCATCAAGTACCCTCATTACTGTCTCCATCTACTATTATTTTAACCTCGTGCTCACTGAATACCCTATCTACATCAGAATTGTTTAATCCTTTTAAGGCAAGAAGAAAAAGCTGTAATCTCTCGTGAAACTCCACTATTTCACCAGTCGCCTCATTAAGGTCATCTATCGCTCGCTTGGTATCCTTACCATCTTTTAATACCCCCATTAAGGTTTCACCCTTGTCTCTTCTCTTAGGTCTATACATTAAGGTTCCTCCTTATGTTAAGTAGTCATTCCCTGTGATTTTATGGTGTTAGCGTTGGAATAGTATACCCCAAACCCCTCAATCTCGCAGCGGTCTTTTCTAGGATTTTACTCAGTGGGGCGCACAAATAGGTATTATGTAGTGTTGTTGATGGCCTGGCTTGCATACAATACCATTGCTTTAATCTTTCAGTGCCCCTCTCGTCTATCCTAGAGCTTGCTATACCTGATGTCTAAAGATGTCCGTCTTCCCTGTCCTGATAAATCTTCATAATAATCTCAAATCCTATAATAAACTTCACCCTGTACATTCCAATAGCTCACCGATCATGTCCATCGGTATACTATTCTTACCAACTCCCAGATAAACATTGCCTAACTGCTTGTGGTCCTTCAAACTCTCCACTACCTTGACCATCCTATCTCGGTTAAGACCAGGTATTAAGTACTTCATTATAGGGGGATGGAACGTCTCTTGCTTCACTGGCTCTACAACAGGATACCTCGGCAACCAACACTGGCCATCACTGAGCACCCTGCATCCTTCCGGGACTTCCTTTAACTCAACCTTCTTACCATCCCTGTGCCAGAATAATGTCACCCCATCGGGTATTACAGCGTTGCCCCCTGTTTTTGATGTAATACCCTGGCTTGTAATACCTTTTGTAATACCCTTCCTATGCTTCTTGACTGCATCCGAGACAGCTTTCCTTTGGACTTCCTTATCTTTATACATTATGCCTCCCTTATTTCTGTGTTTTAGCCTCAATTTGGGTGTGTTACGGTACTCCTTACAAGACCTATCTGTATAGTGGTAGTAATGAGTAAGCTAGTGCAGGGTGTATATAAGGCCTGGTAGAATAGAAGGTGTTGTAGTTAGTGAGACCTAATAGATATAATATGATGATCTAATAAGTGCGTTGTTAGGTAAAGGGTACATGTAATTAGTGTACTGAATCTATACCGGTACTGGTAAAAATACTATAAAATTCAGGGTGCTTCCCTATTGACGTAGATAGGTATGTAGGTATACAATAAGGGTGTAAGTAATAAATGGAGGTAAAGAAATGTATTTGGTAACACCAAAGTCGGATAGGGCTAAGGAATGGGTCACTGAAAACGTCACGATACCATCATGGGGCTGGCTTGGCTCTTCATTCGCCATCGACCACCACTGCATTGAAGACTTGGAACTGGGCATGGTTGACGCTGGCTTTACTACTGAAGATGTCGTTGTGGCACACGCTTAGACTCTTATGACTGGACATTAGTTGAGGGCTAGTGTCCGGTGATAAGAACCTAAGAGGAGTAGATAATATGAATAGAATAGAATACTGCGAAACCATATGTAAGCATCGTGTTCTTGTGAATGGTCTTTGTAAGCACCTGTTGAAGGCAAAGAAGGCGCAAAAAGTATTCGGGTATATAGTTGTCAAGAAGGGTACTTATTACTGCAACAGGTTCCTATAGAACATAGCACCTAAACAACTGAATAGTGAGGTTATAATATGAAATGTGATAAATGTGATTCAACAAAGGTAGTCAAGCTTGGTTTTAAGGTAACTACCAGGGGCCGAGTGCAGAGATACCAGTGCCACCGGGGTCACATCTTTACTAAATAATATGGAGGTAACAAAATGAAAAAGGGATTTAAGTTCAAGAAGTGTGCCTATTGCGGCAAAGCTATCAGGGGTGGCTATGGTATCACCGGATACCCAGACAGGATATATCTACACTTGGGGAGTTGCACTAATAAGTATTTTGGTAGGTAATCACTAAATAGGAGGTTTGAAGTAATGACAGGTAGCAAGGCACTGAAGAAACTCACCCACAAGTTTAGAACCGCTGCTGAAATGGCAGGGTTGACAAGCCCATATATAGACCGTGAATTAAATGAGGCGAACCAAGCCCTAGCCGAAGCAGATAGTAAGGAGGTGAAATGTTAGACCCTTGGAAACCTACCGACTAGACCGAAAGCCCTCAGTCGTTTAGATTGGGGGCTTCCTCATTGCGTACATTCTCACTCTAATTAAGAATTATAAACTTCATACGTGCGTTTGTCAACCCCTACTGCATTTTAGCTATGGAAGTCATCACCGGCATTCTTAAGGATACCTGCCAAATACGACTGGTCAATGCCAGCAACATCACACCAAAACGGGAGAGTTTCACCCCCTTGCAACCATCCCGTGTCTCCATCAACGAATGCTTGGTGGATTACGGCTAAGCCTAAACATCTCACAGGGTCTTTGATGTCCCTTGAAATCGCAACACGTGTGAATACTCGGTTGACATCCTTATACATCATTCCTCCTTATGCCCATTCTTACTGATTCTTTTCTCTGGCCTCTTCCACCCTGATATATAGTCAATTACCTTGTCTATCCTTGAATCTACCTCAGCAGCTATCTCCAGTACCTTGTTTATGCTTCGCTCCTTGCGTATCCTGTTAGGTGTCCTCTCTCCCGGCATGAGACACGGCTTGAATGGGCAGTTGACGCATAGGCCTTTGTACTCACGCTCTTTAGCAGCCTTGCAAGCCATTTTAACTTCCCTGACATAATCACCAGGTCTTTCTGGCCAGTTGCCATCCTTTAGTTCGGCTAGGTGGTCTATAAGAAAACGCATGTGGGGCTTCCAAAATTTTATTTCCTTGATGGAATACCACTGCTCGGCCATTTACTCACCTCCCCTACTTCTTGACGGCGATTGCTCCATGAAACGGGCCACGTCCTCAAGGTGCGCTTGCTCAACCCCTGGACTCATGGTGACAGGCTGTTTCTCTTTGAGATACCAGTCAGGAAAACAATGGTGCTCTTCCCAATAAAGCTGTATCAGGATGGCTTTGCTTTTAGGGTTGCATTGCTCCCATAGTTCAGGCATATCTACCTCTTGTGGAATAAACTACAAATTATCCGACACCAAGGCACTATCACAACTTGAGGCAACGCTATACAAGTGCCGTACCCGCTATCTATCATTTTGTAATAGTCGCAGTCATCACACTGAACCTTCTTGCTATCTTTACACGAACAATACTCTTCACACTCACAATTAGGTACATCGTCCCTCTTCCAAAATTTCAGTTTCATTCTATCCCCCTATGTTGAATTGTAAACTTATCGCCACGGCGATACTTAACGTCAATTTTTATAGAAGCTCTAGGGAACTTTTCAGCAAAATAATCCACCAACTCCCAGCACTTTTTTTGAATTACCGCCGACTCAGGTGGAAGTAATATAATCGGTCTAGCCATCTACCCCTCCGTCAATGTAATCAACTCATCTAAATCCCTGACTATCTCATAGCTGCATCCATACTCTTCAACCTCTTTCTGGAAGGCTACCTGTGCGTCTGACTGCTTGCCTTCACCCTTTGTTTCTACCCAGATAACCTTGCCATCCTTGATTATGAGTATATCCGCAGTCCCTTCTGGAGCTAACCGGATGGCGTACTTCTTTGAACCCTGCCCGAAATAAGCCATGCCAGAATTAACCCTCATGTAGAAAAGTTTACCTTGATTTCTTAAATAGTGCAAATATTCCAGACAACCAGCCAACAAATCTGACTCACTCATCTTAACCTCCCAGGGGCATACCTATGGTGATAGTGTTCATAACTCTATATCACTTTCTACTTCATTGCCCCAGCAGTCCCAGCCCAACGCTTTTTCTCTGGCGAACAGTTCTATGCGCGGTAATTCACCAAATAGTTCGACTATCTTTTCTCTGACCTCATTAGGTTTCTGTGAATGTGACCTTCGTGGGGCTACTATAATTTGTGAAATACTATTAGTGATTGGCTTCAATCTACCCTTAATACCTAACAAGCACACTTCAGCATTAGACTTAGGGTAAAATCCAACACCAAAAAAAGGCTTGCCGTTCTTAGGGTTTAGTTTTATCCACAAAAAGCCAAGCGTTTTATACTCAAAGCCCCAAGCTCTAAATACATCTAATTGCTCTTTTAGATAAGGAAATGTTGCCCACATAAATAAGCATGCATTATCATCTACTATTTCAGATACAGGCATAGCTTTAATCTCACTCATTGTCATAAGCCGATAGTGCCCACAAGCTCCACCACGAAACCGTGTCTTATGATTAGCCCTGGAATTATACTTCCATGGCGGGTCAGCATATATTATCTGGTACTTCTTCATCTCTTACTCCTTCCCCACTATACCTTTATCAGCTGAGAGTTGGGCTTGGGCTATTAACTTGTTCTGATATGCTATGTTATCTATAACCCACTGTTCTGATGTTTCGCCTTTTGCAAGATTGGTTAATAATCCCTTCAACGCTTCGCTAGGCTGCAACTCCTCATCACTCAGCACCTTCAACTCAGGCTGGATTAGAGAGAGGATTTCACTGGCAATACCTTCCTCAAAGTCTATTCCGTTCTGTGGTAGCGGGTAGCCTTGTGTTAAATAATACATTTCATAGTGTTTGTGAAGTATCCTCTTTATATCCTCTACCTTGTCAGTCTGCTCAGGGATAAGACGATAGCCAGCCTCAGCTATTGCCTTAGCTACTCTACTTTTCCAGCTACCTAGTCCCTTTCCTATTTCTACCCTTACACCCTCAATTATCTTCTCTATGTCCTGTTCCATATTAACCTCCCTCTATGGTGAATGCTTTATCTAATCCGCACAGAAGTATCATTCTTAAAGGCTTCCTTGATGACTTCAACTATTTTCTCGATATGGTGCTTGTCACCTTCTAAGATAACGTTCGTGTCTGTCCATACTTGTCTGATTGTTAATTCTACTTTCATTTTTCCTCCTTTAAGCTATTCATCTTAACCTCCCAGGGGCATACCTATGGTGATAGTGTTCATCTCTACTCCTAATATGGATGAGTGTGTTCTCTGTAAGCACAACAACCATCACATGAATAATCAGCACCACATTTATCTGCCACATTATCAGATACAGGTTGAGGTGTCTCATAAACATTACAGGTAGGGCATTTCTGATTAGTAACTCTATGCTTTCGCTTACACCATTGACAATATTCTAACCAATTCATATCTTACTCCTTCCCCACTATACCTTTATCGGCTGAGAGTTTGTTGTAGTCTACTGTGGCTTGGGATATTAACTGCCATCGTTTTATTTCCCATTCAGCGTCAGTCATTTCAACATCTTCATACTCCTCTTCCCACTTGTCATTTAATGCCAATAGTTGGCCAGTTGTCAGCACCTTCAACTCAGGCTGGATTAGAGAGAGGATTTTGCATAAACGAGCTACCCATCGTTGTCTTGAACTGCACTCATGGTAGTCAAACACTTG
>SDBT01010197.1_pt1 | contig 15199 bp, 16 predicted proteins | sample 2277101 | NCBI WGS metagenome assembly SDBT01 (sample SAMN10404973, study PRJNA504765) | marine sediment metagenome | isolation source: marine sediment core GS10_PC15, 103 cmbsf | place: Arctic Ocean: Southern Knipovich Ridge | collected 2010 | reverse complement strand
TTATTCCCACAAAGATGTACCATGGTTAACGACTAACAAGGGAGAAATAATAGATTATGAATCTGTATTCTACCGCACAAAACCCTATTCGGTGAGGACCTATATTGAAGAAAATATTTGATGAAGTCTTAATGCTTCCTGATTTCAAGAAAGATTTTAAAAAGTTAAACAAAAATTATACTACCCTAAAGCAGGATTTAGAAGTATTTGTAAATAACCAGCTTAAATTATCTCATAAATTAAATATTGAAAATAGCGGAATTGTTCGAATTTCAGGACTTTCCATATCGGAACCGAAAATTTACAAAGCTAGGAAATTTGCCTGTAAATCTCTAAAAAGAAGGATTTTGCAAACCTTTTGTCGTATTAATGTTAAGATATAGAAAAGTTGAAAAAAACTAATTCTTTTGATCGCTGGTGGCGATTCAATAATGTAAATATATATACAAATATGACAAACGAAACGTCCCCTAGTCTTAACAGCTAAGGACTTAATCTAAAAAAATAAGGACATTACAATATCTGGGTAGCGAATATACCTAACTAACTAAGAATCCTTGTTGAATTTGAGGTTTTTTAGGTGTTATAAGCGTATAAAAAAAATAAGCAAGGAGGATAAATTAATGATGATTAAGGCAAAAATAACAAAAAATGATTGTGGTCTTTTGCAAGTGTTTCTCGATAAAAAAATTGGTGGTAAGCATCCAATTAAAGCAGGAGTATTTACCGTTGAACCAGGTAAAAGCCTTGAATTTCATACACATGAGGGATGCGATGAATATTGCTGGGTCTTTAAGGGAGTTGGAAATTTTGAAATTGGGGGTAAGGATTATGTTGTAAAGCAAGGAGAAGTGATCAAAATTCCAAAAGATATAATTCATAGGTCATATCCAATAGGGAAAAAGTCTTTCACAAGTTTTTTTATAGTCTGCTCCTAGTATAAAGGGTTTAAGGTGGAAGGAATTAGGAGAAAAGCAATAAATATCGATTTAAGCAGAGACTTAGCAGGTGAAGAGACTCTACCGGATAACGGGGTCAAGTCTCAACATTTGACATAATTCCATCTAAAAATGCGATAGTGAACAATTTTTGATAAATAAGTGTATGGATTCCTCTTTGGGGTCAGCCTGTAAAGATTTGACCCAAAGAATTCCTAAAAAAGAAGACATCTATTGTAATTGGAGTAAATCGGGAAACGGTAAGAAGGGTGTCAAAAGAACCACTTCCTTGACAATTATAGGAGATTATTAGTTTTATTAAAATAGATTTCGAAAGATTAAAATTTTATTTATATAAGGAGATAATGTGATGGATAATAAAAAAAGACTTTATATTTTGTGGAGCAATCAAGATCCGGTGACTGCTGAAAAGATGGTTTTCATGTATGCTCTTAATGGTAAATTGAGAAAATGGTGGGATGAGATCATAATAATAGTGTGGGGAGGTTCCACAAAGTTAATTACCGAAAGCAAGCAGATACAGGATAAAATTAAAGATTTAATCAAAGAGGGAGTAGAATTTTCTGCCTGCAAAGCATGTGCTGAACAATTAGGTGCAGTTGATGTTTTGGAAAAACTTGGAATCGAAGTAAAATATTGGGGCCAGCCTTTGACGGATATTATTCAAAACGGAGAAAAATTGATAACCATTTAAGTTTGCCCCTGAGACCGCTGCGATAGCTCTAATAATTTGGTAACTTTTTCTAAATTTTTATAAGGGTTCTGATAAGCCCAGGTTCTAAACCTCTTCTCATTCTCTCTTCTCTTTTGATTTTTTAAAATTAACAGCAACAGCAGCAGGGAAAAAATTACACCCTAATGTTGTTGCTGTTAGTGTGGAAAAATTCCAGTAGGGGGAAGAGAATATTCACCCCATCATACGGAGATTGACAAAGAATTGGAGGAAAATAATTTTATTTTAAAAAAAGAAGGATTTTACAAATCTTTTGTCGTATTAGTATTAAGGTGTAAAAAAATTTAAAAAAATTGAGCGGGAAGATGAAAAGTGATATTTCAAGACCTGACCCCTAAATTCCCTATTAGTTATTTAGTGAGCAATTTCGGAACTTCGTCTAACCACGGTTTTCCGGGCTTTGACCCCAATAGAGTATTGGCGTGCATTATATTATACTACAGTAAGCAGAGTGATTAAAAAAATTAGAAGGGACAATAGAGATGAATCCTATATTAAAGGTTATTTATGAAAGAAAATCAATAAGGGCATATGAGAATAGGGATATACCTGAAGACGTAAAGGATGAAATAATAAAGGCTGCCATGAAAGCTCCTACTGCTGGAAATATGATGCTATATTCAATCATTGAAGTTACCGAGCAGTCAATAAAAGATACTTTAGCTGAGACATGTGATAATCAGCCTTTTATAGCTAAGGCTCCTTTGGTATTATTATTTTTGGCAGATTATCAAAGATGGTACGATTATTTTTTTAACTCTGAAGTACCTGAGCTATGCAAAAGAATGAATATTGAAATGAGAAGACCCCAGGAAGGTGATTTGTTTTTAGCATGTTCCGATGCGATTATTGCTGCTCAAAATGCAGTAATAGCTTCAGAATCCCTTGGTGTGGGTTCATGTTATATAGGTGATATAATGGAAAGCTATGAAATTCATAGGAAATTATTTGACTTACCTCAATATGTATTTCCAATTGTACTTCTTTGTTTTGGTTATCCAACAAAGCAGCAAAGGGAAAGGGGACAAACTCGTAGAATTGATAAGCAGTTTATTGTATTTAAGGATAAATATAGAAGGCTAAACAAAGAGGAGTTTAACAGCTTGCATAAAGATTTAGAAGAGAAAGTATCTAAGGCTAATAATTTTTTACCTGAAGCACAGAATTTAGGTCAGCATATTTTCTTAAGAAAATTTAATGCTGATTTTTCAAAGGAGATGAATCGTTCTGTAAGGGAGATTCTTCAGAATTGGCTGCATAGATGAAAAGTGATATTTCAAGACCTGACCCCTAAATTTCAATGAACAAAAAAGTAAAGTGAATGATAAAATAAAAGAAAGCTTGCAAAAGATGATAACGGCCTTAAAGGAAATGTAAATGTCAAATATTAAAATCTGCCCCCCCCATTTTACGTCTCCTCATTTTCCTTTCTCTTTTAATTTTTTAAAATTAACAGCAACAACAGCAAATTTTTTTACTATTTGTTGTTGTTGTTGTATTGGTATTGTTATATTGTTATTGTTAGTAGGTAATTTTTACCCTATGTTAAGAGTAAATTTTACCTCTATATAGGGGAAAATATTACCTATTAGTAGAGTAATTTTTACCTTCTTTTCTGCCGAATTTCAAACGAAAGAAGATTATTTGTAAAATAAAACCAAAGTCTCAGCATTTCCTTCTACTTGTAAATTGTACCCTGTAACTTGCAACCTGTAACCTGAATATTTGACCGAGCAACTAACAGACAGATAAACTATATTTTCTTAAATTTTGCATCTCGCAACTATTTTTTAAAAAAAAAGAAGGATTTTACAAATCTTTTGTCGTATTAATATTAAGATGTAGAAAAATTTAAAAGAATTGAGCGGGAAGATGAAAAGTGATATTTCAAGACCTGACCCCATTTATTTACCATTACAAATTTTTTAAATCTTTTTCTAGTATTTGGATTATTTATAGGGTTTTTTTCTATTCATGAAAATGAAAAAAGAAAAATTCCCGCTTTGTTAGAAAAGATAAGTTATTTTTCTGGTGTTGGAGTAGCAAAATTTATTGTAATTTCTGGGTTTTTTAGCAATATCTATATTATTTTTAAATTAAAATATTATGGATTATGCTCTTTGCCTTATTATGTTTTTGCTACTTACGAATTTATTAATATAATTGCATCCTTTATTTCTATAATTACTGGTAAAAGAGCGAAAAAAAAGCATAAAAATGATTTGCCATATTTAGATTATGAAAAAAATAAATATCGAGAAAATATAATATTATTTTTATTTTTATTATCGTTATTGCTTTTTTCAATATATCAGATTTTACAAAATAATTATATTCTAAACTATTTATATGTTTTTAAATCTGTTTTATATTTAGTTGTATTAATAGGTGCTATTATTTTTTATATTGTAAATTACATTAATTTGCGAACGAGCGATAGAGAGCTAGAAGAACTTGAAAGAAAAATAATTCTACAGAATATTAGCGAAGATGAGATTGCCAAAGAATTTTCAGATATATTTGTAGGAAAGTAAGTCGTCTAATAATTAGATAAAATAAAAATGAAGCTAAGGCCTGGTCAAAAGGAATTAAAAAAATGATATAGATTTTAACGAATTATTGATTTTAGAATACCTTTAGATATTTAAAAATAAGGGAGTATATGACAATGAGAATATTTGTCTGGTTTGTATTTATGCTTTCTTTGATGGCCTCTTCTGTGACAATTATGGATTTAGTTAATGGAATAGAATATGTAGGGTGGGAGCAGCTTTTTATCATTATTCCATTTAGTTTATCAATTGGTAGTTTTAGTTATCTTTTTCAAGGAAAGTGGTTTGAAAAAATGAATCAAAAACAAAAGATAATTTTGGCAATTTTTATTCCAATAATCATTTTATTTTTTACTTTAATGATTGCAAGTATTGTGGGATTAGGTGACTCTTTTAACTGGGGAAATACCTTCTATGTGTGGCTTATTTTTTTAATTATCATTTGTATTTTTGAATATAAATTATTTGCGGATAAAAAAAAAGATAAAGAATTCAGGGAGGGGCAAGACAATGAAAAAACTTGAAAGAATTTTAATTTATTCGGTTTTAGCAATATTAGTGTTTTATGTTTTCTTGGTAGACGGAAACGTTGAAAGCCAGGTAGCTATTCAGGAAGAAATTCTAGCCAGGCGTATAGCAATTGTGAATGATGCGGGGCAAGAGGTTGTTTTGTTATCCACTAGTGGAGACGGTAATGGGGCAATAGTTATTTATAACAAAGACGGCACTCCCGTTGCTCTTATGGTAGCTGATGAAGTTGGTGGAGCAATGGGTATTTATAACAAAGACGGCAATATGGTTGCTACTATGGGAACTGATGAATATGGAGGGATAATGGGTGTTTCCGACAAAGACGGCACTCCTGTTGTTAGTATGATGGCTGGTGAATATGGTGGAATGGATATTTATAACAAAGACGGCACTACTATTGTTAGTATGGAAGTTAGTGAAGATAAAGATGGTGGGAGAATAAATATCGCCAACAAAGACGGTGATTTCGTTGTTAATATGGGTGCCTTAGAAGACGGCAATGGAGGATTAAATATCGCCAATAAAAACGGCACTCCTGTTGCTTATATGGGAGCTGATGAATATGGCGGGATAATGGGTGTTGCAAACAAAGACGGTGATTTTGTTGTTTATATGGGAGCTAGCGACGAAGATAATGGAGAAATAACGGTATTTAATAAATCTGACAAAGTGATTGGAACTTTACCTTAGGGCTATAGCGATATTACGGAATTTTGAAAAAAAACGAGCATGTGGGCATTTAAACCTTCTGGCCTCCCACAAAGACAAAAATAAAATTTGTTCTCATTAAATAAGGTTAGTTAGATTAAATGAAAGATTTTAATTAAAGCTTATTTTTTGTCTAATGACAATTCTACTTATCCAGTTTCTCTTAAAATAATAATATAATATATGGTTAGAATAAGAGAAGGGGATATACTTATTGATAAATAAGGGATAATATGCAACTAAACATGATTTATAACACTTTCAGGAATGCTAATTAACTCCTTTAATTTATAGTTGTTTCGCAATTCTGCTACAATTTGGTTCCAACTAGAAAACGTTAGGGGAGCTTGTCAATTTCCAGCTCTTTGGCATGACTGAAGGGCTTTTTTAATTGAAAAAGAAGGATTTTCTAAACCTTTTGTCGTATTAGTATTAAGATGTAGGAAAATTGAAAAAGACTAATTCTTTTACTGCCGGTGGAGATTCAATAAGATAAATATATATTCTTTAAGCGTGAAAAAGAACCGTCCCCTAACACATTTTATAGATAAAGGACAAAAATATGAGTTTACAAAGAGACACTTTCGACGAATTAGAACAATATGATTTTCTCGATGAAAAATATCTCGAAAAAGTTGTTGATAAATATAGCCCTTTGGTTGGATTATTTTTAATTAATTTCAGTTGTTTGGAACATGAGCTTAATTTAGCTATTGTCGATATTTTTGCAGATGACCATCATGAACCTGGTTATGTAATTATAGAAAAACTTACCACCCGCAACAAAATTGAACTATTTCACAAAATGTATGTCAGGCTCGAATCATTTAAGGACGAGAAAAGTAAAGATGTTTTGAATGAAATTAGGCTGCGACTTGAATCAATAAATACTTTTCGAAATAGTATTGTTCACGCTAATTGGCAATCATTATCTAAAGATGGCTTCGTACGGACTAAAATTATAGTTGATAATCAGGAAGGGTATGTAAAATTTAAAAAAATTCAAATTATCCCCAAAATAATTCGAGAAAAAACAAAAGAGATAGATAAGCTGATTAAAAAGATTGATGGGTATAAAGAGACAGCTTTTCAATTCTAAACATAAATAATTACTTAAATGAATTTATACGACAATATATTAATAATCGCTGACGATGAAACTTCGAAAAAGACAACGAAACATTCCTTTGTCCTTTTACAGTAAGTAGAGCGATTAATAGAATCGAGCGGGAAGATAAAATGTGATATTGCAAGACCTTTTAATATTACCTTTGTCTTTTTAAAAAGGAGTTGTATCCCACATGAACTATAAAAAAGCATTAAAGAACCTTAAGGAGTTTAAAGCTCTTGCAGATAAAAGAAATAATTTGACCAAAGCAGATAATGAGCGACTCTATATGCTATATGGGGCTATAGAAGAAGTCATAAATCGCTTTGGAGGTGTAGACAAAATTGAAGTACCGCAAGATCACGGCATAAAACCTGTCATATATAACAACTTTGTTGAAGCTGGATATCTGTCAGGTCGAACATTCCATACTCACCAAGGTTATACTCAACTACTGAAAGTTATTGGAAAAATCAAACAACTCGCCAAAGATCCGGATATTCCCCATCATGAGGTTTCAATTACCCATTTAATACAAACGGTTCGCAGGTTTAGAGAATGTTGCCAATATATCAAGAATCCTCCCCAGGATGAAAAAGAAGTGCAGGACATATTATGGATTATGCTTCGCTCGCAATTTGAACGTGTCGAAAGGGAAGAAACTCTACCCAAGTTCGGTGCCAAAGCCTACAGGCCTGATTTCGGAATTCCCGATTTAGGCGTATTAATCGAAGTGAAATTTATCGGAGAAAAAACTAGAACCCCGTCTATTCAAGAAGAAATTCTTGCGGATATTCCTGGTTATCTTAATGAAGCAACCCGTTACCAGTGCGTTATTGAACTTATCTATGACTATAGCCAGCAACTAAGAGACTCTAAACCATTTATTGATGCTCTCAGAAATGTGGATGGCATTGTTGAAGTAATTGTTATTCCTGGAATTGGGTAAGCACAGGATAATAGCCATAAAACAATGAGTTTATTCCCGCGCAGGCGGGAATCTATCTTCTCTTTTCCATCTAAATACTATTCACCATTTACTAACAACTAATACACTTCCCAACTATTTTTTAAAAAAAAAGAAGGATTTTTTAAAACCTTTGTCGTATTAGTATTAAGGTGTAGAAAATTGAAAAAGACTAATTCTGTTAACCGCTGGTGGCGATTCAATAAGGTAAATATATATTCTTAAAGTGTGACAAAGACACATCCCCTTGTATTTTTACAGTGAGCAGAGCGATTAAAAGAATCGAGCGGGAAGATGAAAAGTAATATTGCACTACTTGACCCTTTAATATACTCTGGGAGGTATTAAAGAAAAATGAATGTAAAGTGGATGTGGATTATAGGTATTTTAATATCTATTCTTTTTACTATCGCAGAGTGGGAAGAAATTAAAAAATATGTTCCCTTTTTACCACAACCTTTAATAAATATTTCTTATTTTGTACAAGAAAAATCTGTTTTAAACCCTGAGAATACTATAATAACAATTGCATTTGAAAATGTCGGAAATGCTCCCGCATCTTATTTAACTGCATTAATACAATCCGAAGATCCAGGTGAATGGTTTAAATTTGACCACAAGAAAGCAGAATTTGATATTTCTATTTCTGGTATATCAGGATCTGAAACAACAATTACTTGTAAGAATATTTTACCCCAATAAAAAGGATTTATTTATTTGCTTGTAAATAATAATGATTTTATTTTGAAAGAACCAAAAGTAAAAAGTAATAGTCGGTATAGATTTTTAGGTACTGCAAAAATAAAAGCAGGGCAAATAGAAACTTATGAAGAATATAAACAAAAGCATCCCAATAACGATAGTTAGCAAAGCAATTTTAGTAGAAGAATTAAAATAAGATTAATTTATTTAACTACATGATAAGCAAGTGATTAAAGAATTACCGTAGAAACGGTTGTACTATCTCAATAATTCGGCAATTTTTTCAAGTGTTTTATAAGGAGTGTGATAAGTCTGGTTTCCCAATGTCTTCTTAAATGATTACAACATGGAAGGAAACAGTCCTTTGTTGCGCTTTTATCATATTTTGAGAAATTACAGTATGTCAAATGTTGAGGCCACAAACCATTTATTTCTTCATATGTCATTCCCATGAAAATAGGAATCCATCTTTCCCCTCTTTTCAAAAAATTTGAATCTTATATCTTGCGCCCCGCAACTATTTTTTAAAAAAAGAAGGGTTTTATAAATCTTTTGTCGTATTAATATTAAGATGTAAAAAAATTAAAAGAATTGAGCGGGAAGATGAAAGGTGATATTTCAAGACCTGACCCCATTTATTCTTTTAAATAGAATTTCAAAATTTCAGATTGAAAACTAAAAAAAGAGGATTTAAAAAAAATGGGTCAGGTCATTCAAGACATTATCTGATCCCTCAGCATTTTTTAAAAAAGTGCTCTTGTTCATTGAATAAGAATCAAGCGTAGTAGAAAAGATTGTCTCATATTAATTAGTCAAGTGGCAGATGTAAAACTTAATTAATAGTTGATTAGAAGAATAAAAGGAGGGCTAGTAATGCAATCAGATACAATAGAGTATAAAGTCTCTGTATTTATTAGTTCAAAATGTGGTGGGAAGTATACAATTATTAGAAAGGCATTGAAGCAATTATTGCTTGAAACCGGTATGACTAATGTTTATGCTTTTGAAACTGCGCCTGGCAGTAGTCAGCCTATACCTGATACATATCTTCAATATGTAGATGAATCGCACTTGTGTTTATTCCTAATTGACAACAAAGACGGAGTGACTGACCCAGTACTTGCTGAGTATCAGAGAGCTAAAGATTTAGAAAAAAAAATTATTTGTTTTTTTTGTGATGAAGATGAGAAAAAGCCAACTCAATTAGAAGAAGAAATAAAAGCGAAACAAAGTGGAAAATACTGTCCTGTTCACGAGTTTTCAGATATTACAAAAATTGCTTATAAAAGTGTCCTGCAAGATATCCTTGATGTATATAGGAAACAAAATATTTCTGTTTTAAGTAATGCGGAGAGCAGTTCATCAGCGAAAACATCAATAATATTATCAGGCAATTATATAATTGACAAAAACATGTTTAGCGGTATTGATAAAACCAAAAGTGAGCTTATAAAAATCGTTACTCCTTTTACCGAAAAAGAAAAAGATACTTCCGAACTCGATGATTTATCGTCAGAATTTTTGAAGGTTATTTTATGTAAGAAAAAGTTTGATGCTAATGAATATGGAAAACTTTGTGAAAAAGTAATTGAACTGCATCAATCCCCTTATAAACATTTAATCTCGTTAAGATTAAAAGCGGTAAAATATTATTATGAAGACGAAATAACAGAGTGTATTACTACCTTGAAAGATGCTCTACAAGTAGCTTCAAAAAATACAGAAATCGCTAATTGGGTTTCAAATGATATTGCTATTGATCTGAGAAATACAACTAACATATCAAACGAAATGAATATTCATAATTCGGCGAAAAATGAAGGACAAAAGTTTATCAACGATAATTACGGACCGGTTTTCTTTCCCGTATTGGACCGCTTTGAAAATAATATGAAGGAAAAGATTATTAAACAGTATTATAAAGCATATACAGACTCTCCCTACACAACAACCTTAGGTGGTCAAGCTGAGGTATTCGAAGATATTGCTATATGTTATTTTACCGCTTTGATCTATGGCTCAATTACTCACTTGCGAATAACAGGTTCTCGAGTCATCGATGCTTTATCCGTACTGTGTTTTGAAGACAGTAATCACGATCTATTTGTCGAGCTTATAAAAATGTTGATTCTTGAAAGGCGAGATAAAGACCTTGAAAAGCTATTTCGAATTTATAATCAGTCAGTAGATGTGGTAAATTCAACCGATATAGTAACTCTTCAAAGTTGCATAGAATACATTCCCATTTCACACCACAAGACCATGTCGGAATTTCTATTATTAAAATACTTTGGCTATTATCTTTCTGATGTACAATACAGTGAACTGTCAAATAAATTATTATCATTTTCATTTAGCTGGATCGATGATAAAAATAGGATTTATGCTTTTAGCGCTTATATATTTGGAGCATTTAAAGAGAATTGGCAGAGGATAAACGGCAATCGCTTAGTAGAAATTATAATAAAATTCTTATCTATGGATGGAAACCGTTGGTATGGTGATGCATACTTGCTAAGTTCGCTGATTAACTATAGTTTTGTATTGGCAGAAAATCAGATCATGCTTTTAGAGAAAAGTATTGAAATTATCGAGGACGAACGAAAGAGAAATATGCTTAATTGGCTTTCACGACATCTTATTCATTTCAGACTAACAGCTACTATTGACATGAAGATATTAGATGGTGCTATTCGGAAGAACATGGAGGAGTTTTATAATGGAGCTTATCATCTGGAGGTATTTGACAGGGATCGGGAATCGAGTATTCGCAACATAAAACATTACTTGTGTTCTATTGATATTCATAATGAAGAACAAGGGAAAAATGAAACATTTCATGGTTATGGTTTTGATCCTTACGCTACTATTTGTAACATCATTAGAGGTAATGATCTAGCATTAAATTGGGATGAAATACGTCCAATCATTAAGAGTGCAAAAAACACGCTTATGGCCCCAAAACAAGGTTATCAGGATAAATGTAGAGCCATTTTGCTAATAGTATTTTTGAAGAATCACTTTAACTTTACGACAGAATGGAACGACCTTATCGATTCATTAATATTTTATGGGGAGAAAATACTCATAGGCAGTTCGCTTGACATCTTTGAAAAAGATACAAAGCATATTTTGTATATAATTTATCAAATGATGCTATTTACGTTTAATCAGTCAACTCTAGACAAAGTAATAAGCTCTGTTATCAGCATTTCAAACATAAGTGATTGTGAGATATTAAAATGCCTTAAGTGTATAAACTCCATACTAGATGAATTTGACTATAGCAAAGCAGATGACTTAGTAATTACATCTATTATTTATCTAGCATCCATGATGACAAATCATAAAGAACGTGATATAAGATTTTTTGCGGTAAAATGCCTCATCCGATTAACCCATAGCAAGTATAGTTCAATTGTATTGCCACAACTATCTTCAGTCATGGATACAGGAACAAGCATTATAAAAGTGTCAATAATTAGTAGGGTTAAGAGAATTAAAGATAGTGATAGCTCGGTCAAAGATTATATTATCCAAAAAGGAAAGGTTGACAACAATTACTTAGTAAGAAAAATAGCGAGTGACTTAACTGATGAGGCGTAAAATAACTTTTCATAGAAAGAAAACAGGGGTCAGATGCTGTCTTGAAAGTTAACCCCAAATCTCTCTAAAAACGATATTTAATTTTTGACATGCTTATTAATTACCTAAATACTTCTCTAGTTAATAATAATAGGGACAGCTATTTTTTTAAAATAGGCGAACTTTTTAAGATGAATTATTCAGCGGTTTCCCAGGTTGCTAAAAGATTTGAACAAAAAAGCGAAGTTAAAATGAAATAAAAGAGAACATGCAAAAGGTAATAACGGCCTTAAAAGAAATATGAATGTCAAATGTTGAGACCTGACCCCTTTATTTCTTTTTTAATGAAGATTGGGAATAAGACTAATGCAGTGAAGGAATACTTTGAAAGAGAGAAGTTGAAATAATTTATTTTTGAATAGTATAAAATATTTTATTCATTAGAAGAAATGAAATGATTTAATGTACATAGGTTAGCTGAATCTAAGTTTTCTTTAAAAAAAATGCTATGCTTAATTTTTTCTATTATAGAATCAAATAGTTCATGGCAAACATTTCTTTCTGCTAATAATCTTCTATCAATAAGGATATAAGAGACACAAAAAGACTTATCGCAATCTATTGTTGTTTTTCTGATAAATGGATTGCGATTTATATTATGTTCTTCAATTAAATATTGTTGTGGGCGAGAGCCGGAAAGTATATGCGTTGGTTTAAACGTCTGACATTTTATGAATTCCTTATCATTCCCATTTTGTATACAAATATACATATGTGCATGCAAGGCCAATGACGAATCAATGTCAGGAAATGGAATACGCATTGTAACGACATCGGCTTTATCAATCAACCAATACTACCCCATCATCTGATATTGAAACATATACAGGGTTTAGCAAACTATTTTCGTTCGCTAAAGAAATGAATACAGATTCTGATTCTTCAGTTAGTTTTGACATATCCTCTTTACTAAGGATAAAGGACTTTCCGGATATTTCAATTACTTTAACTGAATCAATATAACCAATGGAATACATATTTTTCATAGACGTTAATAGCTCAGCATCTTTTTCATTAAAGTCTCTTTCATGTAATAAAACATCTTTTACACCATTTTTTATATCATCTTCTTTTGCTTTCCAGATGTTAAGTTCATGTGTAAATTTTGATAAATCATCTTCATTTAAAATACTTACGAAAAAACCTGCAAACTTCGCTCGTTCGTTATTTACTAATTCATTATTCTCATTAAAATCATTCTCTACTTCGTTTATAAAATCATCTCTTTCATGAAGATAATCTCCGAATACATCACTAAAAACAGGACCATTGATATACCCTTTAAGTTTGTTAAATTCAACTTCATCATTTTCTATTTTAGATAGTGACTCATAGAAAAACAGGAATTTCTGCAACTTTAATGGTGAAAAAAACTCTTTTTCATGATATTTCTTTAACCAACCACTAAGTACTCTTTTTCTAATACTTGAATGCATAGTTGCTCCTCCTTTATATCTGATTTCCAAAACTATTATATCATAAATACGACAATAAAAGTCAAGTTTTTAAGTTTGATAAGAAATTCTCTTAATATTCGATTTTAAATTTCATATTAAATAACGAAATTATTTTGCTATCCTTTTAACAAGAATCAAGAAAATCATCTGTCTAGGAACTACGAAAATAGCAATAAATATTAAATTTCACTAACATAATTATATAATCTATCAATTAAATATTGTGAAAACTTTAATTAATAAATTGTAGGTTTTCATTTTTACAAATTTTATCCATAATGATTTTAGTACATTCATTTAATATGATATATAATTTATTATTGCCTCTAATGAGTTATTTATTTTATCTCAAAAACCAATCCATAATTCTTATAATACATGGTTAGAATAAGAGTAAGGGGATATACTTCTTGATAGATAATAGAAAATAACTGATTAAACATTGTTTATAGCACTTATAGGAACATTAATTAACTCCTTTAGTTTGTAGATTTTTCGCAATTCTTGAATAATTAAGTTTGAAGTAGAAAACGTTAGGGGAGCCAGACAGGATTCGAACTTTTTACTTGTATAGATGGTTGTACTAGCTCAATAATTCGGTAACTTTTTCTAATTTTTCATATGGGAAGTTCTGATAAATCCAGGTTCCAAAGCCTTCTCAAATGATTAGAATATGGCAGGAGAAAGTCATTTATTACATTTTCATAATATTTTAACAAGTTACAGTATGTCAAACATGAAGATTCACTCCCTCTATATACTCTGCATAATTTAGAAATCTTATCGTATACCACTGCAAAAAACACACAATTCCCATTGTACAATCCTATAAAGAAATAGTATAATTTTAATAATTTATTTAACAGCACTACACAAATTAATTCAAGGGATAGGAAGAATTGAAAATGAAAATATTAGCAGTGGATTATGACGGTGTCATTAGTGACAGTGCTTTAAAATCTTTATTTGTCAGTCATAATGCCTATTGTAAATATTTTGGTTCGAAATCAAAAAGAAATTTTGGCGGGGAATTATTTACTTTTGAGAATTGGGAAGATATGAAAAAACAATATAAAAAAGAAATGGGTTATTACCACCGCTTAAGGTCTTATATCGAATTATCAGGTGATTTTTTCGCTATTATTAAAATTATGGAAGAGCAGATTCAGATTAAAGACCAACAGGAATTCATTGTTTATCGTAACCAGCTTCAATTCGATTATAAATTTTTTAGAGAATTATTTTTTAAAGAAAAAGAGAAATGGCAGAAAAAGAGTTTTAGAAAATGGATTCAATTCAAGTTGTACAATCTTATGAAGAAATAGTATAATTAAAAATAATTCGTTACCGAGAAAAAATGGGTCAGGTCTCAACATTTGACATAAATAAATTTCAGATAAGTTAACTAGGAAATTTATATCAAATGTTGAGACCTGACCCTAAAGTTACACTGTGGAGATGTTCGAATGGATAATAAGAAAATAAACAGAGGACAAATAAGAGCAATACGGGGAAGTGTTGTTGATGCTTTTTTTTCGCAATTGCTTCCCAAGATTAATCACCAGTTGAAATCCGGTGAAGCGATTATCGAGGTAACCCTTCATCTTGATGCCACTACGGTTAGAGGAATAGCCTTAACTCCTACTCAAGGGTTGAAAAGAGGAGATGAAATCATTGATATGGGGCATCCTTTGCAGGTGCCTGTGGGGCGTGAATTGTTGGGACGAATGTTTAATGTTTTCGGAGAACCGATTGATGGAGGAGATATTTTATCAGCTGAAAAATCAGTCTCCATATATCAAAAATCTCTTTCTCTTGCCGAACGGACTACTACGGC
>SDBT01010196.1_pt1 | contig 15199 bp, 10 predicted proteins | sample 2277101 | NCBI WGS metagenome assembly SDBT01 (sample SAMN10404973, study PRJNA504765) | marine sediment metagenome | isolation source: marine sediment core GS10_PC15, 103 cmbsf | place: Arctic Ocean: Southern Knipovich Ridge | collected 2010 | reverse complement strand
GGCGGAATAAGTTCTAAGGCGGTCTTTCCTTAGGCGATTCGGGTGGCTTTGTCAACGATCAGCCCCGGGGGTAGTGGGCGGGCGCTGGCAGGGGGCACTGTTTCGAAAGCTCGGGTTGCGCCTTAGCGAAATTTGAGACCCGCCCTTGGGGAAGGACTTATACGAGGCGCACAAAGTAAATGCGCCAGCGTATAGAGCAGCAATGTCGCAAAGGGTTGTTCTCACCACTATGGACAGTGGCGGAGTTATACCGCCAAGCGCATGAATTTAGTGCGCCCGGTATTACTTGGGGGCAGCCGCCTGCGAGGTCTGCCCACCGATGCCGAGGCCTTCAAGCCGCTGGGCCTGGCCGGGTTGATAGTCGGTGAAGAGCCTGCCCCAGGGGCTGTTGGCAAGCCAATCGTTCACGACACGTCGGCCGAAAAGCGGGTACCAGATGCGATCGTGGTAAACGGCCGAGCCGAAGATGAACGCGTAGACGATAGGCGTGTGGAACATCAGCCTCTCAAGCCAGCGTAGCGGCCCGAACCAGAAAAGCTTACCAATCCGGCTGGCGGAGTTGTTGCCGGTCCGGAACCCCCAGTTCTCTTCGGCGGCCTCGGCGTCGCCGACGATCTCGATTTCCTCGAACCGTCCTGTGCCCAGGCCTCGCTCGTGGGCCAGCCGAATGAACTCGTGCGACATGGGGTCGAACCCCATCATCTTGGCGGCGACGGCGTCGATAGCCACGCAGTCGCTCGAAGCCAGCAGCACGTTCTTCGCCACCGGAATCATTGTTCGGGGTCCGGGCCCGTTGCCGGCCGTCGTCCCGTCGGTCAGCACAAAGATTCCAGGGTGAATCTCCTTCTGGATCGCCAGCAGGTCGACCAGCGTCTGATGGATGTGCGAGTGGCAGTAGTGGCGCTTGTTGTTTAGGAGCCCGCCGAAGGCGTTCTTCATCGCCCCGGTGATGTTCGTGTAGATGTGGCATTTCATCGTCGGCAGGTGGACGATGTTCTTGCCGATAAAGTAGTCCGGAATCCGGATGCCGTCGGGGAATATCTCATCCAGCACGAGCATCTCGGCCTTGGGCCGATAGACGCTCCACGTCATGTCCGACGGCTTGAAGTTGTAGAGGATGGGCAACCGGTAGTGCTCACAGATCGGCCGCTGCTTGTTTAGCCGCTCGCCCTTGGCGGCGCTGGTGACGACCGTTTCGTTCTCGACGCAGGAAAGGTCTTCCAGCCCGGCGCGTTTCAAGGCGAGGATCGCGGCTTCCAATTGCCACGGCGTTGTGTTCGCTCCCGGATACAGCAAGTGCCAAGAGAGGTTGTTCTTCAGGATCGTCCCCGCCGAGTGGTCCATCGCATCAGAGAGCCCGCCCAATTCCGCGGCGCGTACGGCGTCGGCGAGAATAGTTTCGGGGGTGGTTCGCACAACGGCTACTTTGCTGGGCATGACTGAACTTATCTCCGATTAGAAGCTCACTAGTAAATTATATCATGCCGCTGAGGGTCAGGCCCAGCCAAAGACGCAGCCGTTCACTGCCCCCTGGCCACCAGCCAGACCCCCCCGGAGATCAGGATCATCCCGAAGATCTGCCAGATGGAGACGCGCTCGCTCAGCACCGGGATGGACACGGCCGCCATGGTCACCAGAATCAGCCCCACGGAGACCATCACGGGGTAGGCGACGGAGATGTCCAGGTTGTCCAGTGCCTTTCGGTAGAACATGACGTTGGCGGCGAAGAGCAGAATCCCCAGCAGCGTCGCGAGATTGAGAAAGTTCGCCAGGCGCTGCCAAGGCGGCGCCCCGGCCGGCAACACCGAGGCGGTCTTCGAGCCGACCTTCATCAGGATATTCGCCCCGGCATTGAGAACCAGGGCGATAACCAGGGGCAGCCAGATTCGTATGGATGACATCCGCGAACACTCCGGGGTACTCGTACTCAATAGCTCTGCCCGATCCACCCTTGAAGATCGGACCCGAAAAACATGATGCCCGCCGCCGCTATCGCCCAGATGAGCACCGTCAACTGGAATGGCCGGTCATGAAGAACCAGATCCGTCGGGTCCACGTATCTTCCCCAGCCGGAAAGCATCTCAAAGCGGAACACGCCGTAGATAACGATGGGAAGCGTATAGACGAGGTAGATGGTCCCAAAGTGCTCGATCGTGCGCTGGCTGGTCGCGTAGAGCAGGTAGGCGACGATGGCGATGCCGGCCGACAGGGTCGTCAGGTGCGTGAGGAAGTCCCGCGTATAGCCCGGCAGCGTTTGGCGATGGGCCGCAGCCGTCGAAGCGTCTCCGATCGATGCCGCCTCGCTGCGCCGTTTGCAGAAGCCCAGGAAAAGGCTTATCGTGAACGTGCAGATGAACAGCCAGGGGCTGATCTCCACCCGGATCGCCACGCCGCCGGCGACGGCCCGGAGCACAAACCCAAGGGCGATGCACATGACGTCGAGGATCATCTTGCTCTTCAGCCATAGGCTGTAGGCCGTCTGGAGGACCACGTAGCCCACGATGACCGCCGCCACGGGGATGCCCACGCCGTAAGCCAGTAGCAAGCCCACGACGATCAGGGCGGCCGATTCAGCGGCGGCCGCCGAGACGCTGACCTGCCCGGAGGGGATCGGCCGGTCCTTCTTGCGGGGATGCAGGCGGTCCCTGTCGCGGTCGATGATGTCATTCAGCACGTAGATGCCGCTGGTGACCAGGCAGAAGGCGACGGCGGCGACGATCGCGCGCAGCCAGACGTTCGCGTCCGCGACTTGCAGAGAAAAGACCACCGGGAACAGGACCAGGACATTCTTGATCCAGTGTTCCGGGCGGGCCAGACGCACCATGGGTGGCAGCTTCATGCAGCAGGTCCGATCGAACAGGGCGAGGCCGGAATGCAGCCTCGCGGCATCTACTTCATCGTCCAAAGGTAACAACCGAGTTGAGCGTATGCGATCATGTCGGCAGGCCTTAAGAAGATGTTCCGGCGTTGACGCCGGATATTTCTTCGATGCGGCGCGCCTGCCGGGCCGATAACATGACGGCGACATGAGAGATACGTCCATTGATTCGCGGAAGGCGGAAAGACGCGACTCTCGGCCCCAAGGCCGCGGGCCGGCTCTCTGGCTTGGTGTGTTCGGCTGTGCCGTTCTGCTCTACCTCGCCACGTGCCAGCGGGGCGTCAGTTGGCAGGACAGCGGAATGTTCCAATGGCGCGTCCTGAACGGGGACTATCGCGGGGATCTCGGAATCGCTTTGGCGCATCCGCTTTACATCGCCATGGGTCGGGTGCTTCTGCACGTGCCCATCGGGGCGTTCCCAGCCAGGCTGAGCTTTCTCAGCGGTCTGGGCATGGCTGTGGCCTTGGCTAACCTGGCGGCGCTGCTAGCGCTGCTGACAGGCAGGCGGTGGGTGGGCGCGCTGACGGCTGCCATGCTCGCCGTGGCCCACACGCCCTGGTGGCTGGGGACGGTGGCGGAGGTGTATACACTTTCGGCGGCGGCCTTTACCGGAGAGGTCTGGCTGCTCGTGCTTCTGTTGCGGCGGCCGAAATGGCCCTATCTGGTGGCTCTGGGCTTGCTTTGCGGTCTGCACCTGGGCTTGCACAATTTCGCGTTGCTGGGCCTGCCGGTGTATATTCCGGTCGCCCTGTGGTTGCTGTGGCGGCGTCGGTTGCCCGCCTGGTCCCTGGCGGTCGGGTCGGCAGCCTTCTTGCTCGCCGCTGCGCCGTGGATCGGCCTGATCGTCGAGCAGGGCGCCCGGACGGGCCAATGGACCGCGGCGTTTCACTCGGCCCTGTTCGGTCGATATGCCCAGTCAGTGTTAAACACTTCGCTGGGTTGGCGCTACATGAAGGTCAATGCCGCCCTTACGGCGATGAACCTGCTCTCCGCCTTGCCGGTGCTTGCCCTGGTTGGCTGGGGGGTGATCGCCACCCGGCTGCCGCGCCCTATCGCTGCGGCGCTGCTGGCACTGACGGTCATAGAGTTGGCTTTTGTCGCCCGCTATCCCGTGCCGGACCAGTTTACCTTCCTTCTGCCATCGCTGGTGATGATCGCCTTGGCTGCGGGCGTGGGCATGGATTACCTGGCGGGGCGTTCGGGAAAGCTGCGGGTTGTCGTTATTTGCGCGTCGATCGCCTCGGTGTTCTTCCAGCCAGCTTTCTATGCCGCGGCGCCTTGGCTGACAGAGGCGATGGGCGTCCGCGTCAGTCGCGTGAGGCACTTGCCCTTTCGGGATGAGGCCCGCTTCTACCTGGTTCCCTGGAAGCACAACGAAACCTCAGCCCAGCGGTTCGCCGAGGCGGCCCTGAGCCAGGCCGACGAGCCGGCTGTGATATTGGTGGATCACACCTCGATACATCCGCTTTGGCTGGTGCAACAACTCGAGCAGCGAGGGGGGGGTGTTCAGGCGGAGATCTGCGGCCCGGCGTTCGTTCGTCACGGACGCGACCTTGCGGCATTTCTTCGGGCCCTTGCCGGCCGAAATATCTACGCTGTTGCGCCTTCGCCGGGGAACTTTCCAGAGGAAGTTCTGGAGGCAGCCGACTTTGAGCCCCTGCCGGGCGGGGTCTTGCACCGGGTCCGATGGAGAACCCTAGACTGATTCGATGCCTTTGGCTTGGGGCGGGCGTGTTTTTGCGGGCTTTTTGGTCCGGCTGGCGTTATTATTAAGGGGAGGCGCCAAAATGCGCGAGAAGGACCATCCAGGTTGGGGGTTGGCCGCGTCAGTATGTGTCCTGGCCGGGTTGTCGGCGCTAAGTTTGGGCCAGGCCAGGTCGGCTCGCAGTATCTCCACGCCCGGCTACTTTAAAGACCTTGGCGCCCGAGGCCCAAGCGGGACGTTTCGCGGCTACTCGTTCGGTGTCGGTTCGTTGCATACCCCCTCAGGCAGCGGCGGCAGCGTGGGAAACGTCCTGCAAAGTTCCATTGGCTCTCAATCCAGCTTCAGTCTCAGGCCGTCATCCAGCGGATCGGGCAGTTCAGGAATGTTCGGACAGCCGGTGGTGCCGGCGCCCTCGATAATGGGAGGAAAACTCTACAATCCGAGCGGCGGCCTGAAAGGCTTTGCCGACGTCTCCGCCCAAGTTCCGGGCCGATCGCCGATCCCCTCAGGCAGCCCGATGATGGCGGCCTCGGCATATCTAAACGCTATTCAAATGCCCACCGGCGGCCTGCGCAGGGCCCAGCAAGGCCAGGCCGTCACATCCCTCGTACCGGCCGATGCCGGGCTTTACAAGACCTACATGGAGCGCGGGGAAAACGCCATGCACGCCGGCAACTTTGTCGAGGCCTTTGCGATGTTCCAAATGGCCAACGATATCGAGGTCAAGGACCCCGACAGCCTGGTAAGCATGGCCCACGCGTCCTTCGCCTTGGCCAGGCTGTCGTACTATCGCTCGGCGTATTACCTCCAGAAGGCGATCCGGTATCTGCCCGAGCTACCGTTGGTTCCGCTGAAACCGGAGGGGTTTTTCCCGAACCGGGAGACACTGGCCCAAAAGGTGGGTTTGCTCGAGGATCATGTTGAGGCTTCACCGAGGGACGCGGCGGGGCAGTTGATACTGGCGTATTTCCGGTGGTTCCAGGGGCAACATGCCGAGGCACGGGACGCCCTTGCCCGGGCACGAAGCGCGGCGACGGATCGGGACATGGTCGAGGCGATCGAGACGTTCTGGGACGGCATGGTCGCCTCTGGGAAGGTATCCGGGGAGCTTCTACGCTCTGGCCAGGCCCAGTCGACGGAATGATTCGCCATCCCCGCCAACTGCTTTGCCGTTGCAATCTGCGCAGCAGACCGTAGAATCCCACTTTTTGAAGAACTTGCCGGAAGTTCTTGTCGTAGAATCTGCGACCGGGCTGTCTGATGCCTCCCATGGGCGGGTCATGGCCCATTCAAACCATTCTCGGAGCAGCGTATGGCTCACGACATTCTTAAGGGCTCCGTCCAAGCCGAGACAGGGCGAGCGAGCCTCTTCATTATCGGTATCCTTCTAGGCGGCGTCCTGGTCATCAGTTCGTACATCGCCGACTGGATCCCCTTTTTCGCCGACCAGAGCATCATGGTGGCCGGCAAGAGATTCAACTTCTACAGCGATACGCTGGCCCTGCTGGGGGCGATCCTGCTGGGCCTGCCGATCGTCATTCACGCCGCCAAGCAGTTGGTCCACGGCGAAAGGCACATGGACGAGCTGGTCGCGCTGGCGGTGGTGGCGTCCATCGCGGCTATTGACTATAAGGCTGCGGGGGTCGTGGCGTTCTTCCTGTTGCTGGCCAACCTCATAGAGACGCGAACCGCGCTGGGGGCTCGGGCAAGCATCGAGAGCCTGGTGCGCCTCTCGCCCACCAAGGCGCATCGGCTTAGGCAAGACGGCACGGAGGAGCTTGTCGACCCCCGCAATCTGACCACCGGGGATGTGGTTCGGGTCCGTCCGGGCGACAATATCCCCGCCGACGGGGTCGTCATCAGCGGGCAGTCCTCGGTCAACCAGGCCAACATCACCGGCGAGTCGCTGCCGGTGGAGAAGTTCGTGGAAGACGAGGTCTTCTCCGGCACCAACAATATCGCCGGCGCCATCGACGTGAAGGTCACTCGCGCCGGGTCGGATACCACGCTAGGGCGGGTTCAGAAGCTGATCCTCCAGGCCGAGAAGACCCGCATCCCGATTATGCGCCTCATCGACCGCTACGCCGGCTGGTACACCCCGACCGTGCTGATGATCGCCGGGGCGGTGCTGTTCTTCACGCGAGATATGGAGAGGGCGGTGACGATGCTGGTGATCGCCTGTCCCTGCGCGTTGATCCTGGCGGTCCCGACTGCCATGGTGGCGTCCCTTTCCTGCGCCGCCCGGCTGGGCATCCTCATTAAAGACATCGACACCCTGGAGCAGGCGAAGAATATCTCCGCATTCATTTTCGATAAGACAGGCACGTTGACCACCGGTGAGCTTTCCATGACCCAGGCCGGCCCGGCGCGCGGTGTGGACCCCGCTGACCTGCTGGCGACGGCTGCCTCGGCCGAGCGTCTTTCCAAGCACCCCGTCGCCCGGGCGGTGGTCGCCAAGGCCGAGGAGGCCAAGCTTCCACTCAAGGAGGCTACGGATTTCCAGGAAATCGCCGGCCAGGGCGTCCGCACGGAAATAGACGGGCAGAGCGTGTTGGTCGGTCGGCAGAGCTGGTTGGCCGAGCAGGGCATCGCCCCCGAAGCGATGAAGAACCCCGATTATCCCGAACCGGAAGGCCTGAGCATGCTTTATGTTGTCCGGGGCCAGAAGGTGCTCGGCTGGATCGGCCTGGAGGACCGGGCCCGGCCGGAGGCCCGCCGGGCCATGGAGGAGCTTCGCGAACAGGGCATCCGGGAACTCATAATGGTTACGGGGGACCGCTGGTCGGTGGCCAGGCGCGTGGCGCGCGAGATGGGGGCGACGGAAGTCCAGGCCGAGGTGTTGCCGGTGGATAAGCTGGAGCTGGTCAGCACGCTGAAGGCCAAGGGCCACCGCGTGGCGGTCGTCGGCGACGGCGTCAACGACGCCCCGGCCCTGGCAGCCGGCGACCTGTCCATCGCTATGGGGGCCGCCGGAAGCGACGTGGCGATCAACTCGGCCATGATCGCCTTGATGAACAACGATCTCCAGCGCCTGCCGTTCCTGGTTCGGCTCAGCCGGCGGACGACGAGCGTGATCCATCAGAACCTGCTCTTCGGGGTGAGCTTTATCGTTGTCTTTGAAATTCTCGCGGCGCTGGGGCACCTTCGCCCGGTGGTCGGGGCGGTGCTGCACATGGTGGCGGCGACCTTCGTGATCTTCAACAGTGCCCGCCTGGTGCGCTTCGGGGAGGAGTTGCATCGGCCGGAACCCAGCGCTAAAACGCCCTCCCTGCCGAAGGTGGAAACCGTTGCCGTCGGCTAGCAGGCCGGCTCAATCGCCGGACCGATCGCTGAGAGACTCAATCGGCGGACTTGAAATGATGACGTGTCCTGGGCAGAAGCAAGATCAACAATACGAAAGCGGCGATAGCCGCAGCCGCGGCGCTGCCGGCCGGTTTTTGGCCCAGCAGGACCGCCTCGGAGACTTTCGGCAGCAGCAAGGTGGTTGTGCCCAGACCCAGGCAGGCCAACGCCGCCACGGCGACGACCCAATAGGCCCAACGCTTGGCGCGGGAGAAGTTTTCCCAGACGAACCACCCCAGAACGCCCGCCAGGATGAACGCGCCGTCCCGCCCCGCCGAAGCGGCAGTCAGCGACCGCCATTGGATCAGGCCGGCCAGTCCGAGGATGATCCCCAGCAGGGCGCCGCCCCGGCCGGCCCACGCCAGAAGGCTCACCGCCCCCGGCATGCTTGCCGAGCCGCTCTGGGCCTCCAGTTCCCGCCGTTGGAAGAGGGCAACGCCGACGGCGATGGCCGCGGCGGTATAGGCTGCGCAGTACACCCCCGCCAGGCCCACGTACGAAGCGGGAATGGGCTTTTGCAGGGCCAGGGCGTCCTGCGTGTCGAAGAAGCGGAGGTTGGGCATCAGCCAGCCCGCCCAGCGAAGAACGGGCACCTCGCTGCCCAGCTCCTGAAACAGAAACGGGTGCAGGTAGCCCACCACCAGCACGACGCCGCAGACCAGCAGCGTCATCAACTGTCCCAGACGGGTGCTTGCGGCGACGGCGACGGCCGAGAATATTGTCACCGCCATGAGGATCAGGCCCAGGCCCGCCAGCAGGCCCGGACGAATGTCCTGCCCGAACGCTACGAGCTCCCATCCCTTGCCGATAAACCCGATCAGCCCGCCGGCGACCGTCAGAAGGATCATGGCAGCGGCCACTACCGTGGACGTGAAGTTCCATCCGAAGAAAAGGTTGCCCAGCGCCGCGGCCAGGACGGCCAGAGACAAAGCCCCCAGGCCCAGCACGATAACCGGAACGTCGATCGGATCGCTGGCCGTGGAGATGACGCCGTGTCGGACCGTCATCAGGTAGGCCAGGCTGCAAAGATAGAAGGCCCCCGTGACCGCTATGGCTACACCGACGAACTTTCCCAGGACGAAGGTGGTGCGGGAAACCGGCTTGGCGATCACCGTCAGGGCCGTGCGGTCCTCGATTTCTCGGCTGAGGACGCTCGAGGCGCTGAACGCCGCGATCAGCATGCCGGAAAGCAGCAGGGTGCTGATCCCGAGGTTCTCCAGCATCAGCTGGTCGCTTTCCCTGTGTTCGCCGGTAGGGGACATGGTCCAGCCGGTGATAGGCACGTCCAGGACCAGTATGCCGAAGGTGATCAGGATCAGGATGCCATAGATCGGCTGGCGAATAGTTTGAACAAGCGTGTTTCGACAGATAGACCAGAACCTTATCATGAGCTTTATGTCTTTCGAAGTCCGCGTCGCGCCGCCGGCGTCCCGGCCGCTGCGCTGGGGTGGGGTGTCGATCGGTCGAGACGAATTGTAGGCGCTGGCGGCGGGCGCAGGCAAGGGTGGTCAGCAGGAAATAGTGCGGCGTTGCGCGACGCGAGAGACGGTTTTCAGCGCTGCCGCATATGACAAGAGGCGAGATGGATGACTGATCAGAAGCGCGGAAAGAATATCGCAATCGCCGGAGCGGGCCTGCAACTGGCCTTCACGGTGGTTATGTTGGCGGTCTGGCTTGGGGCGGGATCGGCCGCGGCGCGGGCCTGTGCGGTGTTCCTCGCCGGTGGCGTGGGCCTGTGGATCATGGCGGCATTGCTGTTCTACGTTCGCCAACTCCAGCGGCAAGAGGACATCGAACTGGAGGAGCTGGCCGCCGGTCGCGGCCGCGAACGATCGATCTTCAAAGAGGAGCTGGAGCTTCGCCCCGCGGCGGCTCGGGCCAAGTGGATCGGCCGCTGGCTGGTGCCCGTCTTTACGTTCCTCTGGGCCGGCTACCACGCGGCGACGGGGATTGTGCTGATACGCTTTGTCTCCTTGGAGCCGCTGAGCGCGTCGGCCAATTTCGCTCCCGCGGCGCTGTTCGCCCTGATCGTGGGCTTTCTGTCATTCCTCTTCAGCCGGTACACGATCGGTATGAGCGCCCAGCCGGAATGGCGGATGCTTCGGGCTACCGGCAGCTATCTCTTCCTAGGCTGCTTGACCACGGCGGCTGTGGCGGCATCTTTGCTGGGGGCCTACCAAGGCTATCTTCGCGTCGACTCGGTGGTGGCGTTCTTCCTCCCCATGATCCAACTGATCCTGGCGGTGGAGCTGGCGCTGAATCTTATCCTGGATTTGTATCGGCCCAAGGTGCCCGGCCAGGAGTATCGCCCCAGCTTTGACTCGCGACTGTTCAACCTGGCTGCCGATCCCGGACGTATCGGGCATTCCATTGCCGAGGCCTTGAACTATCAGTTCGGCTTCGAGGTCTCCAAGACCTGGTTTTACCAGCTTGTTAGCAAGGCCTTCGTGCCCTTGCTGCTGTTTGGATCGCTGTTGCTGGTGGGCATGACGGGAATCGTCATTGTCCGTGATGGCGAGGAATGTGTCGTGCTGCATTGGGGCCGGCCGGATCCCTCGCTGGCCACCCTCAAGCCGGGCCTTCATTTCAAATGGCCTTGGCCGATCGACTCGGTGGCGCGCTTCAAGGTGGGCGCTGTGCACGAGGTGATCCTGGGCGCCGGCAGGGAGCGGACCGCCGATGAACGCCAGAAGGAGATCATCCCGGCGGGCACCTTCGCCGGCAGGGAGCTGTCTCTTTGGACGGAGGAACACGGGCACCGGGAAGAGCTTGACTTCCTGGTGGCCATTGCCCCCGAACTGCGGGAGGACACCGGTCCGCGAGAGGAAAATCGCCTGCCGGTGAGCATTATCAAACTCGTCGTCCATGTTCAGTACGTCATCACGGACGTCTATAAGTACGGGTTCCAGGTCGCCGACGCCAAGGCCCTACTGGAGGCTGAGGCCTACCGCCAGATGGTCCGCTACGCCGCCAGCGCAACCTTGGATTCACCTATCGGCGGTGGGGGGGCTGACCGTCCCGAGGCGATCATGACTTATGGCCGGAAGGCCGCGGCCGAGGCGCTGGAGCGGCGCATTCAGGAAGCCGCCGACCTGCTGGATTTGGGGGTGCGGATCACCCATGTCGGCCTCCTGGCGGTTCACCCCCCCGCCGAGGCCGCGCTGGCATTCGAGGCGGTACTCAAGGCCGAACGCGGGATGGATCTGAAGCGATACGAGGCCGAGGCCGAGGCCAATTATCGCCTGGCCAAGGTTGCCGGCGATCCGGTCTCGGCCCTGAGTCTGGCCTTGGCGATCCGGACTCAGCAGGAGTTGTGGAGCCTAAGCCAGCTTCGAGACGAGCCGGCTGAGATGGAGCGTTCCGTCGGAGAATACCTTCGCGCCGCAGAGGAGGATGCCTCCTCGCTGCGCGAGGAGATACGGCGTGAGCGCATGCTTGGCCAGCAGGCAAAGGCCAGGCAGGATCTATTGGCTGAGCATGCGGCCCACGTGGCGATGCTGGAGTCGCTGCGGGAAGGCTGGGGGGAGTTCGACTTCGCTGGGCGGATCGCCCAGGCCCAAGCCAAGGCCGATAACCTCCTGTTTAGCAAGGCCGAAGGCGAGCCGGCCAAGCTGGTCGCCCAAGCCAGCGCTTACCGCTGGGAGAAGGAATTGACCGAGCGGGCCCGATCGGAGGCGTTCGACTCGGAGTTGTTGGCCTACCGGGTGAGCCCGAAGATATACACGCTCGATCGTTGGCTGGACGTCTGGGACGAGGTGCTGCCTGATGTTACCAAGTACGTCCTGGGCGTCAGCGAGGATAAGATTCACGTCTGGCTGAATCTGGAACGTGGGTCGGAAGTGCTCGAGGCGGTCAGTTTTGAGGAGCCGCAGGCCGGCGAATGAAGCCGGATGACAAGAATTCACTGAGGATGTGAAAGATGAGAAGACACCTGGGAATTGTTGTGCTGGCGTTTCTGGTTGTTCTGGTGCTGCTGGTCTACACGGTGGCCTACAAAGTGGACTTCACGGAGTACGCCCTGGTCAAGACCTTCGGGCGAACCACGAGGGTGGTGGATGGCCGGACCGAGGCGGGCCTGAAGTTCAAGTGGTTCTGGCCCGTACAGCGACTGGTTCGCTACGACGCCCGCATATTGCTGTTTGAGGACACCGCCAACGAGGTAACCACCAGCGACGCGCAGACCATACTGGTGACGATGTACTGCGCCTGGCGGATCGGCGAGCCAAAGAAGTTCCACAGCTCCATCGAGACGATCCAAGAGGGGCAAGATCGCATCCGTCACCTGCTGCGCAGCGCCAAGAAGGACGTGGTCGGCCAGCACAACATGGGAGACTTCGTCAACACCAACCCGGAGGAGATGCAGATTCAATTGATCGAGCAGGAGATCCTCGAGCCGGTTCGGTATCGTGCGATGACCGACTATGGGGTGAGCATCGTCCGGGTGGGCATCAAGAGCCTGGGCCTGCCCCAGAGCGTCACTGAGACCGTCATTGAGGCCATGAAGGAAGAGCGCCAGCGGGACGTTCGACGTTTCGAGTCGGCCGGCGAGGCCCAGGCCACCGCCATTCGCGAACGCGCCAAAGCGGCCAGCGGACAGATCCTCGCCTTCGCGCAGCGCAAGGCCCAGGAGATTCGCACCGCCGGCGATCGCGCCGCGGCGGAGTATTACAAGGATTTCGCCAAGAACGAGGAATTCAGCATGTTCCTGCGGTCGCTCGAATCGCTGAGAAAAGAGCTGGCATCCCGGGTGGTGATCATCCTGGACGGCACGCAGGTGCCGGCCGCACAGTACTTCCGCACTGGGCCGACACTGGCGCCGTTCGAGAAGATGGCTCATCCCGCCGAGGCCGAGAAAGATACCTCGGCGCCGGGTTCGGCGGGTTCAGACGAGTGATTCGGAGCATTTGCGATGGATGAAGACAGGCTGAACGACCATGAGCTTCCTTCCGCTCCTGTGGCGCAGGGCGGGACAGACCCCGCCGGCGAAAGTCTGGCCAACGCGCTGCGCGTGAGCTTCAGGCTCTTGTCGGTGCTGATGCTGGTGGTGTTGTTCTTCTATCTGCTGACAGGCGTCAAGAGCATCGAGCCTTACCAGGCGGGCATCAAGACGCGTTTCGGCAAGATTATTGGTGTGGCTGAGGAGGGCCTGGCCTACACCTGGCCGTTCCCGATCGGTCAGATCGAGATCATCGACACCAAGGAGCAGCGCCTGACCATCGACGACTTCTGGATGCTCGAACGACCCGGAGACAAGACCAAGGAGCTTCTGGAGCGGACTGCGATGGCGGCGGGCCTGGTGCCCGGCTTCGACGGGGCGTTGCTGACCGGCGACCGCAACCTGCTGCACATCCGGTTGACCTGCACCTACGCGATCCGAATCCCCCAGGATTTCAAGACCCATCTGGCCGGGGAGTTTGCCCAGGACAATCCCCCCCTGTCGCAGAAGCAAGTCAGCGACACAATCGTCCGCTCGGCGCTGTGTTCGGCGGCCATTCAGGCGGCGGCGTTTAGAACTGCCGACGGGCTCCAGCGGACCGAGCGGGGCGAGTTCGCCAGAGACGTGAGGCGCTTAGTCCAGCAGGAGATGGACACGCTGAAGTCCGGGATTCGAATCAACAACGTGCTGTTGACGGACACGACCTGGCCGCTGCGGGCCCTGCCGGCCTATATCGCCGCACAGAACGCCGGCAGCGAGGCCGATAGACGCAAGAACGCCGCCTTGGCTGAGGCTGAGAAGATTCTCAACGCCGCCGCCGGAGCCGGCTACCGCGCCTTGGTCAGCGGTCCAGGCCGGCAAGCGGCGCCGCGGGCCCAGGACGGCCACAACCTGATCGGCCAGTATATCGAGGCCCGGGAAGCCGACGATGATGTATTGGCCGAGCAGTTGCTCACCCGCATCGACCGCGTGCTGTTGAGCAATTCCACGGGCGGCGATGCCAGCCGCATTATCGCCCAGGCCAGGGAATATCGCACCGGCGCGCTGGAACGCGTCAAGAGCCGGGCGGACAAGTTCAACGAGTTGCTCCCGGGCTTCCTTCAGACCCCCACCCTCATGCTGGAGCGCCTCTGGGCCTCGGCCCGTGAGGACATCCTCAGCGGCCCGTCCGTGGAGAAGTTCTATCTGACAGCCGGCCAGACACCCACCGTGCTGCGGATCAGCCGAGATCCGGAAGTCTTCAAGCAGATCATGCGAGAGCAGCTCAAGGCGGCCAGGGAGAACGAATAGCCGCGCCACGATGGTCCGTGCAAGGGCAGAAAAACCGATGGCTGAAAACGGTGAAAGCGTTGTATCAACGGTCAAGCTGACCAAGGTTTTCCGCGACTTCTGGCTGCGGGAGAAGGTCACCGCGGTGGCCGATCTCGATCTGGAGGTCTACCCCAACGAGGTCTTCGGCCTCCTTGGACCCAACGGGGCTGGCAAGTCCACCACGCTGAAGCTTCTTTTGGGGTTGTTGTTCCCCACCCGCGGGCGCCTGGCGGTCTTCGGCCGCAGGCCCACGGATGTGCAGATCAAGAATCGCATCGGTTTTCTTCCGGAGGAGTCCTACCTCTACCCCTTCCTGGACGCCTACGAAACGCTGGACTTCTACGGCAGGCTTTTCCACCAACCCCGCCGTCAGCGGCGCCGTCGGACGGAGATGTTGCTGGACATGGTCGGGCTCAGCAGTGTCGGCTATCGGCGGATCGGGGAGTATTCCAAAGGCATGCAGCGACGGATCGGGCTGGCCCAGGCGCTGATCAACGACCCGGATCTGCTCGTACTCGACGAACCGACCAGCGGCCTGGACCCGATCGGCACGCGACAGATCAAGGACCTGATCCGCCTCCTGGCCCGGCGCGGCAAGACCGTGCTCCTTTCCAGCCACCTCCTGGGCGATGTGGAAGACGTCTGCGACCGGGTATGCATTCTATACGGCGGCCGGTCTCGGGCCTTGGGCCACATCGACGACCTGCTGGCCAAGCAGAGCCTAACCCAAATCGTGACGGAAAAGCTGGACGAGAAAACGATCTTAAGGGTGCGACAGTTGCTGAGCGAGGCCGATCGTGACGTGCTGGAAGTGGCCACTCCAAGGGATAAGCTTGAATCGCTGTTCTTGAGGATCGTCAAGGAGGCCCAGGATCAGCATCTGACCACGGGCGGCGTCCTTGCCGGTGGGGAGGTAGCCGAGTTTCTGCGAGGCAAGCCCGCCGAGGGGGCGGAGGTCTTGGCCGAACTGGTCACTGCCGCAATGGGCGAGCGGCCTGAAGAGGCTGAAGTCGTCCCCGAGCCGGCC
>SDBT01010195.1_pt1 | contig 15200 bp, 16 predicted proteins | sample 2277101 | NCBI WGS metagenome assembly SDBT01 (sample SAMN10404973, study PRJNA504765) | marine sediment metagenome | isolation source: marine sediment core GS10_PC15, 103 cmbsf | place: Arctic Ocean: Southern Knipovich Ridge | collected 2010 | reverse complement strand
AACGGGTAACAATTTAAAAAAGGAACTACTTATGGATAAAGACGTTTTAGGACTAATTGCTGATAACGGCGATGAAATAATCAGTGAGATTAAAAGTCTGACAGAGCAGATTGACCAAAATCAGACAACTTTAAATAGGCTAATCAAAAGAAAGGACGATCTGAATGATGAGATTATTGGAGTGAAAAAAGCATTCACTACCTTGGGGGTTAAGCGTACCCATCTCGTGGCAAACTTAAGAGAATCATCAGCAAAAAAGCTAGATGCTGCAATAGATGATGTTTGTAAATAGGGGCATTAGCATGACGGAAAGCTCACTATCACTATACAAGCCTGAATATGACAAACTCGTTGTAAGGCTTGGTAAGAAGGGCTATTCGGTAACAATGATAGCATGTGAAATAGGTGTGCATAAAGATACACTGTACGAATGGCGCAAGCCCGATGTACACCCCAGCTTCTCCGTCGCTTTAAGTCGTGCAGTCCAGGAAGCCCAGTCCTGGTATGAGCATCAGGGGCATAAGGGAATCTGGGATAAGGAGTTTAATAACCCCACCTGGGCTAAGCAAATGTCATGTAGATTCCCAGCTGAATACAGGGAAACCGTCAATAGTAATAACACTAATCACAATATGAATTCAGACTTAGGGGAATTGTCCGCTGAAAAGACTGCAATGATAACTGACAAGCTGATGAAGGAGTATTGATGGATTTAAATTGGCATCAGCTAAGGGCGTTTGCCAAGGCGCACGGGATTAAATGCACCACCAAAGAAAATATTATGTGGTGGTTGGAGGGGGAATATGTATATGCATCAAGCCCAAAAACCAACCGGTTCATGAGGTGCGACATACAGGAGGCTAAGTTTCTCACCGGTGAAGGGATGGAGTTCTTAGGCGCAGTTAGAACGAAAGCAAGTATAGAAGCTGGTTTACAGCAATTAACCAAGGCGATGGTTCGGTGGCGTTCAGGAATGTTTAACCCCCTGCCTCGAAAACGATGAGTTTAATCAAGAGAAGTTATGGTAATATGACAGAAACGGGGTCTAACCCCGTGATTTTGAGCATATTAGACACTAGAGTGTGACGGGCTGGTAGGGGGTTGTTGAGCAGTGAGGGTGTGAGACAGAAAGTAAATAAGTTTTTGCGCTTACTAAAAAGTAAACCGCTGCGGCGACATTTGATAATGGACATAAAACTAGACGGGGAATGACACAAGAAAAAGCCCTAACACTTGAGGAACTGGAGGAACGCAGGGTTATAAAACTCATGTGCGAGAAGGATCATTTATTCTTCACCCGTTATTTCTTCAAGAAGCGGACGGGTGTTAACTTTATCGTTAACTGGCATCACCGTCTTATTGCAGATCACCTGCTTGAGGTGGAAAAAGGCAACATCCAGAATCTCATCATTAACGTACCGCCCGGCTCATCCAAAACAGAAATGGTTGTAATCAATTGGATTGCACGCTGCTTGGCAATAAATGCCCGTGCCAGATTCCTGCATGTATCATGTTCACAAACTCTTGTGGAGATTAACAGTGCCACGACAAAAGAGATTGTACTAAGTCAGGCTTACCAAGATTTGTGGCCTCGCACAATCCGTACTGATGCGAAGGGGAAAAAGCGTTGGGCTACTACTTATGTCGACCATAGGGGAAATACACTTGATGGGGGTGGGATGTATGCGTCTGCCATTGCTGGGCAGATAATAGGTTTCCGTGCTGGGCACATGGAGGAGGGTTTTCAAGGTGCAATAATAATTGATGACCCAATAAAAGTGCGCGAGGCAGAAAGAATATCAGGCAGACGCGAGGTAAACGGGCTGATTAAGTCAACTCTAAAGTCACGGCGCGCTTTGTCTACAACGCCTATAGTTATGATAATGCAACGGCTGCATCAAGAAGACCCAACCGGATTCCTTTTAGATGAAGGGGGGATGGCTTTAAAGTGGACGCATTTAAAAATACCAGCAATTCAAATAAATGCCAAAGGCGAGGAGGAAAGTTACTGGGAGCACAAAGAACCAATAGAAGAACTGATAAAAGCCCGCATTGATGATAAGTATACTTTCTACGGGCAGTACATGCAAGAGCCCGCTCCTGTTGGTAATGGGGAGTTTAGCAAGGACTATATACAATACTATGATCCCGATTGTGATACATTCTCTTGCAAGAATATGAATGTCTGGATATTGTACGACCCAGCCAATTCCAAGAAAGCCAACGCAGATTGGACGGCTATGGTGGTGCTTGGTTTAGCTCCTGATAATAATTATTACATTTTAGATCTAATACGTGATAAACTAAATCCCACGGAAAGAGTAAACGCTTTAATAAAACTGCACCGTAAATGGAACTCAAGATGTGGCAAGCCCCCAAGAGTGGCAATAGAACAATACGGCATGATGTCGGACGAGTTCTATATTAAAAAAGCTATGGCAGATGAAAACTATAGATTCGGTACTGTAACAGTTGCGGGTAAATTACAGAAAGAGGAAAGAATCAGAAGGCTCATTCCCATATGGGAGACGTTAAGGGTTTATTTACCTGACAAAATAATGTATAGAGACTATAAGGATGAAGTGCGTGAACTTGTTGAGGAACTGATAGAAGATGAACTCATGATGTTCCCTGTGGGTAAAAATGATGACATGATAGATGCGTGGACGCGCATATTTGATGTGCCTGCACCATTTCCAAAGGAACAGAAACAGTTTATTGCCGGTGGCGAGCTAAAGCCTAAATTTGCAGGGGAATTTAAAAATGAGGATATAATGTCATGGTAAGCAAAGCAGACACACTAGAGAAATTCAAAGAAGATAGGCGACTTACCGAAATAGGGCTGTCAGACCAGTATGATCTTGCTGAGTTAAACCACTCGTTCTATTCTGGCGACAGAATGGCATACAGAGTTGGGGTTCAAGATGCGACTGTCGGCAGTCGTAGGATTGTTGTGTTCAACCGTGTTAAGCCGTTCGTCAATGCAATAACAGGTTTTGCAATAAAACTGCGTAGAAAACCATCGTATAATGCCAGGCAAGATGCTGTAGAGACCCAGCGAGAATTTACAGATCACACCAACTCACTTTCTGATTATGTAAGATCCAACGCAAACATGGATCAGAACGAAACCCGCCAAGATAAAGAAATGTTTATCTGCGGATACGGGGCGGTTGACACGGTTATATCGCACCTGATGAATCCATTCGGCGAAGTTAAGATGGAGAATATTGCCTATTTCGATGTGGGATGGGATCCAAACGCAAGGGGTACGAATCTTTTAGATGCACGCTGGGCATACAGAAAGAAGAAAATGAATCGCAAGGATGCCACGACTTTATTTAAAGGTTCTGATCCTGATGACTTTGAAGATGCGGATTCTGGCGTTAACAGGGATGCTGGCAAAACCTCCTTAAGAATAGATAACACCGTACAAGAAGAGGATATGGTGCAGGTCTATAATTACCAATGGTGGGAGTTTGAAAAGTATTACAGAATAGACAATCCCATATTTGACAATAGACTTGCCGACCAGACAAAACTCCTTTTCCTACAGATGATGAGCGACCTCAAGGAAGACAATATTGAACTCATGGAGGACGATGTTGAGGGTGCTGTTATAAACGCAGAAATTGCAGAGGATTTATTTGAGTTTGATCCAGAAGCTGAGATTATCATTGCTAACCAGAAGATACGTAACGCTTTAAAGACTTTGTTTAATGAGTTCGGATTGGGCATAGAAGAAACCCAACACAGGCGCAAAGTGTACTTTACTGCGATAGTATCTGGTGAGACTGTATTTCATGTATTCAAATCACAGGATCAAAGCGGATTCACAATTAAGTTTAAAACTGGGGACTTTGACGAGTTCAATAAAATCTGGCAGGGCATAGTTGACCAGCTTAGAGAGCCGTCTAAATATTCCAACAAAGCACTGACCGAGATTCTATACACTATAGCTTCAAATTCTAAAGGCGGGGTGATGTATGAGGAATCTGCGGTAGATGATCCCGAGAGATTTGAAGAACAGTATGCGTCTACAATTGCGGCGATACGGGTAAATGATGGTGCGTTGTCCGGTGGCACGATACAACCCAAAGCCGAAGCGGCTTTACCTACCGGCTATGAGAATGTGCTTGAAATAGCCAAAAAAGCGATGTTTGAAACCACAGGTGTAAACCCTGAGTTCCTGGGGTCTAGTGAAAACAAACAAGTATCTGCGTTACTGGAGGCGCAGCGAATAGAGCAAGTGACATCAACCCTAGCCAATTATTTTGATTCGATATTGTTATTCCAGAAGGAAAACGGACAGTTGATATTTACATATATGCGTATTTTATCGGAGAATAACCCACAAATGATGTTCAGTGTTATAGGTGAGGATAATACGATTTCCTATCGGCGTGTTGATCCTGATGCATTAACGTCTGAATATGAGATTGACGTTCAAGAAGCCCCCACTTCCCCAGCACAAAAGGATCAGAATCTAACCGTGTTGATGAAGTATGCGCAAGAAGTAGCATTATTGGGGATAAATGTATACCCAACATTGGTTGATGAGCTGCCTATATCGCAACGCAAGAAACAGGAGCTTATACAGGCAATGTCTCCTAAACAGCCTAGCCCTGAAGAAGTAGCGCAAAAACAACTCATGGATAAGATAACCATGGACGGGATTCTTGCAAAAACCAAGAATCTTGAGGCAGATACACAAAATAAACTATCCCAAATCCCTGTTAATCGCAGCAAAGCAGAACAAACCGTAGCAGATGCGACACTTAAAAAGTCACAGATTCCGGGGAATATACTTGATGCCGAACAAACAGAACTTGAGAACCAGCTTCTGAGAAGTGGTAAAACAGATTTATTTAACGTTAACATATAGGAGACTAATATGGGTGATGAGCCTAATCTAAATAACGAACAAGAGCTAAGAGACGCAATTACTGAAGCTCGCAACAAACAATTTGAGGAGCAGCAAGAGCAAAAAGCCCCTGTTATTGAGGAGGGGGAAGAGGAAGCTGCCCAAGAAGTAGACGAAGTCAAGGAGGAAAAGCCCGAAGAAGCCGCAGAACTTGAAGAAGTAGGCGAAGTTGAGGAAGAGGAACAGTTCGTAGACGAAAAGGCAAAGGGCAAAGCTTTTCAAAAACTACGACTTGAGAAAAAACAGGCAAAGGAAGAATCTGCCGCCCTAAGGGAAAGAATTGCCCGACTTGAAGGCATGCAGGAAGTCCAAGACAAGCGCAAGGAGGAGGTTGCAGAAGACGCAGAACCGGATAAAGAAGAAGATTATGAGGCTCATCAAGAATGGCGCATAAGACAACAAGACAATAAAATTGCATCGCTTGAAGCTAAACAGATCAAAACAGATCAATTATCACAGTTCCAAGAAGCTGAAAAAGTATGGCATGATGTTGAGAAATCTCATATTCAAGATGACGAGTCCTACGGAGATGCAAAAGAATTTCTCATAAAAACTCTAACCAGCGAGGCTTCTGCTAAGTTTCCATCTGCTACCGTGTCGCAAATAAAGGACTATGTTAGGAATGAAGAGTTAAAGTTTGTTGGTTCTTTGGCAGAACAGGGAATAGGCGAGGGGCATATCATAGCTACTATGCGGTCATTGTCAGAACAAAAAGGCTTTAAACCTGCCGCCAAGAAAGTTCCTCAAGACAAAGAAAAGCTAAAACGAAACATGAGTAAATCAGTTAATCTTGCTGATGCTCCATCTGCTGGGTCAACGAACGAAACGCCATTAAAGCACTTCATGAAACAGTCTAATGCAGGTTTAATGAGCAGTGCGCACAATCCTATGGAAGCGGCTAAAATGCAGAAAGCGTTGCGCAAGGCTCGACTTGCACTGGCAACAGGATAAATGTTGACAAGTATGTTTTGTATGTTAACATAAATATGTGATAGGTTTCACACCTACCTTAACGCCCACCTCTAGGGTTGTAAAATAATAGTTGTATCGAAGGTAATTAGTTTTTTAATTAATTATATAAGGATACAGCTATGTCTGTTACACCTATGTTAAATAGCGACACCTTGAGTGTCGAACTATGGTCAGCAAGACTGAAATTCGTAGAAATGATGAAGCGGTTTCAGTTTGGTAGGCTGGCAGCTACCGGCGTAATGAAGCGTGTCGAGGAACTCGATAGAGCTCAAGCCGGAGATGAAATCACTATAACACAAATAGGACGTTTAACTGGTATTGGTACTGGTGAAGGCGGAACTTTGGAAGGCAACGAAGAATCACAGAACCTTAATGGTGAGTTGATGAAGTTTGGCGTATTTCGTCATGCAGTAGCATTTCCGGGTCCCGATACAGTAGAAGATGCGAGGAGTCATGTTAGATTCGAGGAAGAAGCAGAGGTTCAGCTTCGTCAATTCCATGGATCACGTGTAGATGCTTCCTGTTTTAATCAACTAGCTGGTTCGAGCGCAACTACAATTACTATTGAAGGGGCTACATATTCTGGCACAAACCGTACATTTGTACAGGGTTTGAATACTATTACAGCACCTACAACCAATAGAATTGTCCGTGCTGCTGCTGCCGCTACAGATCAGGCACTTACCTCTTCTGACACTATGAATCTTGACTTAATAGATGTTGCTCTTGAGAAGCTTCAAACCACAGCACCGACTGCTGAGTCTCTTGATAATGATGAGTGGGATATATATATTTCTCATGAACAAGGTCTTGATTTAAGACGTGATTCTTCTGGGTCGATACAATGGTACACCAATGAATTAGCTCGTGTTGAAGGCGGTCAGGCTAGTGGTAATCCTATTTTCGACAAAGATGCATTTGGTAAGAGACCGATAGGTAAGTATGCTAATGTTAACATCTATGAAAGTAACAATGTTGCCTTTGGTCAAAATTCTTCAACAAGTGCAAAAATCTCAACTGTAAGACGTGCGGTATTGTGTGGTAAGAGCGCATTATTGTTCTCTTCTAAGTTTAGTGGTGCTCTGATGGGAGAAGATACCGGAGGAAATGCTCCTTTGAAATTCATTACCGATAGAACTCGTGACTATGGTTACGTAGTTGGTAAAGAGGGTCGTATGCTATACGGCGTTAAGAAGCATGTATTTAACCCACAAAGTGAAGATTACGGCGTTGTTGTAATCAGCACTTTTGCAACAACTCACACTAGTTAAGGAGGACTTGATATGGTAGCACCTGCTGTTATACCATCAAAATATACTGATTCGCCTACGGCTATTCGTACCGCCCCATCCGGGCAAAGCGATGTGCCTAGGCTTATACGAAATACTGTAACAGTTCCCGATAGTTCGTCTGTCGGTACTGTAATTGGGTTGATTCCTTTTCAAAAGGGGTTTTCTATGGACATGAGTGCTACGTTGGCAATTGCCGACTTGGATACTGCAACTGATGTTACTCTTGATTGGGGTTTTACTTACATAGACGTTGATACAGTTAATAACATAAACGATCCAAACGCATTTGCTAGCGCCGCAACTACCGCACAAGCAGGGGGAATATTACGTCCAACTGCAACAGAGGGCTCTACGTTTGTATCTGCTGCTAAAGGCTGGATTACTACAACTATTGCCGGGGGTGCAACTACTACTGCTGGTGATATTACCATTAATACAATGGGCGCTTACGGCATTCCGACTTAGGATTTAATATGGTTACTCTATCTGCGCTTAGAACTAGGATTGCGTCTAAACTATCAAATGATAGTCTGGTGAGTCCTACCGCAACGCAGATAGATACTGCCATTAATGGTACTATTGACTACTATGAAAATGATTATTTCTGGTTTCAACAAGGGACGAGTGAATTAAGCACAGTTGCTGGCACTCCTACCTTAACTGGTTTACCCAGTGATTTTTATTATCAGCGTCATCCTAATAGTTTTGTCTTGGAGAAGGATAACCGGTTTTTTGAGCTTATCTACATTACTCCACAACAATATGACAGGATGGCGGATACGAACTCAAGTAGCACACCTCGATTCTATACGTATAGAGATGATGTGTTTGAGATTTACCCGTTTCCTGATGCTGTTTATACGGTCAATTTGTACTATTATAAATCTTATGTGGATCTAACGAGTAATGATAGTAACGATTTTACTATTAACGCTGTGAGGTTGATTGAGGATAAAACGCTTGGGGATCTTTTCCTTGATTATCGAGGTGATCCTGAAAGTGCTAAATCGTATTTTTCAAAAGCGAAAGACGAATACAAAAGAATTAAACGACAAACCTATAATAGGGTAGCTAGGGGGAAAATTGTACAAGAAAGTATAATTGACTCATATCCCGATTATAGGTATCATCCATATTATTATTAGGAGAGAATTATGTCAGGAACATTATTATCTAATGAACTAGGGCGACTTAAAGCCCTTGGTGCAACGCCTGCTAGTGACGACACAATACCAATGCGAGACACCTCAACTGGGAAAATCTTTTCTGTTACGGTTAATGAGATTGCAACCGGTGCAAGGGCTGTAGATGGTCCTGCATCCTCTACAGATAATGCTATTGCGAGATTTGATGGAACTTCAGGCATACTGATTCAGGACTCAAGCGTACTTATAGATAATTCTGATAATATGACTGGAGTTGTTGCAGTAACAGCCACGGGAGCAATTACTACTACATCTGCCAAAACCGATTATGATAAATTTCTTGGTATAGATAGTCTAATACTTGCAACCGTTGGTACATTTACTATAACACGTGAATCAAAAGGGCTTGTTGTTTCAAGAAAATCAGCGGCTGATGATACTTCTGTTCTTATGATAGACATAACAGAAGAGTTGCGTACGACTGCATCAAAGGGCCTTCAGTTAGATACAATGGATGTGATATTTTCTAATGGTACTGCTGATTTGGACGCTCATTCAGCTACTTTAAGCAGAATTACATATGCGGATTCTACAACAGAGGTCGTAACAGATATGCCGATAACCGGAACTTTGGGAGTTGGACAGGACGCTGATCCGCAGGTTGACCGATTGACAGTAACCACCCCGGCATTTGAAGTGACCGCTTTAACCAAGGTTGTTTTAGAGATTACGGTAGATGCAGCAGCTACAAGTGCTTATGATTATATCGGTACAGTCTTAAACTTTACTAGAAATGACCTGTAATCAAATGAAAGAGCGTAAGATTGCTATCGTAGGCACGGCAGATTCTTGCAAGGATGCCCCATTTGGGGATGACTCTTGGGAAATTTGGACTTTATGCGGAACTTGGGAAACTATACCAAGGTTTGACAGGTTCTTTGAAATGCATGATCGGACTCATTTCGAGAATACGGGGAATGATGAGAAGTTATTTGAGTTTATTAAAAAGACTGGGAAAAATGCGTATGTAGTAGACCCGATTCAGTTTCCTGATGCTACGCCTTTTCCACTTAAGAAGTTATATGACAAGCTAGGAAGATATTATACTTCCACCGTAGCATATGTAACTGCCCTTGCTTTGCTTGAAGCCCCTACCCACGTAGGTTTATGGGGTATTCATATGGCGGGTGATAATGAATATGCTGCACAGAGGGCTTGTTGTGAGCATTATTTAGGAATGATCCGTCAGGCTGGAATCCAGCTATTTATCCATCCTGATTCTGATTTATTAAAAGGTTCTTTATATCCCTCTATGGATTTATGGAGAGTAAGGCAAAAGATAGAACCGATGACTATGCGGGCGAAAGAAGCAGAATGTAAATCGCATTATGAGGCTGGTAAACGTGACATGTTATTATTATTAGAAAAGGAGATGAGATAATGCCCCCAGGAAGAGGATACAAGAAACCAGGTCGTCCAAGTAAGGCTGCTAAAAAGTCTGGAGCAGGTCTTAAAAAACCCGCTAAGTCAATGCATAATTCGAGCCATCCGAAGAAGAAATAGGGAGCTACAATGGGCACATCAACAACTAATTTTAGTTTAAACAAACCTGCTGTAAATAGTGCTACAGATGAAGATTTGTGGGGTGCGCAATTAAACACCAATATGGATACTATCGATGACAGGCTTGTCCCTACTGGAACAGTAAGCATGTATGCTGGTACTACTGCGCCAAATGCGGATTGGTTATTATGTGATGGAGCGGCGGTTAGTCGTACAACTTTTGCTACGTTATTTGCGTTAGTTAGCACTTCTTTTGGTGTCGGCGATGGCTCTACCACATTTAATGTGCCTGATTTGCGTGGTCGTGTTGGAATTGGACTTGATAATCTTGGCAGTTCAAGTGCTAACAGGATTACGGATTCAAATGCAGATAGTTTAAATAGTACAGGCGGTGGTGATGAAAACGATACCTCAACAATATCTGGTTCTGTTACTAGCCATGTATTAACTGAGGCCGAGCTACCTACTAATATAACATTAACAGTTCCAACTGGTGATGCAAATGATACTGGAACTTCGAGATTAGCAAACGGTGTACAAAGTCCTCGTACTACAAATATAGCATTAACTAATGTCGGTTCTGGTTCGGCACATCCACATAGTGATACATTCGCAATTTCGGGAACTGGAACTAATACACAACCTTGGCTGGCTTTGGGTGCTATTATTAAAACATAAAGGGCAATAAAGGTTATGACATGGTTGGAGAATTTAAAGATATCATTGCTTTAGCTGGAACTGAGCCAAGCACAGACGCTACCGCCATATCAACACAGCACTATTTCGCTTCCGATAAAATTAGATTCGTCAATAAACGCCCAGAGAAAATAGGCGGACATGCAGCTATAACCATAGACGGCAACTCCACCATTAGGGGATGTGACCGGTCAATTTTTAGTTACAATTTAAGTGGTAACGTTAGGTATTTATCTGGAACTAATTCTAATTTATATCATCTCATCGGAAGTTGTCTTACTAATATCACGCCTGTTGTCGCAGCCACAACAGCCATAGCTAATTCTTTGGATTCTAATTTTGCTACACTCGGAAGTGACCCTATAGCCACTGTAAACGCTTCTACCACAATGACGGTAACCGACACAGCCACAAGGATCAGAGTTGGGGATACAATTACTCTATCTGGCTCGTCAGATGTTAACGGCGTTCCTGCTGCACAAATTAATACTACGCATTTTATACGTTCGCAAAGCACGAATAGTTACACATTCTTTGTTGCTACTGCTGCGACTTCTACCGGCGATGATGGCGGTGCGTCAGTGGTTCAAGCCACACCAATTGTTACGGTCAACCAAACTGCTCACGGCTTTCTGGATGGTGCAAGAATAAAAATACTAGCAGCGGCAACGTTTGCTGGAATTCCCGATAGTGATATTAACATTGAGCACATCATACGCACAATAGGTACAAATGACTATGATATCGTTGTGGATACCACAGCTACATCAAGTGTCAGTGGCGGCGGTGGGGCAAGTACAACGGTACAAGGAAAAATAGCCTCCGGGTTGTGCGATGCAACGGCAGCACAAGGCTATGGAGCAGGAAAATATGGAGTGGGGTTATATGGCACGGCTCTTGTTAGTTCTTCTGGTACGCAACCTGTAAGACTGTGGTCTTTTGATAGATTCGGCAATAATGTTATAATGACTCCCGGTAGGCAAACAGGAGTATATACCTGGGATTCTATTATAGCGGCTGCACCTGCGCTTTTGTCAAATGCACCTACGGCTGTTAATTATGTCTATACCTCCAATGAAATTGTAGTGACACTAGGAGATTCTGACGTAGGCAATAGAAGGAAATGGTCAAACCAAGGCGTATCAACCACTTGGACGGCTGCGGCTACAAACCAAGCGGGTGCGGACGATATCGAAGGTGCGTCAGACTTTATATCTCACTTAGCTGTAAAGGGAATAAACTTAGAGTTTACGGATTCTCAAGTATACACATCAAGATATATCGGGCGACCTTTTGTTTGGGAGACAAAGCTATTAGATGAGAAATCGGGTATTATTTCACAGAACGCAAGAGTCCAGCATAACGGTATTGGTTACTGGATGACTAACGATAATTTCCACAGATACAGAGGAGGAAGAGTTGAGATAATTCCGTCTAACTCTTCTGAGGAAGCTACTGTAAAGAAGTTTGTATTTGATGATTTAAACACAGGACAAAAGAGTAAGATATTTTGCTGGTTTAATAAAAAGTTTAATGAAGTTCAATGGCATTACCCAAGTGCGGGTTCTAATGAGCCGGATAGAATAGTACGTTTAAATGTTATTGAAGAAACTTGGTCAGTAGACACGATTGGTAGATCGGCTGGGGAATATCCAACTCAATTACGAGAATTTCCCTTTTTGGCAGCAAGGGAAAGTGATGACACAACAACTATTTATAAACACGAGTTTGGCAAGAATGACAGTGGGAATGCTCTGACGTGGAGTTTAACCCTCCCGTCTTTTGATGCAGGGGTAAATACCGCAAGAGTTTTAAGTATTATTCCTGATTCTATCCAAACGGGTGATATTACTTGTACTGTTAATGTAAAACAATATCCACAGAGTTCTGCAACATTTGGAACTTCTACACTTCCGGTTACGCCAACTACTGGAAGAATAGATTTTAAACAAAACAGTCGAATATTCCAATATGTCTTGTCTGGTAGTGCAGTAGATCAGTCTTGGAGAATGGGGTTGTGGCAACACAATATTGCCAAAGGAGGCAAGAAATGACCACTAGTTCATATCCTGACTCCATAACAAAGGATAACCTCCTTGAAACTGTAGTAGAAATGTCCCGATTAAGGGAAATAGAAGATATATCTGACTTCCAGAATCTAAATAATCGATTTGTGGCGGGACGTGGTTTATTCACGGGCAGGACTACACCATCAAGTTCTTCTGATGTTTTGGCGACAGATAGTGAAGGTGATATTGCAAATGATGGAACTTACGAATATAAAGTTTTGGATTTTAGCGGAACATTAAAATGGGACAGGCGACTACTGGACACTGCTTGGGCAGCCGCATCAACAGGGGCGTTAGAATTCATTGAAACACAGGTAGCAAGTACATCTGCTGTTATAGATTTTAAAGATGGTATTGACTCTACTGCTGCCGTTTATGTTATATTTATATCTGATGTGGTAGGTAGTGCCAATCAAGCCTTGAGGATGTTTACATCGACGGACGGTGGGGATAATTTTGACACGGGATCTACCGATTATTCTTATGCGGTACAAGGATTGGAGGCGGCCGGGAGCGATAATGACATAAAAAGCGGAGGTAACGCTTTTTGTCAGATAGGAGCAGGAACTTCAAGTTCATATTCAGCAATCATTGAACTATTTAACCCTTCAGCAACTAGCGAAACGGGATGGTATACTAGATATATCTCAAGCGCTCTTATGTCCACTGCTATGGGACGCAGGCTTTCATCTGCAGATGTGGACGCCTTTAGAATTGGAAGCAGTACAGGAACTTTTACATCGGGAAGATTTACACTTTATAAAATATTGCACGCATAGGAGCATGAAATGAAACCAGTACAAGATAAAAATGGAAATGAAATCGAAGTTGCGGACGATACGCCTTGTCACGCTGGTAAAAACGGTGCGTTACCTGTTATGCTGGATGCAGTGCTTGATGCTGAGATTTTTGAATGGGTTGAGAAAACAGAAAGAGAGCATATCGCAGAAGCTCCGGCGCGTGCAGAGGCAAAGGTTAGAGCCAAACGCAGAGTGGCTTATGGCACACCAGAAGAACAGTTGGAATTTCTTGCAAAAAATGGTATAAATGCTTTTCAGGCTAGACGAGCACAAATTGATTTAAACATAGGGGAATAGGGTTATGCCTAAATTATTTGAAGGTTTATTCGGTGCGCCGTCTAAGAGTGTGTCATCAACACCAACGGCGTTTGGTACGCTGCCCGGATTTGGAAAAGAGGGGTTCGAGGATGTTATCGGACGTGGAACAGAATTATCACAAGACCCAGGATTATTTGCGCCTGCAGGATTAACGCCCGATCAGTTAGCATCCCTATCGACTTTAAGGGGTGGATTACAACAAACAAGTCCAGAGGCATTTGGTGCCGGATTATCAACGTTCCAAAATCCATTTGAGGAACAAGTGGTACAAAACGCATTGAGAGACATACGGGAGCAAGGAGCGGGGTTGTTTTCTGACATAGGAACCGCTGCAAGTGCCGCCGGGGGATTCGGGGGTGAGAGGCAAGCCCTATTAGAATCAGAACTACAGCAAAACATACTTCGTGAAAGTGGAGATGTTTCTGGTAGATTGCGTTCCCAAGGTTTTCAATCGGCAGCCGACAGAGCTATTGCGGACATAGGCAGAACACAGGACGTAGCGGGGAATTTATTCCAATTTGGAGAGACCGGCAGACAAATACAAACCGGACAACAGCAAGCTCCGTTATCTGCGCTTTCCTTTTTGCAAGATCTGCTTAAGGGACTTCCAGTTGGTGGGGGTGGTTCTAGTGTGTCTACAGGAGCACGACAAAGTGTATTAGAGCCTATTGGTAAACTAGCTGGTGGATTGGGTGGTTTTGGTGCTGGCTTTGGATTTGGGGGATGATATGTCTAATATATTAAGTAGATTAGCAAGCGGATTATCTGGATTTGGTGCAGGCGTGGCAGATCCATCTTTTGCTATAAAAGAGGCGCAACGCAGAAGAGAAGAAGAGGCTGCATTGCGCAAGCAGCAACAAGACCGTGAAGTTGCCCAAATTCAATCCGGGCAAACAACGCCCGCTTTCGCAAGACCCGGAGGTGCTGAACCATTTACACCAGAGCAGTCTGTACAAGCAAGGTTAGCCCAATTGAGCCAATTAGATTCACCGGCTGCATTTGAGGCTATTAATCGGCTAGCACCGCTAGCAGCGCAGGTTAAGCCAGCTAGTCCCGCCGGTAAGATACAACAGGATTTTAACGCCGGATTAATTGACCAACGAACAAGGGATGCTTTGATTAAAAAGGCTACATCACCTCGTGCGCCATTGGTACAGATAACTTCTGGTGAAAAAGCCAAAACAAGAACTTCCCGAGATCAATTGACAGAGGGATTATCGGCGGTTAATGAATTAATAGTCAAAATAGAAGAAGACCCAACAAGAGCTGGTATCCTTGGATTTGCGAGAGGAATTGCTGAAACTACCGGTGGTGTTGTCTCTGATGTAGCGTCTTTGATACCTGGTTTTGAAGGAGTGCAACAGGCGGTCGAAGGGATTCAACCTAAACTTGGCGAGTCTATTAGAGGGCTACGACCTCTT
>SDBT01010194.1_pt1 | contig 15201 bp, 9 predicted proteins | sample 2277101 | NCBI WGS metagenome assembly SDBT01 (sample SAMN10404973, study PRJNA504765) | marine sediment metagenome | isolation source: marine sediment core GS10_PC15, 103 cmbsf | place: Arctic Ocean: Southern Knipovich Ridge | collected 2010 | reverse complement strand
TGTTCCAAGGTCGCCTGTTGTACTAGATGGTTGTGTACCATCATCGTGTCTTAGCTTACCACCGAATTCTTTGATTGCTAGATATTCTATATCAGACAGTTTCTTTCCCTTTTTGTTGAATAGAATTGCTTGAATATAAGACATGTCATTTTATGTTGTAGTATCATTGATTAGTCCTAACGCATCCAAGGCTGCTAACAAATTCTGTAAAGCCACATTACCAGCAGTAGAACCTGAAACCGTTTGATGTGCCACAGGTGTATGACCATGAAATGCTAGTTTATCTTCAGCACCAGCACCAGTTCCTGAAATAATAATACTTCCATTTTGTCCATCTAAACTAATAATTAATTCATTTACTCCAGCAGCCTTAATTCGAAATTCCATAGCAGCATCTTCTGACCCATCTGTAATATCTATTGCATCAACTGTAATAGAACCAAATACCTCCATTGCAGGAAGACTATTTCTATGCCTCCATTCAATTGCACCAACATCATTTGCAACAGTATCATTGTTTTCAAGAGCCAAGAAACTTTGAGCACCTTCATTTCGTATTGCCAATTCTACATCTGTACCTATTCCTTGGACTCCAAATGTCATTGTAGCATCAAAAGCACCTGCAATGGTGGCTGATAATTTTACAACTCCAGCCTCACTTCCTACTGTTACATCTGTTGCAATTCCCTCTATCTTTGCATAGTCTTGATTAGATGGTGTAGAATCACTTCCTCGAAATAATACTGTACCAAGTATATCATCATCTGTTGGTGTAGAGTCATTTCTATCAAATAATATTGTCATGGGATTTGCCAAGTCAGTCAAAGTGAATGTTGTATCTATAAAGGAATATTTTGCAATTCCATCCATTGCCAAAAATAAGGTTGATGGTGGTGATGCACTTTCAACATTGATTGTTAAATCATCAGCATTAGATGTAATTGAATGACTTGCTGTAAAGTTAATATCATCCAAGTCTGTAATATCCCCACCTTCAAAATCAACTCCTGTTGTCAGAATTCTTAATTTAGGGACTCCCACCATTTCAAATCTAAAGACATCGCTTGCTTGTACTTCAAAAATAAATCCACTGGTATCATTGAAAATTCTTCTGTCTGGTGTGCCATTCCATTGAATTGTATAATTACCGTTCAAATCAAGTAATGTTGCACTCATTGTAATTGCATTAGTTGCACCAGTCAAAAATGTGTAATCGTCTGGTGTGTCAACATTAAAAATTAATCCATTTGCATCTGCTTGGACTCCAACATCGGTTGCTGCAAATGCTGTTAGTGCGTTTGGAAATAGTACACCTTTTGCTCCAAGTCTTACTTTTTCAGTTCCTTGTTCACTGAATGCAAAGAAATCACCAGTAAGTGCATTAAAATTCATTCCAGTTGCATCTGCATACCAAATTGCTCTCACTCCAGCAGCAGGAGCACCAGTAGTATCTCTAAATTCAACATTTGAAATATCTTGAATGTCAAATCCATCATAATCAATATCAGTTAAAATTGGTGTTTGGGAAGCACCTCCACCAGCAACTGGAGGAATTGTGAAATACCAGTTTACACCTTGGTCTTCAGTGTACATGATAATTTCAGTTCTTTCATCTGCACCTTTGTTTATGAATGGTATACCATTTACTGAGGCTGGCCATGATGTAATATCAAACCCACCAGTGCCATTCTGGTCAACTATAAAATGAAATAATTGATAGGGTGAACCAGACACTAAATCATCTGTAATTGCTGTTATTGAAATGCTGGCTGTTAGTAAAGTGTAAAAGACATTTGATAAGGTTGCATCAATTGTTTTTGCACCAGCACCTGAAGAAATAGTTGTTAGTTTTTGCTTAATAGGGTCACTTAGGCCACCTCCACCTTCTAGTGAAACAGTTCCTACACTAAATTTCTGAACTGATAATTCACCAGTTACACTATTCAAAAATAGTTTCACGCTGGTTGCATCTGCTGGGTTTGCAGGGACAGTTCTATCCTCAATTTCAAGAGTTCCAAGCATTGAATGGGTATCTGCATCAGCATCACCCATCGTAAAATTAGCATTTACGCTGACATTATTGGTAAAGGTGTTAATTCCAGTAAACACATTTGCAGCCCCAATGAAGGCAAATGATTCAGATTGTAATGCAATGTTGAATTCTGTTGTACTACCTGTTACAGTAATATCTGCCAAATCTAATGTTCCATCAATCAGTGCATTGGCCTCAAAATCAATTGAACCAGGAATTATTCTCATCTCTGGAGTTCCATCTATTGTGAAAATAATTACATCACCAACTGGAACAGCCATAATCCAATCTGTTCCAGATGATAGAAGTGATTGTCCGTTTACTGTTGTTATATTTCCAATATTGGTAATGGTATTGCTATGATAATCAACTGTGGTTGCATTGAATGTATATTCTTCAGTTCCATCAATGAAAAAGGCATAATCCTTTGTGGTTCCAATTCTAAATTCTAACCCACTTGAAATTGAGGCAATAGTGGTTACTGCATTTGTAAATAGAATGGTGTCAACCTGTGCAATATTATTTCCATTAACATCAAAGACACCAGCATCCATTTGATATTCAATTGTGTCATTAACTTCAAAGATGAATTCCTTTGTGGATGGAACATTGAAGTGTAAATCTCCTGCATTCTCACGCCATATTGCAGTGTCTGTTCCAATTGGTGCTCCAGTAGTATCTCTGAATAAAATATTACTCAAGTCATTCAGGTCAAATCCATCAGCATCAATGTCTTCAGTCCAAGGAGTAAGTGGAGCACCAGCCAAGAAATCATTTACATCAACCTTTTTGAGATTGCCTGCATCAGTTGTATCTGAAATTAAAACAAAGTCACCAGCAACTCCAGTCACAGTTGCTTGACCAGTAATTATCTCAGACTTGATTTCACTACTTCCAATGTTTGTGATAACAACACCAGTTCCATCAGCATTTAATACAACATCAATAAGGGCATTTGCTTGCATATCCACCTCAGTATCTGTAATTCTTAATTGAGAAACATTATTGATTCTAAAATTAAGAGTGTCACCAGTAGGTGCATTGAAAACAAAATGACTTGTGGTGGCAGCAATGTAATTTACTGAGGCTAATGGCAATGTTGCATCCTGAACAAAAACCAAGTCGTCAATTTGTGTAATGATTCCAGTTTCCATGTCAATAACATTTCCATCCATGTGCAAATCAACATTAGTTCCCACTGTAACATTTGTTGGTGAAATTATTAATTTGTCAACTTTGCCAGTTTGAATTGTGACTGAATTGCCAGTGTCAGCATTGATTAAAAACTCAGTTGTTGTTGCTGCGATAAAGTCAACAGTTGAAAGTGGTAATGTTCCATCCTGAACAAAAACTAGGTCATCAATCTGAGTGATTATCCCAGTGTTCATGTCAATAAATTCTCCAGCCATGTCTAAACTGACCCCTGACCCAACAGTGATGACAGATGGTGCAATTGTTAATTTATCTACTTTTCCTGTTTGTAATGCAATAGAATTTCCAGTGTCTGCATTAATTATGAAATTAGTTGTTGTCGCTGCAATGAAATCAACGGTTGCAATTGGTAATGTTCCGTCTTGAATCCATACAGCATCATTGATTTGTGTGATGACGTTGGAATTCATATCCAAGTCAATGCCTGTAAAAATAAATGAGGTTGCTGACATGTGGGCATTTATTACACCATTGAAACGATAGGTGAATTCATCTCCAGACTTTGCATTAAAGTTCATTCCAGTGGTGGCATCATTATAGTAAATTTCTGCTTGTGTAATGACTGGAGTGTCAACGTTGTTGTTGAATTCTAGTTTGTCAAGATTGTTTAAACTAAAATCAGCAGCATCAATATCACTTGTCCAAGGGGTCTGGCCACCACCAACAGTTTCTAAATCAATTATTGAGCCATTCCTAATAATTGATAAGTGATGTGAATTTGCAGAATCCATAAAGAGCCTTCCAATATTTGCTGCACCTGTAACTCCTGGTGAAGCCCTGCTTGTCCATTGAAAATAAAATTCTTGATAGATTGCTCGATTAGTGTCCAAGTCCATAAAAACAGTTGTACCATCTCCAAAGATGTGTTCTCCAGTTGGGATTACCTTGTAGACCATTGTTGTTGCTGTATCTTCAATAATATTTCCTAGAGTTCTAAATCCGAGTTGGTCAATATTTGCAATAATCCCCTTTCCATCTGCAAAGGTAATGAGGGCATCTTCAATGTCAAATTGTAAGGCTGCACCTATCTGGAATGTAATTTTGTTTTGCTCAAATATTACAGCACTAACAGCACTCTTTGAAATTGAAAAAAGAGTTCCACTGCCAACATCTAAAATATTCAAATCCATATCACTTAGGATGACATCATTTGCAGCAGTGTCAACCTCAACTCTGATGACTTCCTCCTCCTCAATTGTAAAACTTTGATTATTCAGAATGTTGATTCCCACTCCACCAGTCGCATCTGGAGCAAACATTCCCCTGTCAAGAATTGAAGAAGCAGCAGAGGTGACTGATAACACATATCGGTCAGCATTGACAACATCATTTGTGTTCATATCCAAGTCAGTATGAATGTCAACTTGTCCACTGGAAGCAGGACCAGCAATCTCTATAATCTCCTGTCCGTTTATTCTAAATTTGATTTGGTCTCCTGCTGGAGCATTGAAGAAGAAATCATCAACAGTTGCAGCAATATAATTGACAGTCGATAAAGGAAGAGTTCCATCCTGGATGAAAATTAAGTCGTCAATTTGTGTAATTATTCCAGTATTCATATCAATAAAATTTCCAGCCATATCTAAACTGACACCTGTTCCAAATGTTACAACAGAGGGAGCAATGGTTACTTTGTCAACTCCACCAGTCTGTAATGAAATTGTATTCCCACTGGCTGCATTTATTATAAAATTAGTTGCAGTTGCTGCAATATAGTCAACTGTTGCAACAGGTAATATTGCATCTTGAACCCAAATAGCAGAATCAATTTGAGTAATTAGATTAGAATTCATGTCCAAGTCCACATTAGTTCCCAATGTAACTATTGTTGGTGAAATTGTTAGTTTGTCGACTTTGCCAGTTTGCAAAGATATTGTATTTCCAGAATCAGCGTTAATTATGAAATTGGTTGCAGTTGCAGCAATAAAATCAACTGTATCAAGTGGCAGTGTTGCATCTTGAATCCAAATTGCATCATTAATCCTAGTGATTACATTGGAATTCATATCCAAATCAATTCCAGTCATTAACAGTGCAGCATTTGACATTCGCATCTCCTCGGAATCATTGACTTCCCAAATGAAGTCATTTCCTGCTCTAACATTGAAGTGCATGTTGGAACCTTCCACCCATATTGCATCTACCAAAAATGGTGGTCCAGTTGATTCCCTGAAAACTATGTTGGATATGTCAAACAAATCAAATCCATCAGCATCTATATCAGACAACCAAGGTGTCTGCGAGCCACCTCCTCCACCAAAGACTGAATTTCCACCAATAAAGATTTGTCTCTCACTGACAGCATCCTGCACAGTTTCAAAGTGAAGAATTATTCTTGTGCCATTGCTCAATAGGCCAGTCAAAACAGGTGGATTAATCAATGAAGCAGACCAAGTGATAACAGGTTCAGGTGGATTTACTGCTTTGTTAATTGTTAAATCCAAAGTAAATGGAAGCATTTTTCCATACGGAGTTCCACTGAATGCAAAAGTTACATCGTCAGTTACTTCATAGATATTGTACGTTACATTATTTCTGTCTCCACTTGGGTCAGTTCCAAAAAACACATCAACTGTTTGCAGTCCAATACTTGCAAATGTATCATTAATTTCTCTAAACCAAGAATTTCTTGTGTCAATTTGCATTGCTTCAGGTGCTTGAGTATTTCCAGCATCATTCAAAGAAGTTGCAGCAGTAACTGAAAATCTTGAGAATGGCTGCTGGGTTCTTCTTTTTGCATTTTCCTGTTGGTCCTTTTGATAGTCCTCCTTGGAATAAAGGTGGTTTTTATCGTCACCCATGTCTATGCCTTTGGTATTCTCCTTACTAAAGTGTGTGTGAATTGAACATCTTTACCTTCTGTGACAGACCAATTAATCTCTGCAACTGTCAGTTCTCTTGTGTTGGCCACTGGGTCAGTTTGTGCAAGCCAGTCATCAGGATTTGATGCTGGAGTTGCTGCAAGGCTAATGGTCAAAGCAATGTAAATTATTCCAACATCAGTAATAATATCATCTATTGCATAAGTTGTTCCACTGGACCATGCAGGAGGAGAAGACAATCTTGGTGCTTCTGCTTGTGGAATCATGTTATCCTCAAAGAGATAAACAGTGTCCTGCATGTTTGGCAGTGCCTGATTGTTTCTAGTAATTTCGTATTGTTCATACTGAAATTGTTCAATATCCAAGTCAGCATCTGCTGCACGTTGAAGTTGCTCAATGTTTGAGATGTTTGGATAATCTTTTATTTCTGGGAAAATTATCCATGTTGGGCTTGTTTGTTTTGCAATTGCAATTGGAGTTTTTACCCACTGTAAATAGTCAAATTCTCCAATAAATTTAACATTGTTTGTAACTGTGGTTGGGTCAAACATTGTCATGATTGATGGTTTTATCACTGTCTCCCAGAGGTTTGGAAGGTATCTTCCATGTTCATCATAAGAGGCCTCCAACTGGAACCCCTGAATTACAATTCTGTTTGCAAAGAGCCTCTCTCTAATTTCTAGTTCTGGAACTAGAATGTTTGTAATTATGTTGTTAATTCCAAATGGTGTCCTTCCTCTATACACTGGTGAAAAATCACCGTAATCAAATGTCATTCTTTGGATGTCTCCTAACAATCTGTATTTTTTCTTTGACTTCCAAATTGTTCCGTTACTATCAATGGCCCACCAGGAGCATGGAATGTCACCAAAAAATGGGATTGTTATATCATTATTTGTGATGTTAAGTCTATACAGAAAAGTAACTCCAGTGATTTCCATCAGTTCATTAGAGTTGGTTTCATTCCATCCAATCTCACCTTTGAAAGTGGCAGTTTGGTTGAAAGCATCAAAAGTTGAATGGTCGTTTAATTTGTCAAGTGATGCTCCTCCATAGAGTTCTCCAATTTCTTCTGAAATAGTATTATGAGTGTTAAGTGGAAATGGTGATGATACTGTAATCCACCAACCCATATTTCTGTAATATGGAGTGAAAAACAAATCTTTCAATGCAACACTAGCACCAATCAAAAATCCTAAGAATCCTGCCACTGACAGAGCAATTCCAGCAACTTGTTCAAGCCAGCCATGCCATTCTGGCATATCGGTTTTAGTCCCATATTCATAAATTATTTTAATTGTAGAGTTGTCAGTATAGTTTCCACCACCAAACGTGTTTGCAACAACAGGAATCAATCCCTGTGAGTTCACTATACTTGATGGAGAATGAAGACAGTCATTTGCCAAAAATTGTTCATCCAAAGTTCTCCAAGCAAATGTTCCACCAGCACCAGCCTGTCTTCTTCTTCTATTTGCATTTGTTGTGTCACTTGCAGCAAATTCTGATTTTGCAACAAAATCCACATTCCATTCATAGAGACCCTCAAATCTCACAACAATTTGGTCAAATTCATCATGAGCCTTCATCACAAACCATTTGAGAATTCCATTGGAATCCTTAACAAAGATTACAGCGTTGTTTGCAAATGGCAGCCCATTTGGGTCATTTCCATTTCCAGCACCATAAGAATCAGTTCCAGATGCAAAAACTCCAGCAGCAGCACCCAGATTTGAAACATCAATAAGCATTCTAAATCCATCGTAAAAGTCAGTTCCATCAAACAAGTATTCTTTTTCATTTGCTGACCAACCAGCAGTAACATCTGTAACTTGGCGTAAAAGTACAAAGTCTCTTTGAGTTTCTGCATCATTAATTACAAGATTACAGTCCAGCATTTTTGGTGATGCTTCAGTCTCTGAGGCAAAGGCTAACTGTGGATTTGTACATTCGTTTTTGTAGACTGATGCTTTATCTTTGGTAAATCCAGAATATTGTATGTCTCCAATAAATGCACCTTCCTGGATTGTGAACCAGTTCCCAGATGGTGGTTGGTCATTTGTGTTCTCTGTTGTGGCCTGAAAAACTGTTCCACCAGTGCTGGAATAACTGTCAACAGGATAAGTAATGTTGGCATCCCAAATTTGTCGGTCTCTGATTCTTTGGAAAAATTCATCTTTGGCTCTGTATTTATCACCATCAACCAAAACTCCACCACTTCCTGGTCTTCCTCTGGAAATTACAACACTGCCTGTTATTGGTTGAATCACTCGTGGAGTGGAAATGATGGGGTTCTGGATTTCATTGGCTCTTATGGTTGGTCTGGATGAAGGAATATTGTTTGTACCTTGGGAGATAATGTGAATGCTCATCACAGATAATGGGGAAACTGTTGAATCCTCAAAGAATATTGCCCATCTGTCACCAGTTCCACCAGCACCAACACTTTGGTTTGCTAATCTCACAACAACTTTGATTGCATCCAAACAATTGTCAATGTATTGAAAGTCCCAAATGTTTGGATTATACGTTGGAAGCAGATTTGTTTCAGCAGGGACATCATCCTCACTGACAATAATAGGTTGCAGTGCTCCACCAATCTTTGTAAAAGCGTAAGTTTTTAGAATTAACTCAACCATAGCATGGTGGTTTAGTGCATCATAATATCCACTGAATGGCATCACTGCCAGCCATCTCTCTCTTCCTTCCAAAGTCAGTGGAAGAAGATATTCAGACATTTTTGTAAGTTGACCCAAATCATTTATGATGTGGAAAATATGACTTTGATTATCTCCTTGTGAATCAGTGGCAGTGAGTCTGATTCTGTCAAAGTTACTTAATAGTGGTGTTGCTCCACCACTTGCATTTGTCATGAACTGACCAAAACTGGCCTGAAGTGTAAGTGATGCAGTGCTAATTCTTCCATCAGAAAACATCTTGACACTATCAACTGTATGGACAAATCCTGTGATGTCTGTTATTGCTCCAGCATTTGTGATGTGCTCAACTATGTAGGAACCCAAGTTTAACTCCTGGTTCCAAGTTTTGAATTGTCACCAAGAAACTTCAATACCATTTCCCAAATTTGAACTGCTGGGAAATTCTGATTTGGTTCCTGTTTGAATGAAAGTATTTTGTAACCAGCAGTTGCTATTGGAAGACAGTCAAGTTCTGGATTGTCTGTACTTTCAAGACCAATTCTTCCTTTTTTGAAATTATTATCACTTTGGAATTTATAGAACATTCTAATCAGTTTTGGTAAAACTGGGATTGTTGGAGTGACTTCCCTCTTTTGGACAAACCTCAAGATAACATTGCTTTGGCCAGTTCCAGTGTCTGGAGATGTTGGGTCTGCTGCCAATGCGTTTGATACATCAGTGACTCTTTTTGCAAAAGGTGAAGGAATAACATAGATTAAACTGACTGCCTCACCAACTGGAGATGTTATGTTTTCAATTTTTAGGTTGGCATCTGTTTGTGCTGCAAATGAATTTGAACCCAAATTGAGAGCATACCAAATTTTGAAAGTATCATAAGCAGCCATGATTACGGTCCGTAAATTAACCCTAATGAATTTTGATTCAGGTCAACTCTTCCCATTCTTCCAGTCTCAACATCCACTAAACTGTTGTCATTAAAGTCTGCATCTCCTGCAACAAATCCCTTTGTTGTTACTGTGATTATTGGGTCATCTCCTGTGACTCTTCTGTATTGAACTTGTCTGCTAAATGCCTGACCATATTGTTCCTCTTCTGTAAATGCGTAATCTTGATTCAATGGTCCCCCTTTCACTCCAAGTGCTTCCACAACTGCTGAGACCATTGCAGGAGTTGCAGCAATGGCAGCAATTATGGCAGCAGCAAGTGCTCCATAAGGTCCAGCACGAGACAAGACACTCATAATTGTATTTTGCATAAATCCTTGAGGATTGCTGGCCAATGCCTTTATGTTAGAAATTCCACTGCTGTCAACACCTTTCATTAATTTTGTAAGTTCTTCAAGTGAATCCAGGTCAACACCTTCTGCAATCATTACATCTTCAACTGCTTCATCAAGGTCTTGTTTTACAACGTCTTCAATAATTTTTGAAATGTCATCAACTTCAACTTCAGGTCCCTCTTCTGGCTTTTCTTCTTCTTCTTTCTGTCCAAAAAAATCAGGTCTTTCCTGGAGTGCAGTTGGGTCTCCAGTAACCTTTGAAACTAAATCAACTTCAATTGTAATGATTGCTTGTTCATCTGAAACACTACTCATAGTTTAATTCCCTTCCAATTATTTTTGCTGCTTGTTCAGCCATTTGTGATTTGCCAAGATTGAATCCAATCTCCATTGCTTCTGTTCTTGGAACACCACTCACATAATGTCCCTTTGAAAAAAGTGTATCTGTTTCTTTGGATTGTCCTTTAAAATAAATTGCTGTTGCATGTTTGCCTTCTCCTCCTGGAAATGCAAGTGCTTTTGCAGTTACTGGTGCAATCCAATGTTGTACTGTACCGTAATTGAAGTATCTGGCCAGTGGTGTTTCTTCTGTTCCCCAGGTGTTTATTACTTGTCCATGATTTGGTTCAGTCTTCCTGAATTTGATTCCATCAATAAATCCCTGTGGAATGTTTGCAGCCATTGCAATATTTTTGATTTCAGTGATTATTGTCTGATTCACCAAAGGCTCCATAAAGTCATCTAAAATTTGGTCAATCTCCTTTCTAATATCTTCACGTTGAGTTGGAACAAATTCCTCAGTGTTGAGAACAACTGACATGGTTTATCAGGAATTATTACCGAGAACTCTTAATTTGACTCTGACCAAAGTGAGACCATTTTCTGGACCTAGTTCCTCATAGTCATACAATGCAGCACTGAAAGCATCAGCAGTTCCAGCAGCACCACTCAAATCAGTTCCCACAACATTCCAGGTGTTGGAGGTCATGTTCATATTAGTATCAATATTATCATCAGTTTGTATTTGAGTTAGTAATGCTTCAGTCAATGCAGCAGTAAATTCTAATTCTTCAACTTTCCATCTGTAAGTATCAATTGGACCAGCACGAGTGTTGAGCCTGTCAATGGTTCTGGAACTCCTCACTTTCACATCTGAAGCCAAAGTGACTTCAGTTCCTCCTCTGTCAATCTTGAATCTCGCTGCTGCAATTACAACTGTGTCTGAACCAAATGACATATTATTTCCTCACTCCGAATTTTAATAAACTTTTCATCTTAAACTCACTGGCACTTTGGGTCGACAAATTACATTAATTGCCTGGATATTTGGGTCATCACTTCTCAAAACATAGGGGACTGCAATGACTTCATTTGTTAAACATAATGGGTCAGTTCCTCCAGGAACAGTTATCATTCTAAGATTCTTCTGATATTCATCTCTGACAATTTTGCTGAGTAATTGCACATCTTGCTGGGCTGCACGTTTGTTTATTCCTCTGGCAATGCAGAGATTGTAAAATTCAATATGATACATCTTTGAACCAGCAGCATCAAGACCATCTCTTCCAATATTCTCAACTCTACCAATTGGGTTCCTAGAATACCAAACATAGATTACTGGAATTATTGATGTATCTGGAGATTGTTCAATTGGTGGTGCTTGTGCAATAACATCTGTGACAAGACTATCAGCAGGGGTTCCAGGGTCTCTTAACAAAACATTTGCTTTTAGAATCTGCACTCCTCGGTTTACATAGTCAGTCAGGTCAATTGTAGTTGTGAAGGCCATCAGAGAATATCACTAAGTCCGTATGATTGGCTGTAAGGAGTCACCTGGTCAGGATAAGCATTAGACACCATTGTCCTAGTAGTTGCAGATTTTGGCTGTGATTGTAATGTTTTAATCAAATCTTCTTTCATACCTTCCCAGATGTTCTTCATGGATGCAGTGTTCACTGCACCATCATCTGCTTGTTTTAGCCATAAAGCATAGTAAAATGCCATGCCTATTGCATAGGTTCTGGCCTCATCTTTTGAATCAAGTGGTAACTTGTCCACATATTTGTAAATTACAGTCTCAGTTTCTTTGTTGGCTGAAAGAGCATAATCATTGTATCTTTGCTGTTCATTGGTTGGAAGAGCAGCAACTCCAGTAACTCCAAAGTGTTTGACAATATCATCTGCTGTGACCCAAGCAAATGCAACGTAAGGGTCAGCACCTCCTTCAACTTTTGACATCTAAATCACATTATCCTCCAAATAGAAAAAGATTGTCATATCATACAGTCCACGTTAATGTTAATTGGTCCCAACTCTGCAACTGGTGCATCTGGGACTTCAAATGCCACATAAGTACAATCAAGTGTTTCAGTCCCTCCAACAGTGTCTGCATCCACTTCAACTCTCAAATCTGTATAGTCTGTAATTGAATCTGCCTCACCAGCAGATAGTTCATAGGAAAAATCATTGTATGAACTTCTAGTAATTGCAATAGCACCCGATATTGCTCTTTGTGTGCCACCTTCAAACAGTCTTAACAATATTCTTTCAGGTCCTCCACTTCCTGTTGCTTGTGCATTAATTCTAATGAAATGACCTGTGGCAACTTCTGGGTCAGTCAGAGAATCAACATTAACTCTGCATAAATCTCCTGCTGTCTGAGTGCTAATCTTGCTGGTGTCACCATCCTTGGTTTGCAATGCGGTTGGAAGTGAACCAGTGACAGTCCAGTTGTTTGATACAGTTGCAGAGGGAAGTGCTGTTTGAACCATTTATTTCACCTATGTTGCTGCACTTGCTCTGAGTAGTCTCACTCTTAGTGTTATTCCATGAAGTCTTGCAGTTCCAGTGAAAGTGTCTCCTGCATTTGAGCCTTCTCTGAATACCTCAAATTGAATTGTATCACCTTCTGCTGGAGTTCCACCAACAGCCAAAGCAGCCAGTGAAACTCTTTGTAATTGCTCTACAGTTCCAGCAGTGTCATTCACTGCCACTGTTGTTCCCCATACTGCATCAAGAGCATCATTATCTCCAATACCAACTGCTCTAATTGCCCACCTTACATCTCCAGTTCCACTTGCAAATGAGTATGATAATTCAACATCAATATCAGAAAGGTCAACATTTCTTGGAAGTGAATCAAGTGTAAATTGTACTCTCTCATCAACAGTTGTTGATGTGAAATCCCATACTTTGAAGTCAAGGTCATTCGTTGCAAAGTTAATGTTTTGAAGACCTGTTGCTGGTTCAAGTGTTGGTGCAAACATTGACTGAGCACTTATTGGAATGTCATGAACTCCTGTGGTGATGTTGCTGTCAACTCCTGCCTCATCAGTGAACATTAATGCCTGTGGAGTAGTGTTTAGAACCCAGAGTTGTCCAAATGTTGAAACATCTGCAACTGCTGAAGCACGTTCTAACATGAATAATGGTTGTTGTAAAATTGCTTTGGTTACTGCAATATTCATAACCTCAACATCATCTGGCCTTATTGAAATAGTTTGTAATTCACCATCTAGTACAAGATAATTTTTAACAAGGTCATCATCACGTACTCTAAACTCTAATTTGGCAGAACTCGTGGCATCTGTTACATCTCCAGTGCTAGCCCTAATTGCTACAAAACTAACTTTAGCACCTGTTGTTCTGTCACTTTCAAAATTGATATTTCCAATTAATGTATTATCCGTTGGTGTTGTTTGGTCGTCATATAATACAAGGGCTGCATTATTATCTACCTTTTGAATTTCTTGGTCTACTTTGATTGTTACAAGAGAAGCACCAATATTAATAACCTCAACATTTTTTGGTCTTAATGAAATATCCTCAGATGAACCACTTATTGATAGATAAGTTAGTAAATTGTTATCTTCTCTTACTTGTAAACCTAATTTTCCAGCAGAAGTAGCATTATCTACCGTTTCACTTATCGCTTCAATCGTTACATAATTTATGGAAGGTAAGGTTGATGTGTCACTGTTGAATCTGAATTGAGCTATGACTGTATTATCCGTTGGTGTTGTTTGGTCATCAATAACAATTATTCTTCCAATGGTATCGGTTTGTCTGATTGATTGATTTGCTGTGAAAACATTAGCAATGTCTAATGTTGCAATAATTTGAGTTGCACCACTTGAACGATATTGTAAAGTATTAAGGTCTGACCTAATCCAAATATCGCCATTAACTAGAGCACTAGGATTTGCTGTAACTGTTGTAATTGCAAGACCAGCGTTTGTTGCGTCAGTTGTGAAAGTCTTTTTACCAGTAGAGGTTTGGGCATTTGCTAATATCATATCTCCTGAGCCTGCAAGAAAATCAGCAACATCTACTTTCTTGAGATTACCTGAATCAGATGTATCTGAAATCATAACAAAGTCACCTGAGATTCCTGTAACCGTACTTAATGCACTGACAAATATTCCAGGAAGTTCTGTGATATTATTGCTGTTCATGTCAATGTTAGAGGTGAACGAGTTTGCAACATTAGAAGTTCCAATATTTCCTATTATTGTTTTGTTTGTTCCAGTTCCATTGTCGGTAAGGGCTCCAACATTTCCTGTAAGGTTGTTATTTGATATTACATAATCATCACTTGAACCAGTGTCTATCCTTATACCATCTCTTTGGGTGTCACTTGCACCTTGGAATGGACCAATCATATTGCCAATAATTGTAAAGGAGTTTTGATTTGCTGCCACTGATATTCCATCAGATGTACCACTTGAAGCGATACTATTTCCCGAAATTATATTTCCACTAATTACTGTATCTACTGCACCACCTTCGATTCTTACACCTCTGGTTGTATTTTGTCTTATTGTTCCGTTTGTAAATATTACACCGTCTGTTCCATCTAGTCTCAAACCTTCTGTCGTGTTATTTGAAACAAAACAATTGTTAAAATAAATTCTAGTTGGAGTTCCACCATTTGCATTTGTGAGATTAACGCCCCTATTGTCACCCGAATCAAAAGAACAATTCATTATGTGTACTTCTCTAGCATTTGTTGCTGTTACAGGGTCTATAATTAATGCAGTACCACCTTTAAAGACATTAACATTATTCATCCATACACCACTACATTGCCTTAATTCAATACCACCATCACAATTACCATTGCTGTTTGCTAATTCACAATTAGAAAGCCAAAGGTTAGAATCATTTGTATCAACTATTATAAATCTAGCACCTGAGAGT
>SDBT01010192.1_pt1 | contig 15202 bp, 11 predicted proteins | sample 2277101 | NCBI WGS metagenome assembly SDBT01 (sample SAMN10404973, study PRJNA504765) | marine sediment metagenome | isolation source: marine sediment core GS10_PC15, 103 cmbsf | place: Arctic Ocean: Southern Knipovich Ridge | collected 2010 | reverse complement strand
CACAAGAGCATTGACCTCGCGACCAGTGGTCGACCAGATCAGGAGGGAGGATGGCCGCCATCCTCCCTCCGACCTTTTCTGCCCTGAACTGCAAAAGGAACGATGATGGATTTGCGTGCGTTGTCGCGCGACGACATTCAGAGCGCGGTGTCAATGGCGCGGGCGATCGAAATCGTCAAGGATGCGTTCGCTCAGCTTTCAGCCGGTCAGGCAGAGGTGCCGGTACGAGCCCATATTGATGTACCGCGGCACGAGGGCATCGCACTTTTCATGCCCGCCTACCTGAAGAAGACCGATCAGCTCGGCATGAAGATCGTGTCTGTGTTTCCGCGCAACCTGGAGGCGGGGATGCCGACGATTCACGCCCTGGTGACACTGGTGGATGCGTCCACGGGACGGCCGACAGCGATCCTCGACGGAACCTACCTCACGGCGCTACGCACGGGGGCGGCCTCGGGTGCTGCCACCGACGAATTGGCCCGACCCGATGCACGCGTTGCCGCTGTGTTCGGAGCCGGGGTGCAAGGGCGCACGCAACTCGAAGCGGTCTGCGAGGCACGAGAGATCGCCGAGGCCTGGGTGTACGACATCGATCGCGCGGCGGCCGAGGCTTTCGCCGCCGAGATGAGCGGCGCGGGAGGGCGGATTCCCGAAAAGATCTCGGTGGCCGCGAGCTCGCGTGAGGCGGTCGTCCAGGCCGATGTCATCTGCACCACGACCACGGCCCGGAGCCCGGTGTTCGACGATGCCGACCTCAAGCCCGGCGTCCATATCAACGCCGTCGGTAGCTTCAAACCCGAGGTGCAGGAGATCCCCGCAGAGACCGTCGTCAGATCGCGGCTAGTCGTGGACTCACGGGAGGCCTGCTGGGCCGAAACCGGCGACCTGATCATCCCACGGGATCAGGGGCTCATCTCCGAGAATAGTGTGTTTGCCGAGCTCGGTGAGATCGTCGCGGGAGCCAGGCCCGGCCGCACGAACGATGACGAGATCACCCTGTTCAAGTCGGTCGGCAACGCCGTCCAGGACGTCGCGGTTGCCGCGGCCGTTCTCGAGGAAGCCTCTCGGACCGGGCTCGGAGTCGAGATCACCCTGTAAGATGGGTTAGCCTGGAATTCTCAATGGTTCGTGGCTGCGCGTGCGCGATGGCGCGCGATGACTGCGTTGCGCTTGATTCGAGTGCTCGACGTGCTGCAACAGCACGCCTCCGCTCTCGAACCTGCGCGCGCCTTGTCCTCGCGGCCCTCGCCCCCGCTCGCTTCACGAACCGTTGAGAAATCCAAGCTAGCGCCGTTCCCCCATGATCCTGAGCTGCAGTGAGAGATTGCTATGAAAGAAACGATCAGCTTCCGGCTGAATGGCGAGCCGGTGAGTCTCGACACCGACAGTGACCGCAAGCTCCTGTGGGTCTTGCGCACTGACCTGGAGTTGACGGGTACGAAATACGGCTGCGGCGAGAGCATCTGTGGAGCCTGCACCGTGATCGTGGATGGCGTGCCCGAACGCTCGTGCCAGGTCCCCCTCCGAGACGTGCAGAACAAGGAGGTCATCACCATCGAGGGACTGGTGCAGGGCGGCGAGCTGCACCCCTTGCAGGAAGCGTTCGTCGAGCGCGGTGCCTTGCAGTGCGGCTTCTGCACGCCCGGCATGATCATGAACGCCTACGCGCTTCTTCTCGACAATCCGGCTCCGACGCGCGGCGAAATCATCGACGGGATGGAAGACAATCTCTGCCGATGTGCCGCCCACAAGCGCATCGTCGAGGCCATCGAAGACGCGGCCCGGAAGCTGTGAGGGGAGCCATGAGATCGGACTACGAGAAGGAAATGGAGCTCTGGTACGAGTCGCTCGATCCCACATTGCGGCGGCGTGATTTCCTCAAGGTGCTGGGCGGCGGCGTTGTCGTCTTCATTGCCGGAGGAAACCTAGCCGCGCTTGCCGAGATGGCGCCGCAGGGGCGCGGTAGGTCCTACCCGACGGAGCCCAGCGCCTACGTGAGGATTGGAGAGGACGGTCGTGTGACCATCTTCTCCGGCAAGATCGAGATGGGCCAAGGGGTCATCATCTCGCTGGCGCAGATGGCGGCCGATGAGCTCGGTGTCGCCATGGAATCAGTGGACATGGTGATGGGTGACACCGATCTGTGCCCCTGGGACATGGGTACCTTCGGCTCGATGACCACACGGTTTTTCGGGCCCGCCCTGCGGGCCGGCGCGGTCAGGGCGCGGCAGGTCCTCGTGGCCCTTGCCGCCGATGAGCTCGGGGTGCCGGCGGAAGGCCTGGAAGTCGAGGATGGGGTCGTCTTCGCGAAAGTTGATCAAACCCAGAGAATCAGCTACGCCGAGTTGGCCGGGGGCGAGCCGCTGGCCACCGTCGTGGACGAGGAGGCCGTACTCAAGTCCGTGGCTGAGTTCAAGGTGATGGGGCGTTCGTTCCCGAGGACCGATGGAGTCGACAAGGTAACAGGCGCGGCGGAGTTCGCCGCCGACCTGAAGTTCCCCGGCTTGTTGCACGCCAGGATTGTGCGGCCACCCGCACATGGCGCCACTTTGAAGAGCGTCGACACTACGGCTGCCGAGGCCATGTCCGGCGTGATCGTGATTCGCGAAGGCGACATGATCGCCGCGCTGCACGAAGATCCGGAGGCTGCCGAGGTGGCGCTACAGAAGATCGAGGCCGAGTTCGACACGCCGGCCCCGCACGTCGACAACGACAGCATCTTCGAGCACCTGATGAGCATGGCGCCGCAGGCGGAGGTCCAGGACCAACGCGGCAGCATCGCCGAGGGCGAAAGCCTGGCTACGCAGGTCTTCGAGGAGACCTACCTGAACCACTACGTGGCACACGCCCCGATGGAGCCTCATGCCGCCGTCGCCCAGCTCGAGGGTGGCAGAATCAACGTGTGGGCCTCGACCCAGACTCCGTTCTCGCTGCAGAGTCAGCTCGCCCAGGAGCTCGGTGTGGCCGAGGAGAAGGTACGCGTCAGAACTCCCTATGTTGGCGGCGGATTCGGCGGTAAGACGGGCGGTAGCCAGGCGCTCGAGGCGGCGAGGCTGGCGGCGGCCACTAACCGGCCGGTTCAGGTGGCCTTCAGCCGCGGTGAGGAGTTCTTCTACGACGGCTTCAGGCCTGCCGCCTACGTCAAGATCAAATCGGGCATCGACGACGCCGGCAAGATCTGCCTGTGGGACTACGAGGTTCAGTACGCCGGCGGGCGTGGCTCCGATCAGCTCTACAGCGTTCCCAACAGCGTCATCAAGTCGGGCGGTGGAGGTTGGCGAGGTGTTCCCGGATCACATCCGTTCGGTACCGGTGCGTGGCGAGCTCCGGGTGCGAACACCAACATTTTCGCGAAGGAATCGCACATCGACGTCATGGCGGCTGCCGCCGGCGTCGATCCGCTCGAGTTCCGTCTGCAAAACACCGAGGACGAGCGGCTCATCAAAGTCCTGAAGACAGCCGCCGAGCGCTTCGGCTGGACGCCGGGCCCCGCTCCCAGCGGCCGCGGTGTCGGAATCGCCTGCGGCGTCGATGCCGGCACCTACGTGGCGCACATGGCAGAAGTCGAGGTCTCGGCCTCGACCGGTCGCGTGCAGGTCAAGCGGGTCGTTTGCGCTCAGGACATGGGTACGATCATCAACCCCGACGGCGCCCTCATGCAGGCCGAGGGCTGCATCATGATGGGGTTGGGCTACGCACTCACCGAGGAGGTGCGCTTCCGCGGCGGCGAGGTTCTGGATCGAAACTTCGACACCTACGAACTGCCGCGCTTCTCATGGATGCCCGAGATCGACGTCGTTCTGATCGAGAATGATGCGCTGTCACCGCAGGGTGGGGGAGAGCCGGCCATCATCTGCATGGGTGGCCTGGTTGCAAACGCCATCTTCGACGCCACCGGCGCACGCCTGTTCACTTTGCCGATGACACCGGAGCGTGTGAAGGCGGCGATCGCAGAGGACCTCTCCGAACGCTGATTGAAGGTAGCGGCAGACATGAAGAAACCGATCACCTTCGACGAGTGGCAGGAAGAGAGTCGCGCCTGGAGGGAAACGGCTCGCCGTCTTCTCGGAGACACAGATTCGTATGGTGCCCGCTCCCGACCGCGGAGTCCGGATGAGGCCGCGGTGCTGCGACGTCTCGGACTCGACCGGTCGCAACCTTTCTCAGGCGTCGATGGCTCAGCCCATCCGGCGAGCCAAATTCGTCGCATGCGCGCTCGGTTGCACCCTGGAGCTCAGGCTCACACGAGGCTAACGCGCCGGATCACTTCTGTGCTCCCAGCTCATCGAGGTGCTCGGCCTTCCACTGCATCGCCATGTGGATGCGAGCGCGGCCGCTTGGGTGGTCGAAGAAGAGCCACTCTTCGATCGAACCCGGGTCGATCTTGCGATACTCGGAGAGACTGAGTGCCGCCTCGGCAAAGCCGTCGGGCTGCCGCGCGGCATTCAGGCCGAAGATGTCGGACTCGGCCTCGTTGGTGCGGATAATGGTGTTCAACACCGGCGTCAGGACGAACATATAGAGAGAAAGAAGTGCTACCAGCAGGGGCAGGCCGGCCACATCAGTGATGCCACGGATCCCCCAGCGCGTGCCCCAGCGCCCCAAGACCCAGTCGAACGACCAGCGCAGAAAGGCGAAGCCTCCCAGCAGAATCACAGCGAAGTAGATGAGCATCTCGTAGATGTGGTTGAGCACGAAGTGGCCCATCTCGTGTGCCATCACCGCCTCGATCGCCGGCAGCGACATTCGATTCAGCAGGTTGTCATTGAGTCGGATGCTCATGGTGCCGGCGAAGCCGCTGACGTTGGCGCTGATCCGCGTGCTCTGCCGCGAGGCGTCGAACTGGTAGACGTTGTCGACGTCAATGCCGTTGGCTCTCGCCAGCGACAGGATCGAGTCTCTGACCGGACCATCCTCGAGGGGTTCGTAGGTGTTGAACAGGGGATCCATGTAAACCGGGCCCAGAAGAATGAGTATGGCGGCCAGGATAGTCGACACGAACGCGCCCCAGATCCACCAGGTACGGGGAGCGTGGCGCAAGACGCCGTAGAGCACGACGAGGACGATCGGCATGATGACGATCCCAACTGACAAGCCCACCATCTGCTCGCGCAGCCACGGTCCGAATGTTTGGGTGGCCAGGTCGTACTGGTGCTCTCGGAAGAAGCCGGTGTAGAGCGTCAGGGGGAAGCCGAGGATGGCCGTCACGACGACGTACTGGCCCGCATACAGCGCAGTTTGGAGCGGCAGGCGCTTCGTCAGCCGCTCGGCCAGATTCCGCATCCGCACCGAGAGCCCTGTGCCGAGCAGCAGCCAGGCCATGCCGATGCCGTAGAGGAAACCCCACAGCAGCAGCCAGTAGCCGCCCTCGAAGTAGGCGTCTGAGCGGGCCTTCTGCTCCGGCGACAGCCGCGCCATGTAGGTCTGCGTGGCGGCCTCCACGTCGAACGGATCCTCGGCCTGACTGTCCGTCGCCTCCGACTCGAGGGCAGGCATCTCCTCGCCCTGTTCGGCGGCCGCCTCTGCCTCGGTTCCGGCCACCTGCATCGCGCCCAGCGGTGCGGCCTCGGCCGGCCCCATGCTCCCTTCCACCATCAGCAAAAACGCCAAGGCGGAAAGGAACAGATAGAGAGCTGATCGAGGAATTCCTGCTTTCCTGGTTTGCCGCGTGTTCTTACTCATGATCACAAACCCCCGTTCAGAAGCCGTGCGAGGCGGTAGCCGACAAGCATTCCTCCGTGGCCATCCTATCAACGTAGATGTCGGGATGTCCCGGAGCCGATGATCCGTTGTGAAGTCCGGGCTAGAGGAAAGGAGGTCGTTTGGCTATGGTGGAAGTAAGAGAAGTAATACCCATACCACCGAGGAATGGTTCCATGAGAATCACATCCAAGGGGCAAGTCACCATTCCCATCGAGATCAGGGAGAGGCTCGGACTGCTTCCCCACACTGAGGTCGTTTTCGGAGTCAGAGGCGACGAGGCAACGATCCGCAGGGCCGACGATGGCGACCGGGGTCGGGGTGATCTGATCGTTCGGCACCTGCGGGGGCGGGGCACAGTGGCCATGAGCACCGATGAGATCATGGCTCTGACGCGGGCCGACGAATGACCGCCGTTCTCGTCGATAGCAATGTGCTGCTGGATGTCCTGACGGGTGATCCGGAATGGGGTGAGTGGTCCGAGGAGACTTTGGCGAAGTGTGCCGACTCCGCCACGCTCGTGATCAATCCGATCGTCTACGCGGAGGTCTCTGTCGGATTCGAGCGCATCGAGGAGTTGGAGGCCGCGTTGCCGCCGGAGCTTCTGCGCCGCGAACCTCTTCCCTGGGAAGCGGGTTTTCTGGCCGCCAAGTGCTTCGTCGCCTATCGCCGGCGAGGAGGTCCCGGGCGCGTCCCACTCCCCGATTTCTACATCGGTGCGCACGCAGCTGTGTGTGGCTATCGACTTCTCACCCGCGACATGAGGCGCTACCGCTCCTATTTTCCCTCGTTGCCGCTCATCACGCCCTAGAAAAGCGCATGAGTCTCCGCGTCAGGGGCGAGCTAACGTCTAGCCGCCGCCGCGTCCTTCCCTGTCATAAGAGAGCCGCTCGACGTTGAGCTCGATGATGTCGGGGTTCCAGTGGCTGTCGCCGAGCAGATGCTTGACGAAATACTCGGCCCGCAGCCAGAACCAGTAATCGCCCATTTGGCCACGATAGCCATGCTGCTGACCCGGGAAGATGAAGAAGTCGAAGCGCTTGTTGGCCTTGATCAGCGCCTCGGCCATCCTCAGGGTGCCGGCCGGGTGCACGTTGTTGTCGATGTCGCCGGTGGTCAACATGAGGTGGCCCTTGAGGTTCTTGGCCAGCTCCGAGTTCTTCTCGATCGAATACTCGAAGGAGACCTCGCCCTCGTCGTCTTCGACCTCTTTCACACCATGGTGCTTCTCGGACCACCAGCGGTTGTAGACGTTGTTTTCGTGATTGCCCGAAGACGACACGGCAACCTTGAAGAAGTCCGGATACACCAGCATCGCCGCCGTCGACATGAAGCCGCCGCCGGAGTGGCCGTAGATGCCGACGCGGTCGATGTCGACGTAGTCGTAGCGGTCGGCTAGCTGCTCGATGGCTGCCTTCTTGTCGGCCAAGCCGTAGTCGCGGAGGTTGCCGTAGCCGTAGTTGTGGTACCACTTCGATCGCGCCGGGTGGCCGCCGCGGTTGCCGATGGTGATGACGATGAAACCGAACTGCGATAGCGCAGTCTCGGTGGCGTTGCTCGAAAATGACTTGGAGACCGCTTCGGTCTGCGGGCCCGGGTAGACGTAGGCGATGATCGGATAGACCTTCTCCGGATCGAAGTCGAAGGGTCTGTAGATCACCCCGTAGAGGTCGGTGATGCCGTCGTCGGCCTTCACCTTGTAGGGCTCAGGGAATTTGTAGCCGGCCGCCGTCAGGGCCTCGAAGTCGGCCTCCTCGAGATCGAGGATCTTGCGCCCGCTGGTGTTGTAGAGCTCCGACTTCGGGGCGGCATCGACGCGCGAGTAGTTGTCGACGAAGTAGCTGTTCGATTCACTAATGCGCACGCGGTGGTCGAAGTCGCCCTCGTTCAACATGCTCAGACCGCTGCCGTCGAGGCCGACCTTGTAGAAATGCTGGTAGTAGGGGTCCTCGCCCTCGTTGCGGCCGTTGGCCTGGAAGTAGATAACGCGGTTGGTCTCGTCGATGTTGGCGATGCCACGCGTTGACCAGGGTCCTGAGGTGATCTGGTTCTTGACCGTGCCGTCGTTGCCGATCAGATAGTAGTGACCCCAGCCATCACGTTCCGACCACCAGACCAAGTCGCCATCGGGCAGCAGCTCGGGTGGCTGCGTCTCGATGTAGGTGTTGAGTCGTTCCTCGATGATCGGACGCACACCGCCCGTTGCCGTGTCGGCCACGGCGACGTCGATGCGATGCAGGTCACGGCTGCTACGGGTGAAGTAGAGCTGGTCGGCGGTATCCGACAGCCACAACGCCGGCTGCGGGTCGAGGGCGTCGGGGCGAGGGAACTGGCGCTGGCGGCTGATCGACAGCGACTGGTTCTTGAACGCCTCGGTGTCGACCACGACCTTCTCGTGGCTGGCGATGTCGATCACCGCGATTTCCTGGTTCTGGACATCCTTCTCGCCCGGCATGTCGTATTTGTAGGTTTCGAGCTCAGGCCGGTCGTTGCCGACCGAGTGGATGACCCACAGCTCGCCCGACTCGCGCTGATCGGTGCGCACCAAGGCGAGCTTCGAGGAGTCCTTGGCCCACAGCACGGGGGCACGCTTGCGCCTGTCCATCTTCTCCTCGCGCTCCTTGTCGGTGTCGCCACGCCCGCCGACGCCGTAGCTGTAGTACTCCTCGCCATCGTCGGTGAGCTGGATCTCGTTGAGATCCTCGACCTTGTCCTCGGCTTTGTCGGCCTCCTCCTCATCCTTCTCGCTGCGGGCTGCGAGGATCTGCTCGTAGCTCGCGTAGTCCATCATCCAGAGGTTGTGATGGCGTGCGTACACGACCCACTGCTTGTCGGGCGAGATGCTGGCCCAGGAGGGGTGGTTGGGCGGAGCTTCCCAGTCTGCGAGCTCGCGGACCGTGTCGGTGGTGAGGTCGTACTCGAAGTGGAAGACTTTCTTCTTGGGCTTGGGCTCTTCTTTCTCGCCCTCTTCATCCTGCTCCATGTCCTCCTCTTCGACCTCTTCCTCGTCCGTCTCCTCCTCATCCTGCGAGCTGGTCACGTCGAACTGAATGGTGTTTTCGTCGATCCAGCGGATACTCTCGATGGGAAGATGCTTGCGGTCGTAGGGATCCTTGGTCAGGCGCGTCAGCTCAGCCGCCATCTTGGTGTGATCGAAGACCGGGCGTTTGTTGCCGCGCACTGGGTCGACGAGCCAGAAGGTCTTGCCGTCGCCCGTCTCGTAGTCGTACCAGAACTTCTCGGTACCTTCGATCCAGCGCGGGTTGACCGCCGTGGTATGGATCAGCTCGCGGACCTTGTAGGGAGCGAAGCGTGCGGCGAGACGGAAGTTGGCCTCGGTGACACGGGCGTCCTCCCCGGCTTCTTGGCCGCTGGCCTGCGCGAGCGGTGTGCCGGTCGACAGTGCGATGCACAGGATCGCCAGCGTAAGGACGAGAGTGGGTCGGAATCCCGGGCGGCATGTTGCACGTGCCCTTGCCATCATGCTGGGGCCTCCACTGTTTTTAGCCCGAACTTCTCGACGGATCGCGGCTGCGCGAGCGCCATGGAAGGCGATGACTGCGACCCCTCGAGAAGTTCGGGCTAGAGGTCTGAAGCTCAGAGCTACACGTCACACGAACGAAAGATAACTGTGAACGGGGTTGGGCTCAACCGAATGAGGCAGCGGGCTGCCGGCGTCTGCAGAGGAGCTTGGAGCAAAAACAGATGCCGGCGTTATCCCGTGCGATCAGGCAGCGCCGACGCTACTCTGCGAGGCCTCACGGCCGGCCGCGAACGCGGCATGGTTCAAGCTCAGGAAGCGCTCAGGAATGCGCTGATCGAGCGTCTGCTCCCAGATCTCGCTCGGAATCTCGAGCTTCTCAGCCAGCGTCCCCAGCAGCACCACGTTGGCAGCACGATGGTTGCCCAACTCGATGGCAAGCTCGGTGGCCGCCACGGGAACGACATCGAAGCCCTTGCCGGAGAGGAAATCGATGGCGTCGTCGGGGTAGGGTCGCTGATCGGCAACGCGAACCGGCTCCACCATATGCTCGTTGATGATCACCGAGCCCCCCGGCTTCAAGTAGTGCGCGTAGCGTAGTGCCTCGAGCTTCTCCAGAGCCAGGAGGTAGTCGACTGTTGCCAGCGGCGCCATGGGAGAGTGGACCTGATCGCCGAAGCGGACATGGCTGAAGACCGCCCCGCCCCGTTGCGCGACCCCGTGGAACTCGCCCTGTTTGACGTCCTCACCCGCCGCCAAGGCGGCGAGGGCCAGCAACTCGCTGACCAGGACAACTCCCTGGCCACCGACGCCGGCGATCAAAACACTCGTCACTGGCATCCTAGTGTCCCTCCGTCCTGACGATCGCCTCGACCGGGCACATCTGGGCACACATCGAACACCCGGCGCATTCCCACTCGCGAATGTGGGGATAGTCGTCCTCCCAAACCAACGCCGGACAGCCCGACTCGAAACACAGCTCGCAGAGAATGCAGTCATCGATCTCGACGTGAAAGGTGTCGTGCGGCCCCGCCTTCTCGGCGGGCAGCAGCCGGCAGGCGCGCCGGGCGATGATCACCGCCGGGCCCGGATGCTCGAGTCCCGCCACAATGGCGCTCTCGGTTGCTTCGAGGTCCCAAGGGTCGACCACCTCTACGTGCTCGACGCCAATCGCCTTCAGCATGGCCTCGTAGTCCACCGCTGGGGCCGGGTTGCCCTCTACCGTGTGCCCCGTTCCCGGGTGCTCCTGATGGCCGGTCATGCCCGTGGTGCCGTTGTCGAGCAGGATGGTCGTGGTGGGTACCCTGTTGTAGACGGCACTCATCAGGCCCGGGAAGCCGCTGTGCAGGAAGGTCGAGTCGCCGATTACCGCCACGACCTTCTTCTCTCCGGCCTTGTTGAATCCCGTGGCGTTGCCGATGCTCGCTCCCATGCAGAAGGTGGTATGAATGGCCTCATACGGAGGCAGGCATCCGAGGGTGTAGCAGCCGATGTCGCCCGCCACCAGGGCGCCCAGCTTCTGCAATGTGCCGAACACGCCGCGGTGAGCGCAGCCGGCGCACAGCATCGGCGGACGCGGCAGAATTACTGCCTCGCCCGTGAAGTCGGAGGGTACGGGCGTGCCATTGAGCCCGGCGGCCACCAGGTCGGTACTGAGCTCGCCGATGTTGGTGAAGAGCTCCTTGCCGATCACGTTGGTGATACCGAAGCCGGCCATCTCCTGCTCGATGAAGCCCTCGCTCTCTTCCACCACGATCACCCGATCGAAGCGCTCGCAGAACTCGCGGAGCTTCCTTTTAGGCAAGGGATAGAGCATGCCGAGCTTGAAGACCGTCGCGTCGGGGTGAACTTCCTTGACGTACTGGTAGGGAATGCCGTGGGTGACGATGCCGATCTCCGAGTCACCCTCCTCGATGACGTTGCCCTCGAAAGTTTCCGCAAACTCGCGCAGTTGGTTGAGCTTCTCCTCGAGCTCGGGGCGACGGAAGCGGGCGTAGACCGGAATGGCGTATTGGCTCACCTTGCGCGAGAAGGGCTCGTTCTCCGACTCCGTGCGCTCGCCCCGTTCCGCGACGCCACGCGTATGGGCCAGGCGCGTCGTGGTTCGGAACATGACCGGTGTCTTGAAGCGCTCACTGAGCTCGAAGGCGGTGCCAACCAACTCCCGTGCCTCGGCCGTGTCGGTCGGCTCGAGCAACGGAACTTTGGCGATCTTGGCGAAGTAGCGGCTGTCTTGTTCGTTCTGCGACGAGTACATACCCGGGTCGTCGGCCACTAACACGACGAAGCCGGCGTTGGTCCCGGCGTAGGGGAAGACCATGAATGGATCGGCGGCCACATTCAGGCCGACGTGTTTCATCGTCACCATCGTGCGCAGGCCGCCGAGTGCCGCGCCCATGCCTTCCTCGAACGCTACCTTCTCGTTGGTGGACCAGTGCGCGTCCACCTCCGAGTATTCGGCAAGCCGCTCCAGAACCTCGGTGCTCGGGGTGCCGGGGTACCCAGCGGCAAACGCCACCCCCGCTTCCCAGGCGCCCTGGGCGACAGCATCATTGCCCGACATGAGTATTTTCACCGTCTGCCTCCGAGCGCTGTGGCCTCTGTCTAGATGGGGGCGCCAGTCCGACATCCTGCAAGCAGTTTATCGGCTCGACGATGGGGGTGCGAACGGCCTGCGCGCCGCCAGCTAGCCGTTGTCGTAGCGGCGTGGGATCCACAGCCAATCGGATGCGGCTGCCACGTGGACCTGCGGCGGTTGGGCCGCCCAGGCGATGCCCGGCTCCTGTGGCGAGGGCGCTGTCTCCCGCGCCCCGGCCGTCACCTCTGCAGCTCTTGCCGCCGTGGTGATCTCAGCCTCCAGCACAGCTCGGGCAGCGTCCTGCACGGTCTCGGCGGTGAGAATGGTGGCCTCTTCCAGGACATGAGCCTGGGCGACGCCGGGCACGTTCTTCTGTCCGATGGCTCGGGTGATGATCCCCGGCATCCGCTCGACGGTGGCCCCTTGAATGGAGCGAACGAATCCAGCGAAAGGGCGATCTTCGGCCGCGACCACCAGACGGCGCGTACGGTCGACGCTTTCGAATACAGCGTCCAGATCCGGCGGCACGAGCGTCCTCAGGTCGATGACCTCGGCCTCGATGCCTTCCTTGGCGAGCTCCTCCGCCGCGGCCAAGGAGGTCCACACTGCCCGACCCCAGGCCACGATGGTGAGATCATCACCTTGCCGCCGTGTTGCCGCTTTCGAGAAGGGCACCCTGACGGTTGGGTCGATGCGAGGGATCTCGCCGTGCATGATGCTCTTGCGCAGCGCCAGAATAGCGTCGGCCTCCGTTGGCTCGTCGGGGAAGGGTGGACCGAGCGCCTGCCGGTACATCCACTTCGGCTCGAGGACGACGACCGGACCGCCGTACTCTGCAGCCGTCATGAGCAGCCCGTAGGCGTCGTAGCTCGTCGACGGCATGAGAATCACCAGGCCCGGGATCGGCGAGAAGTATCCGTCGAGGCTCATAGAGTGATAGACAGCCCCGCCGCCGAACGGATCTACGGGCATTCTGGTGATCACCGAGGGGTTCCAGTCGCCTCGCGTGCTCCAGTAGAGGTTGCCCATATGAACGAACCAATGGAAGGCATTCAGAGAATAGTCGCCGAACTGGATCTCGGCGATCGCCACGAGCTCGTCGTGCAAGCCCGCTCCGCAGGCCGTGCCCATGATCAAGGGCTCGTTGAGCGGCGCGTCGATAATGCGGCCGGGGTGCCTGGCCTTAAGTCCTGCGGTCGCCTGCATGACGCCGCCCAAGCGACCCACATCCTGCCCCAACAGCACGCCATCATGTTCCGAGAAAATTTGATCGATGGCGGCACGGATCGCACCTGAATAAGAGATCACTGTCTGTCCGGTGTGATGGACCTCGGTGACGCTGGGGAAGGGCGCATAGATGAAATCCGTGAGCGTCGATGGGTCCGGCTCCGGCTCGTCACGTATCTCGTGAATGATCCGGTGGATTTCCACATCCAGCTCTTCCATGATGCGGCCCAACTCATGGTGGTGGAAGAAATCTCGGCCTTTGCCCTCCTTGCGGCGCAGCACGTCCTCTTCGGTAACCATGCCCCTCTCGACCAATTGCTCGCCGAGGCGAATCAGCGGGTCGTCCTGGTTGAGATCAAAGGTGACGTCGGCGGCGGAGCTGTGGCCGTTGAAGCGCGGTAAATCACCCACGTAAAGGAGCGCGGGCTTCTGCTGATCGCGAATGTGGAGTGCCGCGGAGAGCGTCGTGTCGTAGACGTCCTGAAACTCACGGCCGTCGCACTCGAAGTACTCGATGCCGAATGCCGTGGCATAGGCGCGGAAGTCCTTGATGCCGCGACCCTCTTCCGGCAACGTGCTGATCGCGACGTTGTTGTCGGTGATCATCACCAGTAGGGGCAGGTCCCAGACGCTGGCGGCGGTCATCGCCTCGTGCAGGTCACCCTCGGCAGTCGTGCCGTCGCCGATGATGGCAACAGCCACACCGTCGCGGATTCCCTTCACCTGGAAACCCTTGGCATATCCGGCAGCCTTGCCGAGCTGCATGCCCACTGGGCTTTGTACAGGCAGAACGCCAAGCTGGGGGATCGAGAAGTGGTTCACCATCTGGCGGCCGCCACCCATCGTGTCGCTGACCTTGGAGAACTGCTGACGGAGTACGATCTCCGTATAGTCCTTGCGACCGTTCAGGCAGCACCACATGGCGAACATGGCGCCTGACCGGTAGTGGTAGACGATGCCGAAGTGCTCCCGGTTGACCACCTTGGAGAGCGCCAGGGAGGTGGCGACTCCGTGCACCTCCTCGCCGGGGCCCCAAATCGAGAAGCTGACCTCGCCGCGACTGGCGGCGCGCACCATGTTCGCCTCAGTGACACGCGAACGGGCCGCGACCCGGTACGCCTGTACGAGCTCCTCGGCAGAGGGTTGCAGTTCGCTAATCTGCCCTGGTGCCGGGCTCTCTGACCCATCGACGGTCCCGTCGGCGACCACGTCGCCGTCAGCATCGGCAGGTTGGCGTACCTCGATCTCTTCGTGGCTCATCAGTTCGGAGTAATCCAAGCTTTCTGAGGGGGTTTCGACTCGGGTGGCGAATTATACAGGAGGCGTGCCGCCCCCGTCATCCGCACCGTTCTTACCCGTGTCGGCCGGGCCTCAATGTGGCTGCGGGCCCAGCCTCGACGCTCCTGTCAGCTGGACTTCACCGCTCTTGTCAGCTGGATTTCAACGCTCCTGTCAGCTGGACTTCAATGCGGCTGTCAGCGGGACCTCAACGCGGCCGGTCGAAGCTTGCCCAGTCCTAAATCGCACGTTAATATCCGAATTGAATCTGAGCCCGGGGCCGAATGCGAGAATCATTGCCGCCGACCCTCCACGGGGGGTATCTCGAGCCACGGAATGCGCGTCATCTCGCCGCCCCCCCCTGGGCTGAAAAATACCGGTTACTTCATAAACAGCCGCGGGTGAGTGAATGGCGAAGGGGATGGTTCTCATCGAGGTGGATCGATGCAAAGGATGCAACCTTTGCGTCGACGTCTGCCCTCCCAAGATCCTCCACTTGTCGGAGACTGAGTTCAACGCCAAGGGCTACCGACCCATAGAGGTGAGCGACATGAGCCTCTGTACGGGCTGCAGCGTATGCGCAGTGATTTGTCCGGACGTGGTGTTCACCGTTTACCGCCAGTTGCCGAAGAGTCGGCGTGCCGCAGAGGCCGCGTAGGAGATCCGGGATGGCAATCGAGCTCATCAAAGGAAACTCGGCGATCGCGGAGGCCGCGATCAGGGCTGGCGTGGAAGCCTTCTATGGCTACCCCATCACGCCCCAGACCGAGGTGTTGGAGCATTTCTCGAAGAGGATGCCCGAGGAGGGGCGCGTCTTTCTGCAGGCAGAAAGCGAAATCGCCTCGATCAACATGGTCTACGGGGCCGCTTGCGCCGGTGCCCGGGTGATGACCTCCTCCTCCAGTCCGGGCATCAGCCTGATGCAGGAGGGGCTGTCG
>SDBT01010191.1_pt1 | contig 15203 bp, 41 predicted proteins | sample 2277101 | NCBI WGS metagenome assembly SDBT01 (sample SAMN10404973, study PRJNA504765) | marine sediment metagenome | isolation source: marine sediment core GS10_PC15, 103 cmbsf | place: Arctic Ocean: Southern Knipovich Ridge | collected 2010 | reverse complement strand
CTTGACATTTCCTGCACATGTGGTATACTTAGGGCATGAACATCGTATACGACATTTCACTCGATGAAGAACATGTTGCGGTAGTTGCCGCTCATTGTCAACTCGCACTGTACGGACGTTGGGTCGAATTCAATATCACGTCGTACATGCTGCATGATCGTTATTCCAATCACACTTCAACTGCGATTACCTTCGCTCTTGGCAATCTGAAAAATGCCAATCTGCGTGGCTCCAGTTTTGATGGCTGCAATGATGGCATTTTGAGGTTGGCTCGCGGTACAGGATCAAATCGTCAGTATTTCGATCAAGTAATTTCCGCACCGACAATGATCGGACAGTTGCTTGACTACTCTGATCTGAATGACGGTGGAGTGCCAGCGGGTCGCACTGTCACTGGCTCAATCTTGCGACGAATTGAGTCTATCGTTGAAACAGTTCGTCAAAATATCTTGATGAATATGGCTACTGATCCAGTAGTCCGTCAAGTGACTTTGGAAACATTGCATGACCAGTATGGAAAGAAAACTGAGAAGACGCTACAGACTTTCCTGGGCCAGATAGATTGGCGATTGATGCTTGCGAAAGCTGGCTGTGACGATGACCAGTTGAATGTTGTTGAATACGCAATGGGTCACAATCCCCCGCGATTTCATTCAATTTTGGACGAGCCAAGTAATGACATTCCTTTGATTGCGTTTGCTCCGATCAATTGTTTTGATAGGACTACGGTAGCAAATCTCAAGGCGACTGCATTGCTTCATAATGTTTGCGGGGAAAAGAATGGGGTTGAATTTGAGAGTACGGGTCAGATTACGGTAGAGGAACAAGGCTATACGTTTGTGATTAAGCCGGGTGAGTTTATTGGTTGTACTGATCCTAATGGGAAAAAGGCTCGTCTCTGTATCCACACGATTGGTATGGCGGTCAATATGATCGACGAGTTGATAATAGCCTACTTGCACATTAAAAATAAGCTACTCCCTTACATGAAAGAGGCTATTGCTCATGGAGCGGAAAAAGGTTTTCAAAAAATTCCAGCGTAATAAAGGACATCTTCTGGAATATGTGGATATGAGAACTCTAGTAGAGAAAATTTGTGATGTAGAAAGTCACTGTTACAACCCCGAATCTCTTTCTTTAGCTGAGAAGGTTTGGCATTCATTTCAGCGTGTTGAGGCAGGAGATTTGAAACTTGCTGGAGTTACGTTAGAAGATGTTAGAGAAATTTTGCATTTAGGAAAGGATCGACTTGTAGCTGAGAACATTCGGCTCAAGAATATCATTGAGCTGGACCAACGTAAAGCAGAGCATGGATGTGTGGGTGCTCCTTGCTCGTTTTGCGATTGGGAGTCTTCATGTTATTGGCTTACAAATGATGAAGAAGAACTTGACATTTAGTCAGGATGAGGTATACTTAGAGCATGAAGACTGAACAAGTTATCGTTGATTTGCCAAAGTATTTGGTTTCTTACGCCGAATTTAAGAATTGGGCGGATGAAGACCCTTGTATATCTTCCAGCATGGAAATGTATGACGGGTATCTACTCTCTCATATTAAGCTCGCCCTTCATCGTGACGGAATAATTGAAAAATAAGATGATTTCTTCTTGACATTTAGTCAGGATGTGGTATACTTAAAACATGAAGACTGAACAAGACATACGCAAGCAGTTAGCACGGGTGAATTTGAGATTGTACGAGTCTCCTGCTCCTGAGGTTGTTAAGAAGAATTTGCTTGCATTAGAAAGAGACATTTTGATGTGGGTGCTTGACGAAAAGGAGAAAACTGATGGGTGATCGAGCTAACGTCTATGTGCATGACGGTGATGAGGCTGGCGTATTTCTTTATACGCATGGTGGTGGGTCTGATTTGCCAGAAGTAGTGGCTCAAGCATTGGAGAAGAAATGGCGATGGGATGATGTCCAGTATCTTACCCGTATTGTTTTTGATGTAATGACTCATGGATACCAGGGAGGTGAAACTAGCTTTGGTATCAGTGCAGTGCTTGGTGACAATAGTTATCCGATCATCTGCTTGGATGTGAGTCGTGAAAAGGTTAGTATGCGTCCAGAATGGAAATGTCTCAGGCTGACTGACCCGGACCCGCTTCCTAAGCCCCTTGAAGAATGGTCATTTGAGGAGTTTGTAAAAGATCGTCCAGGTTGGAGTAGGTAAATGATGACAGTAATCGATGCGATGCTTCTTAATGTAAACACGCTCAAAAAGCTATTGGACGATCCATATCCAGGGTTGATAACATGGCAAACGGCTGTTTCTGATGCGGTTCTGATAATCTATGAACTGAAATTCGGAAAAAAGCGGGAAAAAAGAACTTGACATTCTCTCAGGATGTGGTATACTTATGACATGGAAAAAAACGATATGGTACTCAATCTGGATCACGCTAGCTCTATGGTAAGGTTCATTGTCGCCCTTCTCGATGATCCTCATGGGATTACCGAGAAAGCATTTGATTTGATCTTGCTTGCTGTGGATACTTATACCGTAGAAAATGTTCATAAAAGTCGCATTTTAGATAAGGTAAAAAAATGCGAAGGTAGAGTTTTTCTGCCGAAAGGATGGAACGACGATGAGAGTAGCGGGTAACAGAAAAATCACATACGGTCACGTTATTCAAGTCTTCAATAATGATGGAGAATGCGTCGATCAAGAGTTTGTGGCTGGCGATATAGTTGAATGGGAAGATGATAATTGCGAACCCATTGATGAATTTGATGAGCCTGAATACTCTTACGAGATGCTAATGATTCAACCTCCGCAGCGAGGGCACGACTCTCGAAAGGACAGATAATGTCGGATAGAATGGCAGGACAAATTTGGATTGGTGGTAAAGTTTCACGAACTGCAATGCAGTCTGATGATCCTGAAATAACCATTCTTCGAGGGTTGATTGGGGCATTGAATGACGATGGTGGTTCGTTTGAATTTGGCGGACCTCCCATCTCTAGTGATTGTACAGCAGAAAATCTGCCGCTATCCTTGGACGATGAGTCTTTGCTTAATCTGAAAAACGATCAAGCTCGCAATGGAGAGTTTGAGGAAACAGAAGCATTTTGCTTTCGCAATGGTATCATGTATAACCGTTGGAGCGATCATTACTGCGAATATGACGCGGAAAATGCTTACTGGCGTCCAGGCATGGAAGGTCCAATGGTGATATATGCTGACTCTGATGGATATGAAATCGTTAGTGGAGATGTGGTAAGGCAGGCGTTGGAGACTCTTGAAAATCCTCGCCGTAGCTTGCTCATTAAAATTCAAAGTGCTGCTAGACAGCTTAAAATAGCTTGTCCAGAATTACCGCCCAAGCTGGAAAAATTCGAGATTGTTCCTTGACATTTACTCCTGATGTGGTATACTTAGGACATGAGCGAAGACAAAAAACATCTTGTTTATGCAAATGGTTCATGGCAGCCACGATCACCTGTATTACTGGGGTGATAGCAAACCTGATGAAAAAAATGTGAGAGATAATCCACTTCCTTGGAAATATCCAATTTTGGGTCAAGGAAATTTAGCATGATGACAGGCAAAATTTACGGAATGACTGCTGAACAAGCTGATCTTGCGATGGGCATGTTGATGAAAACCATTCAAGAGCAACAGAAGCAGATTGACTTGGCTGAGAAATTGGCACATAGTCGGTGGAAAGTTATCGACATGAAGGACAGAATTAAATAATGACAACTTGGAAAGACTTACAAAAGCAAACAGCCATTTCTGATGAAGCAAAAGAAGCAATCCGTAAGGCAAATACCTACGATGGTTTGACAGGAATTGATGACGATGAAGTGAGAATTCCTGTTGGGGATGGTGGTTTTTATTTGGTTTTCCCTAGTAGTCAAAAGGATGAAACTGGAGTAGATTATGTTCGTATTACGGAATGGGCTGCACCGCATTCTGAGGTAGTTTACTGGACAGCTTCAGAATGGGCTGATGCTCCAAAGGAAGTTATGGGAGCCATAATGGGGGCTATCCAAAACGGAGTTCCAGCAAAAATTCGTGATGCCGACAAATCTTCTTGACAGGACCAAATGAGTTTTTTTTGACATTTCGCTTGACATTTCCCAAGGCCGTGGTATACTCTAGACAGTGAACGAGAGAGAATTAAGGAACTAGCAGGAGAACAGTCATGGTCGCAGCAGTATCCACCCGACAAAACGCCCTAGACACCTTCGGTACGAAATCTCCAAGCAAAACTAATCCTTATGAGGCTATGGAAGCAGCCAACGGATTGTTCGGTTTGAAGAAAGTCCCCCTGTCAGAATGGTCTGGTCGTCCTGCAAATGACGATCTGCATGTGGTGGTCAACACCGAAACTGATCAAGCTATCGGTCAAGTCGGAAACAAGTACGAATGCTTCCCAAATGCGGAATTCTTCGGTCCTGTTGCTGATAGGCTGGTCGAAACCGGAGCTACTATTGAACGATTTCAGATGCTTGATGGTGGCACTCGAAGTTTCATGCGACTGTCTTGGGATGAGAACATCTGCATTGGCAAGCCAAAAGTTGGCGACATTGTTGGTCGTCGCGCTTTGCTATCTACATCACATGATGGAAAATTCGCGGGAAAATTTATCCAACAAATGCTCCGCCTTGCCTGTGAAAATGGCATGACTATTCCTGTGGGAAGCTACGAATGGGGCTTGGTTCATAGCACAGGAGGTCATCAGTCTCTTGTTGATCTGTCTACGATGATCCCTTCGATCAATACCTATGTCCAGCAATTCCAAGCGGCTGCCAATTTGTTGGCAGAAACTCCTGTGGAAGCTGGCAAGGGTTTGGCAATGGACATCATCAAAGCGGTAGCTGATCCGCAGGACAAAGCAAATGATCGTAAGGATGGAGAGCCGAATACCGCCAAGGCTCGCGTCCATCGCATTGCTGAGTTGTTTGGTGGAGTACAGCCAGGAGCCGACAATCAAGCGGTGAAGGATACTGGATGGGGCTTGTACAATGCTTGCGTGGATTACTACACCCACGGAAGTAGGCTTCGTGGCTCAAATCCAACGGAGCAGCGTTTCCGCAGCTTGCTGCCAAATGGATCGGCAAGCAACGCGATCATGCGAAGCTGGAAGATCGTTACAGAGGGACTGGGTATCACAGATGAGTTGAATGTGGCAGTAGCAGAAGTAAACTAGGCATGGCGAGCAGGGGCAGTCTCATGGGAGGCTGTCTTTGTTTCGTTCTGAACACAATCTCTGAAATACCAAGAAAACGCAGGAAAATGAGCTTGACATTTATCCAGCATGTGGTATACTTAGGGAGTGGTATTTCATTCCGTCATGTTTGGCTGCTGGATTACTAGCATTGTGGTTGGATGGTCAGCGTTTTTGGGAGTAGTAACATGGGATCATGGAACGTAGGACCGCGAGATAACGACATTGCATTGGACTATGAGCTTGAAATTTTTGGGTGTATGGGTCCGCAAGAACCAGAGGAGCAGATGTATACTGCTTGGTTGGTGACGCAACTAAATTCCGACTTCCCCCGTTTGAAAGATCATGCGAAACGCTCATTAGCTCGTATGAGGGCGTTGTTGGATGATAATGGGTGGATTGATACTTGGAAAAACAAGGGTAAGCTCATCACGTCTATCCACAATCAAATCAAAGATTTAGAACAACTTCTTAGGTTTTAGAAAGAGATGAAATGAATAGACAAGCGATCCTTGAAAATTTTGTCCGAGCAACGCATGGTAAGGGACGGGGAAAAGAAAAAGACATCTCAGCATGTAGCTATTTTCCCGAAGATCATCCAGGTTGTGCTATTGGTAGTCAACCAGGGTTTAGAGAACAATTTGAAGGTCGTATGTCTGATGAAGATGACATTCGAGATTGGATGGACGAGGAGTGTGACAGAGCACAAGATAATCCTGAAATTTCTAAGGATTTGCTCGATTTTTTTGAAGTAGATGTGAATACTGACGATATTGATTTTCTCACTGGTGTTCAATGTTTTCATGATCAAGAGAGAAATTGGAATGGAAAGAGAGAACTCAAACAATCGTCCCTTGAGGCTTTTGCTGAGGAATGGGAACTGACCGCCAAATTTTCGCGGGTAAAAAGTTCTTGACATTTACTCAGGATGTGGTATACTTAGGTCAGAAAGGAAACGACGATGCACAACGTAGAATATCAACTTAAAGCCTTGCGTCCTCTTCTTGGAGCTACTTTCACTGACATTCTGACGGAGGATGGTTATATAGGCTTGGTTTTGCATCCAAAAAAGGATGGTGAGGAAGAGCAAGTTCTTTGGATTCAAATTGATCCAGAAGGTAATGGTCCTGGTTGGATCAATGTGAGTGTGAATCATGGCTAATACGCATATCCCAGGTTACGATCAAGACAAACAAAAGGCAAGAGTTAAAGTTGGAGCTGTCCTTACTTTCCCAGAGGGAGTGACGCGTGCTCAAGTTTGCGAATTCCTTGATTTGTGGCGACGAGGATTGGGTAAGAACTCCATATTTGGGTATGATTCGGTCACTGTCGAAGAGTATGATCCTAAATGGGGCAGCCCGGTATTCTACTGTCCATAGGAGGGAGACGATCATGGAACAAGAAACGAGACAAGCGAAATACGCCAAAATTTGGTTGTGGATTTGTGAAAAGGATCGAAGATCACACGTCATTGATATGTTGTTGCGGATGTTGCCAGACGAGCAACTTGATGGACTTCTTGCTGAGATCGGACTTGATAAAATTCTCAATAAGATAGAAGCAGCGGATGGTTTCGCAGAAGAGAGTGCCATGAATTTACATCAAAAACATCGTCTTTTTGCGAGAATGGAACGAACGCAAGATCGTTATGCCATTGTTCTTGAGCAGGCGTTGAACATACTGACTGATGAGCAGGCGGACGAATTGATCGAAGTTGTTGAGGCTCACAATGAAAAGCGTCGGCAGTATAAGAAAGAGTATCCTTGGTGGACAAATCCTTCGGAGGATGTAACATGATAAAAACCACACTGCCATGCTATGGCATTACACTATCCATGTCTGCTATTGACTTTGGTTCGCGTGGAAGTATTGCTTGTTCTTCAGATTTGTATTCGACTTGTTCATCATGTGGAGGGCGAAATTGTCTTTACCAATGTGATGGGTCACATATTGGAGAAGACGTACAAGGTGAAGAAGAAGTGAGTGGTCGTCTTCAATACAACGGTGCTGTGGATGGTATTCTGTCCATGATTTTGGCTCATGCGGTTGCTGGTATTGACGTTGAGTCCCCTGCATATTTGGAGGGCATTGAGACAGCGATGGAAGCGGCAGGAGAAAATCTATGATGCCTGAAATGTGGTGGTTCATTTTGCTTGCAGTAACAAGTGTTCTTGTGGTGGTTTATCTATGTTTGCCAATGAAACCACTTATCATAGCTGATAACTTTGCTACGATAGTGGACGGGTTTGTGTGTGTCACTTTTTGGAGTATATTTTTGGCATTTTAATTTTCTGCGATTTTTTCCTTGACATTTTCTCAGGCCGTGGTATACTTAGGACAGAAAGGAAACGATTATGGACAGACAAGCAATTCTCAGGAATTTGGTGACATTAACCAGAGGTCTCGGTCAATCTATAGGAGAGATCGAAGGAGGTGGTGGCTCTCTTAATTGCCTGTATTTTCCCGAAGATCATCCAGGTTGTGGTATTGGTTGCCAACCAGGGTTTAGGGAGAAGTTTCAAGGAGTAGTGCAGGAAAATAAGAGCATTCAAGTTTTACTTGATGAATGCCCAGGAGTGGCAGAATTTTTTGGTGTAGAGCCTGGAGATCCCGATGATGAGGACTATAATGACGGGTTTTTTCTTGAACAAGTACAAGAGCTGCATGATACAAATGACAATTGAGATGGTGGCAGTCTGAAACGAGAATCAGTACGAGATATTTGTCGTGAGTGGAATCTAAATTTCACAAAAGTTTGGGAAAGAACTTGACATTTCCTGCACATGTGGTATACTTAGGGCAGAAAGTGAGACGATCCAATGAAGGGAATGGAAAACACAATGAAGCCACACCAAATTGCCGACGCGGTATTGACCTGGAATACCTATCCGGGATTTTGCGGCGAGGTTTGCTCGGAATGCAAAGCTGAAGTCAATACTTTCAATGGCGGACCTGGATGGCATTGTCCGAGATGCGATGCTTACAATGTCCAATGCTGGAGCGGTGGCATGGGTCGATTCCCTTGGCAGCATCCAGACTTTGGACCTACTAAAACAACGATCCATAAGGGTCACAAGATGGCTCATAGGAATGCACGCCGACAGCGAATTTTCGCAGATGGTGAGAATGTCCTTGTTGTTTTGGGTGGTGGTAATTGGTGGCTATTGCCACTAGATAAAGCCTTTTGGAGTATTGCACGGATTGTCAGTATGGAGGAAATGGAGCATCCTTCCATGCGGTATTACATTGTTCGTCTAATGGATGGCAAAAAGGTAAGACTTTACGAACGCTACATCGCCAAGATGAAGAAAAAGGCGTTGCCGTTTCCGGGTGGCGGTTATGTGGAGCTAGAGAAAGTACCGCGATCCTTAAAAAATATACCCAAGCCGGGCAGTGACGCAGGATGGAGAGAATGGCAGGCAGAAAATCCCATTTGAAATTTTCCTTGACATTTCCAACACATGTGGTATACTTAGGGCATAGGAGATTAAAATGAGTTGGCTTGCACAATGTCCACGATGTACACTTAATTTCACGAATGAGCTTGGCAGTCCTAGAGAATGCCCGTCATGTGTCACAAAGGAAGCTGAAACAATCGCTGCTTTGGCAGAGGCTAACGAGGATCGTGAGTCGATGGTTGAAGCGACAGTGGATCGTCAAATTTTTGCGGAGATAGATAATCGTGATTCATCCGAAAGTTGAAGAAGCATTTCAAGAAATTGATGCAGCCATGTTTTCTGGTGACTGTTTTCACTACCTTGATAGTCGAGAACGTCTAACGTATTTTCTGAAACGCTGGCAAAAGGGACTTGATGAACTTGTCACTGAGCTTGAAGAGCTACATAGTGACCCCGAGGTAGTGGGGGCTGACGCATGGCAAGAGTCCATTTTGGAAGCAGATGACCGAAATCGGAAGACTAGATCACCAAATTTTGATGCTATAACGCAAGAGCATAAGGATCTTGTTGAATCGGTCAGACAACCAAGCGTTAAGGACTTTACTGAAATTGTTCCCAGTCCTGCTGTAGACGGCAAATTCGTTCTTCAGTTGCGACTGGTTGGGATAAAATATGTAGTGGCATGGAGTATTCCTCTTGAAGAAGCTAAGAGACGAGAGCGTGCCATTCATCAAATGATGATTGAATATCATACCAAGCGAAATTCGTGGATAGTTCAGTCGGTCAAAGAAATGAAAGATTGTCTTGCTGAAATGTCAGCAAACAACAAGCGTAGTCAAGAGATTGTCCAACAAATGGTAGTCTTAAAGACATGAACCCACTAACCGAAAGGACAAGAACATGACATTGCCAGTAATTTGGAAATGTTTCGCAGAGACAATTGGCATAACTCAGAAAGAAATGCGAGAGTTCTACAAGGCAGCGACCGAGGCAGGAGAAGACCCAGATTCTGTATTGGCTCAGTTTATTCGAGATTCTGTTTCGGACGACAGAAAATTATGCACGGTATCCCAAATGTCGTGCGCAGGTAGTGGCAGATGAGTAGTCTGAGATGATAAAATGATTCACAACGACGTTCACCATGATTTGCTAAACATTGCCCACGAACAAGGGTGGAATGAAGCATCACAAATCGTTCATTTATGTGGTTTTTTGCAGGAGTTTTTTACTAAACCACACCCTGACACTCACCTGGCTATGCATTTTCGTGAGTATTTGCAAAAATGTGCGGACGAAGAAAATGATTCATTAAGTGATATAAGCGTTTGTGAACATTGTGGTGATCCTTGTGAGTATCATTCTGAGATTTGTCTTTGCAAAAAATGCGAAATGAAAAGCGGGCTATAAAATGGAAATGGTCAAACTAAAAAACGGGTCAGAGGAACTAAAGTCGCTGGTTGCGGTGGTTATGGCTAGTATCAAAAAGCTCAATCCTCTAGCAGCTTATGACCTTATCATGCTTTGCCGAGATCGCGACTACAGACCGTGGGGAGAGGCGGGTAACATCTTAAAGTCTTTGTGCTTGGTAACTCAAAGCGGTGACCAGTGGCATGTTCATTGCTCTATTCGTAATATTGTCTTGTCAGCAGCAGACGGCGAGGGAATACACATGTCTATTGGAAGCCCAGTGGCATGATGAAATGGCAGTCCAAACCAAAAGCATAAAATAGTTCCTAAAAGGACTTGACAACCTACCATTCGTATGGTATACTATGCACATGAAGACATTCGACAAACGACAACTTGGACGAGCCCCTGATTGTGGATGGGTTACTTTTAAGACAGGAGCGATCCTCAATCGTAAGGATCGTCTCAGCAAACGCAATTCTAAGCATGCGAAACGTCAACTGCGTCAGCAAATCTCCGGCAATTAGACAAAAATCGCGGATAAATGAAAATCTCTGAAATAACCAGGAGAATTTTCTCATTCCCCGCGATTTTTTAACCGATACCTCTGGTATGGAAACTTACCCAATTTACCAAGATGCGTTCGAGGTACTATTGGCAGAGGTAATCCAGGAAATCCTGGGGGAGATGCTCTTGCTTCAACCACAAGATATTGAACAAAATTAGCAAATAGGTCTTGACATTCGATGTGTTTTTGGTATAATCTGGAAAGTGATAGGAGTCAGTATTGTTTTAACAGAAGGAAATGTTATGAAGAAGAGAATCCGCTCTATCGTTGTTCTTATTGGTTTGTTGAGTTTTGCTGGTTGTGATTTGGATAAAATTGACTTGACCAATATGCAAACAATCCTTGCTCCGGCAGTTCCAAGATCGCTGAAATCAAACCATTTCCAGCGAGTTGATACCTTTCGTTCACGAACCTTCACTCCAAGCGATGATGTTCAATGCATCCCTGGTCCAGATTGCGAATAATTTTCGCACTTATCCCTTGACATTTACTCCTGATGTGGTATACTTAGGACATGACAATGCCAAATATTGGAGACAAGCTGTATCAAGTCTGGGATGGCAAACTACTAACTGCCACCTTCATTAAAGAACAGATAGTCAAAGGAGCGACTAGGTCAACTTGGACAGTGCGAAAAGTAAGTGGGTTAAAGGCGAATGTTAGCCCAGATCACTATCTCTTGACAGAACTTGCTGCGTGGAAAAAATACCATACGGAACTCGCAAGATCGGGTACACTTCTGGTTGGTTCTGTGAAAAATGCTCAGGCGGCGTTGGACGAATGTATTGACCAAATGCACGCAGCCACAGAAAAAATTACACAACTTTCCACTTGACATTTACTCCTGATGTGGTATACTTAGGACATGGATCAGCCACCAAGTGATTTTGCGATTTTCTGCGATGCAGCGGCATTTTGGTTGATCGTAGCTTTTCTAGGCTTGTTCTGTTTGGTTATGGCGTATGGATTTATTACGGATGAGAAACCATGAAGATCAAATGCCTATTCATTGTAAGAGAACCAACTGACGAAATCCCTGAATTGATTGCAGCTTGGGATGAATACTCAATCGATGAACATCCAGAAGGATGGAAAGAGGACTGTGATCAAGCCTTGGAAACTATCACCAAGCATTACCCCGTAGGCATTACTTCTCGGTTCATCACTATCGATGTATCTGATTCTGAAATTATCGCGGCGATGAAAGCCCCAACTATTCCAGGAAAGGTTGAAAGAAATGATTGAGAAAGCAAGAATTGAGGACATCCAGGACTTAGCAGAGCGAATTCCTGACAATTGGGCACTGTGCGAATTATTCAAAGGAACGCGACGAGCCAGTGAAGCTGAGTATATGGTCGCGGGTACTGTCCATGCTTGCGTTCTCAACCATAAGAAACACGGGACGCCATTCTCATGGGTTGATCCAAGCGTTCATAGTCGAGCAGGGAATGGACTGCAAGACAACGAAACTGCCTACCGCATGTTGGTCGATAAAGACTACTTTGTTGAGGAGGAGCGAGACGGCAAGCCGATTCTGCGCATGACCCAAAAACTCGTTGACCTACTCAAAGGTCATTTGGCAAAATCATGAATGAAGCAGAAAAACTAGCGAAGTCACGAGCAGAGCAGAATGAACGTAACGAAAGACTTCAATTACAAGCTGCCTCAGTTTCGTCCGCGATGGCAGCAGCAAACAAGGCGAAAGAGACACGGGAAAACGAGCGGAAACCAACCACTTCATTACCTCTTACCCCATTAGATCAAGCTTATGAGCTTCTTTTAGATGCCGAGACCAAAGGAACCTTGGACCTTGAAGAAACTCTTGTTCTCAAGCTAATCGAACAGCTTGCAAATAGCGATCATGATATGCTTTTGACAGATCAGATTGTTGAAGATATTCTTGATAAGTTCAAAAAACTGCTTGACACCCTCTGAAATTGTGGTATACTTCAGTTGCCCTGGTAGGTTACGTCTCTTGGCGGGTAACTTGAGTATAGCGACCATTGCTCGGAAGTAGATACGCATGGCTGAGGATCGGTGGTTCGATTCCATCTGTGGGGCACCAAAAAGGATAAATGCGATGAGATTATTCAAAGCTTTCTGTGGTTGTTTCTTGATGGGTTTTTGTTTTCTAGTATTAGCGGGAAGCACCAATGAATTATGGTTGGTTCCTTGTGCTATTTTCATTTTTGGAGCAAGCGCCGGTATAGCTTTGGCGGTTCCTATCTCTCGAAAGGATTAAAATGTCAGCTTTTATCGTCGAAGATGCTTGTATCAATCGTATCCTCGCTTTTATGATGAAAGTATCTCAAGATGAAGGGAACGACTACTCCGCTCTTGAAGATGTCAATTTTCTGAAATCTCGCAAAGAAGCAATAAGTCTAGGGAAAAAGCTACACGCACTTAACGTGAAAGCGGTAAGACATAGATACAGTGATGATGCCATCCAGCCAATTCCTTATCAATTTGAAGAACTGCCAGGGGCAAGTGATGCTCAAGTTTTGAAATCCATACACTGCTTTCTCTATCAATGCAATGAGGGAGAATTCGACAAAAATCCATTGTTTAAGCGAATGGAAAAATTCGCCGAAGAATTGATGTACTGCATGGCGACTAATTCTGAAGCCTATAAAAAGGCAGAATGGGAATAAAATGGAAAGCAAAACAGGCGTGAAACTTGAAATGGTTGGTCTCGATGGAAACGCTTTCTCCATTCTAGGTAGAGCCCGAAAAGCCTTGAAACAAGCTGGAATGAGCGATCAGGTTGATGAATTCCACAAGGAAGCGACGGATGGTGATTTTGACCATTTGCTTCAGACTTGTATCAAGTGGTTTGATACCGAATAATACGGAGATAGATTGTCTATCCTGAAATAACAGGACCGAATTGGGGGGGCAGGAATTATGCTATCTGCCAGACAATTTTCTCCTTTTTTCCTTGACATCTACTGAATATGTGGTATACTTGAGACGCCCCATTAGCTCAGCGTTTAGAGCGGCGGACCATATCCGTGTCGGAAGGTTAGAAATTGCAGAACAAGAGAGTTGACTGACTCTTGCCATCTGTAAAATCGAAACTTCAGGGAAATTAGTCATTTCCTTGCGTTGGTTAGAATCCAACATGGGGCATTTATTTTTGAACTATATCGACGGAGGCGACTAGTTAAGCCGAAGTAGAGAAAATGCTACCATCTTGGGAAATCGGTGGAACGCACGGCGGGGTAAAAGTCCTTGAAGATTTCCCAGTTTTTTGCACAAATCACTTGACATCTACTCTTGATGTGGTATACTTAGGTTGAAAGGAATGAACTGTGAATACCATCAAAACTCACGACGGCGGTACTGTTACGGTGAATAAAGATGAAGTGGATCGGGTATTGCTCGCTTTGAAGTCTTGTGGATTTTCTATCTATATTGAGGACGATACCGCAGAAAAATGCGATCTCAGTACCGTTTCGCTCCATATTATGGACTGGGGACAGGGGTAGGACATGGCAACGAAAACCCAACTAAGCTACAAAGAACAAATCACCCGCCTGTTCCGCCAAGCCGCAAAACGTCGCGACGAAGCTGCAATGCAATACTACGGAGAAGCATTTAGTGGAGTAGCGTGCGTGAGTTTTGAGAGATTTAAGGGCTCATGGGCTGGAGAAAACTGGCTCAAACAACGTGGTTTCAAAATTGTTCATTAAACCCCTTGACATTTCCTGAACATGTGGTATACTTAGGGCATGATGACAAAGCTAACAGCACAACAAACGGCGGAAATCAAATCTGAAATGATCGATCATGGAACCCCAGTCCGTTTCCTGAAAAACGGACAAGCGATGCAAATCGGTACTGGACAACTTTGCTCCAGAGGGACAAACGTGATTCATCATCCATTTTACTGGAATTTCACCCGAGAGACTGTCAAGAAGATTTGTGATTGGCTTGGTGTTAAAGCAGTTTGGAGCAAGTAAAGCACTTGACATTCACGCCAGATGTGGTATACTTAGGCTGAAGGGAGACAACTGTGAGAGATAGTGAATGGCTACAAAATCTCGGAGCTGGTGATACCGTCGCCGTCGCCGCTGGCAGCGGATACGGTTCTCGTGACCGTCTCACCACGGTAGAGCGTTTCACTAAGACGCTAATTATCACGACGGATGGATCAAGATTCAGACGTAGTGATGGACGAACTATGGGTGGCGGTTACCATGGTCAATGGTTAGAACGACCGACCCAAGAAAGAAAAGACGCGATTAGACAAGCCTTGTTGGCTGTACAATTCAGGCATATCAAGTGGGCAGATTTGCCCCTCGCAACGCTGGAAGCAGTGAAAAATTTGCTCCCAAAAACCCCTTGACATTCACGTCAGATGTGGTATACTTGAGGTGAAAGGAGGGAAACGGTATGAACATAAACCATATCAGCAGCAAACAACGAGAGCAGATATTAACCAATTTTTTGGAAACTATCGGCAATCTCTTGCCCTTGCAATGTCCAGATTTGGAAGAAACAGCCGATGCCATTGAAATGGTCGGATTGAGAATCCGATGTAACGCGAATCGCGGACTCCTAATGTACGCCAAACTGATCTTGGACCGAGCAACCTCAGCGAATCACTAAATGACAATCATCCCTTTCCTGATAATCACAGCCTTGCCA
>SDBT01010190.1_pt1 | contig 15203 bp, 6 predicted proteins | sample 2277101 | NCBI WGS metagenome assembly SDBT01 (sample SAMN10404973, study PRJNA504765) | marine sediment metagenome | isolation source: marine sediment core GS10_PC15, 103 cmbsf | place: Arctic Ocean: Southern Knipovich Ridge | collected 2010 | reverse complement strand
AACGGCCTGGTCAGCGATGGAAAGGACCGGAATCCGGGCGGACTGGAGGGACAGACCATCAAAATAAGCGTCGTTCTGGGTGCCCAGGCTGTAGCGAGTCGCGAGCAAACGCACTCGGATCCAACCCGTATCCACGGGAGCCACACGCTCGTCCGCCACCGACTCCCATGCCAGAGCATTCGAGAGCTCACCGGAATCGAAGCGGTCCAGTACGAGGTCATTGGCTCGAGTTCGGTACTCGATGATGATACGCGCCGTGTTGGCGGGAACCTGGTCGAAGGTGCGGACGAAGCTCTGGAAAGAAAAAACTTGAGTCCCAGTATCGATGGCCCCGGCGTAGGCCGAGACGTCGATGTCCTGCCGTAGCTCCGCCACGGCCTCCGAGCCCGCCGAGAAATAGGCCGCGCCCTCCAGGGGCAGCGGTTCCGCGAACCGAGACCGCCATTCGGTCCCGAGGACCTCGGTCCAGCCGGGAAGCTCCCCGCCGGCCAGAGCGTCTTCGGCCCCGGGATTGACCAGCCGGTTCGGTCCGAGACAGGCCTCGTCGTCGACGATGGTGCCCACACCGAGACCATCCACGATGCGTCCGCCGGAGGGCTGGGACAACTCGACGAAGAAGGTTTCGTCCGGCTCGAAGAGCCTATCGCCCCTCACCCGGAGTCTCAGTGTCTTCTCGGTCTTATTCGCCTTGATCTCCGCTGTCTCCGAGCTCGAACCGAAGTCCACGTCGGCCGTGGCCGTGTCGGGTAACGCACGGTAGCGCAGGGTGATCTCCTTGTCGGGCGGGGAGGAGAGGCTCACCGTGAAGAGCGCCTCCACCTTGCCCTTGCCCCCCTCGACGACGGAGACATCGTCGACGGAGATCTCCGGCGGATCGTCGTTGAGAATCGTGCCCGCGCCTTCCGGATCTGCCAGCGTGGCGTGAAGCGGGTTGGAGAGCTGGATCAGGAACATTTCATCCGGCTCGTCCGACAGGTCACCCACGATCTCCACGGCGAGAGTTTGTGTCACGGCACCCACGGGAACGATCAGAGTGCCGGAGGTAGTGGTGTAATCGGACCCTCCCTGCGCCGTGCCGTCCGTCGTGGCGTAGTCGACGGAAACCGCCAGCTCGCTAGCAGCCGACAGGGACACAGTGAAAACGGCCATGGCCGCTCCCGCGTCGCCCTCGCCTACGCTGACGTCATCGATAGTGATGGCGACGGCCGGGATGACCGACACGGACACGGAAGCCGTGTCGGTGAGGGCGCCATCGCTGAGCGTATAGGTGAAGCCGTCGGCTCCCGTGAAGCCTGCAACGGGCGTATAGGTCACGACGTTCCCATCCGTGGTCACCACTCCGTTGGCGCCCTGGGTTACGCCGTTGACGCTGAGGGCATCTCCGTCTACATCCGTGTCGTTGCCCAGAACGTCGATGGCGGCCTCCGTGCCTGGGCTCATACTCGCCCCGTCATCCAGGGCCACCGGTCCATCGTTCACGGGATTCACCGTGATGGAAACCGCGGCGATGTTCGAGTCCGCCAGTCCATTGTTCACCTGGTACGTGAAACTGTCCGAACCGTAGGTATCGGCATTGGGTGTGTAGGTCACATCGGGCGCCACGCCACTCAACGTTCCGCTCGCTGGACCACTCAGGACGGTGAAAGTCAGCGGATCGCCGTCCACATCGCTGCCGGCAAGCGTCAGCGCTAATCCTGTGTCCTCATCTGTCGTTACCAATTGGTTACCCGCCACGGGCATGTCGTTCGCCGGATTCACCGTGATGGAAACCGTGGCGACGTTCGAGTCCGCCATTCCATCGTTCACCTGGTACGTGAAACTGTCCGAACCGTTGTAATCGGCGTTGGGTGTGTAGGTCACGTCGGGCGCCACGGCACTCACGTTCCGCTCGCTGGACCACTCAGGACGGTGAAAGTCAGCGGGTCGCCGTCCACATCGCTGCCCGAGAGAGTCACCGCAACGGGGGTGTCCTCGGTCGTCACGATCGATTGAGCGTCCGCCGCGGGCCCGTCGTTCACCGCTGCCACCGTGACGGTGACGGTGGCCATGTCGCTCAGGGATCCGTCAGTGACGGTGTAGGTGAAGCTGTCCATGCCGTTGGAATCCGCCGCCGGCGTGTAGGTCACGCTGCTCCCATCCGTGGTCACCGTTCCCTTGGCGCCTTGAGTGACCGCGGTGATACGGAGCGCATCCCCATTCGGATCCGTATCATTGACGAGAACATCGATGACCGTCGCGGAGTCCTCATGGGTGCTCGCCGCGTCGTCGTTGGCCACTGGAGCATTGTCGCCCACACTCACCGTCACCGTCGCGGAGTCGGTAAGAACGCCATCACTCATCGTGTAGGTGAAGCTGTCAACCCCCTCGAATTCCGCGCTCGGAGCGTACGAAACACCTCCGGCGCCAGCGTCGATGCTGACGGTCCCGTTGATGCCCTGGGTGACCGCGGTGACACCGAGGGGATCCCCGTCCACATCCGTGTCATTGGCCAGAACCGCGATGCTCACGGAAGTGTTCTTCTGGGTGCTGGCCACGTCACCCAAGGCCACGGGAGCATCGTTGACCGCAGTCACCGTCACCGATACGGTGGCGGGGTTGGAAGCCAACCCGCCATCGTTGACCTGGAACGTGAAGCTGTCGGCACCGTTGAAATCTGGGTTTGGCTGGTAGCTCAGGTGTGGTGCCACACCGCTCAGAGTCCCATTCGACGGAGCTCCCACCACCGTGTAGGTCAAGGCATCGCCCTCGACATCACTTCCCGTCAACACAACGGCCAAAGCCGTATCCTCGTCCGTCATCACCGCCTGCGCGTCCCCAACGGGCGCGTCATTCACCGCCGTGACCGTGATGGACACTGTGGCGATGTTCGAGTCCACCAAACCATCGTTGACCTGGAACGTGAAGCTGTCGGCGCCGTTGAAATTCAGGTTGGGCTGGTAACTCAGGTTCGGTGCCGTACCGCTCAGAGCACCATTCGTCGGTGCACTCATCAGAGTGAAGCTCAAAGGGTCACCGTCCGAGTCGCTTCCCGTCAGAGTGACGACCACCGGCGTGTCTTCGTTAGTGGTAACGGACTGGTCATCCGCCACCGGCGGGTTGTTCACCGGAAGGCTCACACTGAAGCCCCGGCCAAAATCGTCTCCTCCAATACTGTCACCGTTACCGTCCAAGGCGTTGCCTACCAAGTCCCTGATGGAAGTGGAGCCGCAGACCAGCAGGCGATACAGTCCGGGAGGCAGGGCCTCATTGTCGTTGATGCTCAGACTGGCTACACGGCTCGCCGGGGCATAGGTGACCGTATTGATGGAAAAGGGGACATCGCCCGCGGCGACTCCCGTCGCGCAGGACACCGTGTCGAAAACGCCATCACTTCCATCACCCAACAGAAGGAAGTTCGCCGGGTTCGAGACGTCGTCCAAACCCGTGTCCCCCGCGGGATCCTGCACCGGTTCGCTGAACGTCACCAGGAGCTCGGTGATCTGGGCGCTGGTCACTTCCGCAGTGCTCACCAGCGAACTGGGTCCGCCATGCACCACGAAGCCGATCCTTTTGCCCGGCCCAAGAGGTCGCCCACCCGCCCTAGTGAGAGTTATATGCAATTCGGGGACCAAGAAAGGGACACAAACAACGAGCGTAAGTATCTCAATGAGAAGAGGTTAACGTGATGAACTGGAAGTTTCGCAAAGGAGTGTGAAACCAATTACACAATGTCGGAGAAAGCTAGGGCAGGAGTTGGGTAGTTTGCTTCACATGGGTCCGAAACGAGGGAGGGATGATCTTAGCAATGCAGGGCCGAGGATGCCGCCCTCGCCCTGGGCGCACGTTCCCACGGAGAAGGTGAGCTTGCCCTGCTCCTACTCCACCACCAGGTGCTTCGCCTCGAAGTCGCCGATGACGATGGTGACCAGATCGCCGGGTTGAACGAACCCACCCGGGTTGGCGAAGACCATCGAATAAATGCGACCCTCCTGAGGAATGTTGGAGTTGCGTAAAGGGCCGGTCTTCTGTGGGGCAGGCACGATGAAGTAGGCGCCGGTCCTTTCGTGGATCAAGCGGGGCTTGAGTCGCCTCAAAAAGACGGGCTTGGCCTTCTCGGCATCGATGACCTTGTACCGAAAGACCATCAAGTAGCCGGCCGCCACACGGTGTACGCTGGCAGTTTCGATCCCCCAACGTCTCTTCACAAGTGTCTTGTGCCGTGGGTGAGTCCGATCGACCGTATCAACGGACGCCGGCGCAGCGGATCCTGTGCTGGGCCACGAGAGCAGAGTCATTCCCAGGAAGACGACGATGGCCAGCCGGGTCAGGCATCGCACGTTCGGCTTCGATTGGTTCCAATTCCGTTTCGTCACGTTGGCCTCTTCCTTTTTTGTGAGCCTCTCCACCGGGCAACGCCCGATGGAGAGGCTCCTTGTTCTTCACCTCGATCTATTCGTTATTGCCGTTGCCGTTGCCGTTGCCGCCCGTTGCTGCTGCAGGAGGAGCGCCACCGGAGAGCTCATCGGCACCGATGTCGGACCCGGCACCCTGAGGCCTCGGATCGATATCGAAATCGATGTCGAGGTCGGAGGAGGCCGCCGCATCCACCGCAGGCGATCCGCTGTCGACGTGGTAGTTGCCGGCGAGAGTGAGCGGGCTGTAGCGCAGGTCGATGTAGTTGCCGCCCTCGTCGAAGGCGATGGCCACGTCGATGCCCGTGGTGGGCTCACCGATGATGATGCCGGCGCTGTCGTTCTGGTTGCTGTACTCGGCGGCGAAGGCCGGATCCGCGCTGAAGTTGCTCGGATCGTACCCCGTCGTGTCGGTGAGGATGCTAGTCATGGGACTCATCGACTCGGGCACTACCGTTCCGAGCACGCCGAGGTCGTCGTACACAGCCTGGTCAGCCGGGATATTCGGCACCAGCGTCGCAGCGTAATCCCGGGGATCGGCGCCGAACGTGATGTCGACGTAGAAGCTCCGGTTGTGCCAGATGATGTTGTTCTCCAGGACGAACGGATCCGAGAACCGCTTGTAGGTCGCTGGCGCCCCGGTGAAGAGGGCGGTCAGCGCGTCGCTGTGCTTGTGGGAGACGATGCCGGCCGGTTGGGCAACGGAGTTGTTGGGATTCCCCAGTGTGAAGGCGTTGCCACCCGTGGCCGTGGAGTCGTTGTTGGCAATGGTGTTGTGGCGGATGAAGATCCTGGCCGTGTCCTGCAACGAGATGCCGCCACCGGCCACGCCCGCCACGTTGTTCACGATCATGTTGTTCTCGAGGTCGATCCGGTTCCACTGCCCTCTAGCGTTCGGCTTGGCCTCCACGTCCTGGCCGTTGACCTGGCGGGTGGCGATGCCGCCACCGTTCCCGGCCCCAGCCTGGTTGCTGTGGATCAGGTTCCCCAACACGCTCACCCTGCCCGATCCGGGAGTGAGATTCTGCTCGGGATCGTCCGCCGGGCAGCCGGCGAGCGTGGCGGGGCACAAGGGCGCCTGGCCGGCGATGGAGATACCGCCGCCGGAGGGGAACGTGCTCTGGTTGAAGCTCTGGTTGAAGAGGATCGTGTTGCTCTCGATGACTCCCTTGTCGCTCAGACCCAGGTGGCCGATGCCGCCGCCGTCGCCGGTGGTGAAGTTGCCACAGATCCAGTTCTGGGTGACGCTGTACTGCTCGGCTCCGGTGCAGATGGAGAGGCCGCCGCCGGCCCCACCCAGGCCGCCATTCTCGCTGACGGCGTTGTGGTGGATCTTGATGCCGAAGTTGTTGGCGTCGGTGTAGTGCAAGCCGTCCGTCTCCCCGATGAGCTCAGGATGGCCGACACGGATGCCGCCATTGAAGAAGCCGGCGTTGTTGCGGACGTAGTTGTTGCTGATCTGGAAGTTCTTGGTGTTTCCGTTGACGACGATACCGCCTCCCAGCATCGAGCCGGTGACGGTGAAGCCGTCGATGAGACCACCAACCTTGGGTTTTCCATTGTTCTTCAGCTTGGTCACCACGAAGATGCCGGCGCCCTGCTCCGTGAGGAACAAGACCGGCTCCACCTCCACCGGACCAGGGGGGGCAACCTCCTGGCCGTCGAGGACGTCGATCTCGTTCGCCGCAACCAGGGCGTCGATCTTGTCGAGCCAGGCCTGCAACTTCTCCGTCGGCCGGTTCGCCGCATTGATGATGGTAGAGCCCTCTCCGTAGCCCTGGAGATCGATGTTCCTCCACAGGATGACCATCTCATCGTAATTGCCGGGCTCGACGAAGATGACGTCACCGTCGGTGGCCGCGTCGATGGCAGCCTGGATGGAACCTCCCGCTGTAACATGAGTCGGCACCGTTCCGTCCACGTGGACGGTAACACCGACGATGGTGGATAGACCGTTGTCACCGCGGGTCACCACGAGCTGTCCCGTCGACATTCCAGGGGGGACGGTCGCGAGAATCGGTTCGCCCCAGGTGACAGCCAGGGGCAGCCCGCCGAGGGTCACGGTGCCCTCGGTTCCGCCAAACCCGAAGTCGCGCGAAACCAGCTCCGACTCCGTGTCGAGGACTCCCGTGTACAACGGGTTCGTGACGTTGACCGAGCCCATGGACGTGATGGTGAGCGTCCCACCGCCCGCGGGGACGTAGGGCCCGGCCGCGCCGTTACTCACCGAGTAGATACGCGGTGTGCCTTCCGGTAAGGCGCAGTCGAGAGGTTGGTCGGCAAAGGCGGCCACCGGAAGCACCGGTGTATCCAGGTAGGTGGTGGATCCGGGCATGTACTGGAAGGTGTAGCAGTACTGGCTGTACTGGGGCTTGTGCTGTGGATCCGTGATGAACTGCCCGACATTGGCCGGATCAGGAATGGGACCCGAATCGTTCATGCAGGCGATCAGCATGTTCGGCGCCATGCCGCTCGGGGCCCCGATGTTGGCCGTGAAGGTGGAGGGAGCCAGGAAGTTGAAACGGCCCCACTCGTCGGAGTAGACGCGTGAGATCTCCTTGCCTGACCAGTCACGGATGGACACCGGCATCCAGGAGGGCGCGAACTTCTCACCGAAGATCGGTGAGTTCGGGTCGAACTCGTTCGCGAGGTCGTTCTGCACGAAGCCCACCGCGTGGGCCGAGATGGGCGCGTCGGTGAAGAGGAAGAACTCGGCTACTCCGTTCGACTTGTCCTGCAGGCGAACCGCCTTGCGATCGCATAGCGGCCGCGACTGGCCATGCCACGGAGCTTCCTCCCCGGCAAACAGAGTCAGCTCGTCCGGGACGGTGTGGGGCGCGCCCACACAGGCCGAGGCGAGGACTCCCGGTCCCGAGGCCCAGGGGTAGTACTGATCGAGGTACGACAACAAGACATCCAACTGCATACCCGAGGCGTTGGCGGGATCGTACTCATCGCCGAAGACGACGTTCACGTCCTCTTCCTTGAGGAGCTTGTAGCCCGGAGGAACCACGACCTCGACGACGTAGTCCCCGGCAGGAATGGCCAGCCAGTCGGGATCGTCTTCCGCCGTGCAGTTGGCCAGGCCTCCCGTGCAGATCTCCTCGAAGGCGAAGCCGCCGTCGAAGACGCCTGAACGCACCTGGTTGTAGTTCCGGAGACCGTCGAAGCAGTCGAGAGGCACCATGGTGCCGGTGCCGTCGTCAACTTCATAAGGAGCGCCGTCCCAGACACAGCCTTCGGGCGGAGAGGCGTCCCAACTATCCGTTTCTGTCTCGTTGAGGAGCAGGGTTCCCGTCTTGTCGTAGAGCCTCACCGTCACGTTGGCGATGCCGGGTTCCCATTCCTCGGCTGCCGCCAGGCGCGGATCGTTTTCTGCGCGGGTGATGGCGTAGTAGACGATACCGGCAATCCCGCCGTTTTCGCCTTCCTCCCAGGCTCTCTTGCCCCACTGGATGACGCTGGTATGGCCGATGAAGCCCTGGAAGCCCTGGAGCAGCACTGTGCCCACGTTGTCGCTGGCCTCGACCCGGTACGGTGCGCCCGAGTTATCCGGCTGTGGCTGCGGGTTCAGGATGCCGCCGAAGGACCAGGGAACGGTCCCGTCCCCTGGATCGCCGCCGGCGTCCACGATGATGGTGGCCCCGGTGGCCTTGTAGCGCGCGAAGTCCACCTCGAGCACCTGCCAGCTAAAGAAGGGGAAGACCTGGTCGTAGGGGACGAACCCCTCGAGGTCGGTGGGGAAGGACTGGTTGACGGTGCCGTCGCGCCAGCGGATGAGTGTCGCTTGCTCGAGGAGGGCATTGCGAGCGGCGGCGAAATTCGGCTCCCCATCTTGCCAGAAGCCGTCGGCGTTAGTGTCCTCGAACACACGATTCTCGATGCGGGTAAACCAGGTGAAGACAGGAATGGACCCGAAGTTACAGCTCCCATACGTCAGGTCCGGCTGGAGACACTGGCCGCCCTGTATCGTCACCCCGTGAAAGGCGATGATGATGTCCAGGTAGTCGTCAAAGACCACGAGCTGATAGTTCCCGTCGGGCACACCCTCGATCGAGAAGGCGCCCTCGTCGGTGCGCTCGGCCCAGATCATCACGCCATCCCCCACGGACAGGTCGTTCAAGCCGACCCAGGGAGTGGTGGCCGAGAAGGGCTGGCCGGGCCAGAAGCCGACCGCGGGAGGACGGGCCGCGTGCATGTTCACAACGCTACCAGAGACCGTGGCTCCGCCCCCAAGTGCGGCGGTCGTCTCTTTCACGAAGCCCACGAAGGCGTGAAATCCCGGAGGCCCGAACTCGGCGAAAAACGCCGGCTCGTTCGCCTTCACCCAGGCGTCGATGACCTTCGTGCCTTCGATGGTGGAGGTCTGCTGCCAGCCCGTCTCGCCTGCTGGGGGAATCACCTGGACCCCGTATTTCCCGGGAGGCAGGTTCTTGATGGTCACCCTGCCGAACTCGTTAGTGTGAATGAAGCCGTCTCCGAGCTCTTTCGCATCCCCTTCCATTCCGCCATAGCAAGGATCCGTGGTAACGGTAGTGAGAATGTCGGTAGCCGAGCAGTAGGTCGTTCCCAGAGGGTTGCCGTAAACATCCATGGTGGAGTGGCCGCCGGCCATACCGTACTTGCCGGCCGCGTCCTCCAGGATGACCTGGAAACCCTCCAGCCCACCCTCTTCGGGAAGGTCCGGAGAGCCGTTGACGGGCTGGTTGTCCTCGAAGGCGAAGACGGTGATCTGCGCCGTCGGGATGGGCTGCGGCTGGACGAAAACCTCAACGTTCATCTGGCCCGGTGCGATGGGGCCGCCTCCCAGGGCGTAGCCATCCGTGGGAAGGACCGACACGTAGTAGTGCTTCAACGGATCGAGGGCGGGCAGGGCCGCGCTGGCCCCCGTCGCCTCACCCGAGGCCACGACGGGCATGGCGCTCTTGTGGAAGCTGAGGGAGAGGGAGTCGATCTCTCTCGTCCCGGGCGTGGGAAAATAACCCACGTCTTCCTCGAGGGTCCAGCGGAAACCGGCCGCTGAGATGGCCACGCCGGTGGGGTCGACGACACTCAGGTTAGGCCCGGTGGTGGCCAGAACGTCGATGGTCACGGTGGCCGTCGCATCCACTATCACCCCGTCGTCGGAGATGTCGTAGGTGAAGGAATCCAAGCCGGGCGTCGAAGCCGTGTAGGTGATGGACCCGTCAGGGTTGAGGAATCCACCGGCCGAAGAAAGAACGGTCAGATCGTCACCGTCGGCGTCGTAGTCGTTCCCGAGCGGGTAAACGGTGATCGAATTACCGTCGACCACGGTGAACGGACCGTCGTCCAGAGCCACTGGGGTGTCGTTCGTATTGCCGACGTCGATACGGACCGTGGCCACGCTGCCGCCGCCGTCCGCCCGGTACGTGAAGCTGTCGCTGCCGGTGAAGTCGGCGTCGCCCGTGTAGGTGAAGGACCCATCGTAGGCCAGAGCCAGCGCACCGTTCTCGGCGTCGCGGACCAGGAGGGCGCCGGCAGCGCCGGTGTCGTTGGCCAGCACGCCCGCGCCGGTGGCGACGGTCAGCAGCGTTTCCTCGGTAGCCGCGTAGGGCCCGTCATCCGCGGCCACGGGTCCTGACGACGATCCCGCGCCTACAGTCAGCGCGACGATCAGGCCGCCGTCGGGCTGTCCGGCATTGGTGAGGTCCAGCATCCGGTCGTAGATCACGAGAGTGTCGTCGACCGTCGCGCCCAATGTCAGGAAGGCGTCCTTGGTCTGGCCGGCGCCGAGGCGCACCGAGGCTTGCTCGAGCGCGTTCGGAAGCAGGTTCCCGTCCTGGGCGATGATGCTGAACATGTTGTTCTGGATGGCGGGGATGTGAGTTCTCAGACCGGCGTCCAGAAATCGGACCAGGACCTTCTGGCTCGCGGAAAGCCCGACGATCGGAGGGCTTGGGTAAGCCTGGCCGTTCACGAGGAAGTATCGGGGCTGGTACTCCATGGTGCTGGTCGCATAGCCCGTGGCGCCGTAGTTGCCGTCGGCCACCGTCTGATGAAGCACGGGGTCGACCTCGCTGTAGAGGAGCACCACTTCGTTGTCGTAGGAGTTGCAGGTGGAATCCAAGACAGGGCAACCGGTATTGTCGTACGCTTGTCCCGCCGGTGCCATTCCCGCCGCGTAATCCTGCTTGACGGCGCCGTAGAGCCCCATCTGCATCTGCACCGCCATGTGGGTGCCGCTGTGATAGAGGTAGGTGCCGGGCCGGACATTGCTCCACTCATATACGCTGACGGTCGTCGCGTTGTTCGGCGTCGATTGGACGAGGGACTGGGCGCGAACGCCGCTCCGCTCGACGGTGTCGCCGCCGTCGACGGTAGGACGTCCCAGCGCCGGGATCACCACCGACACGCCGCGCAGCTCTGTGCCGGGTGTCAGAGGCGTTGGCAGGTCGTTTCTCAGATGAATAGTGAGGGTCGTGTCGCCCGCCGCAACCGCGATCACGGGACCCGGTACCGAGGCCACGGTGAGAGAGAAATCGCAGGTCAAACCGTCCCACGTCCCTTCACCAAAGCCCCACATGGGAACCGACACCGTGTCGGGCATCGTCTTAGGAAACTCCTGTGCCACCAGACAAACATCGGCAGCAAAGGAGGGCCCTGAGGCGACGAAGACCGTCGCCAATGTCAGGGCCAAATATTTCAGGCCTTTCGTTAGAAATTTACTGTTCATGTCTTTTATCTCCTTCGCTTACGGCCGAAGCGTTCCCCGGGGAACGATGACGATGAAGGTCAGCATTCCACCTGGGAAGATATCGTTGTTGAGAAGCTCTTTTTCCGCGTGCGAGTGCCACGGGAAGGTGAATCCGCCAAACGGGTTGAGACCGCCCTCCCCGGGAGGAAGACTCCCCAGGTGGCCGAGATAGGGGCTGCCGCTCCAGAGGCCGCCGAAAGAGATGTTCTGCAGGTTCGGCAGGGTCACTGGAATCGGTTTGCCGTGGTCGGCACACCACTCGCTCGATGTGGCGTCGTGGCCGTCGCCGCTGTCGGTGCAGGTGTGGGCGAACTCCGGATCGAGAGGATCACCATAGGCATCCCAACCCAACCCTTTGCCCGTCCAGGTGAAGATGGTGTCCTGGGTCTGGCCGGGAGTGACGCTCGGGGTCGCGATCATGGGACCCACCATGTCACCCGCGTCGTTCAGGAGAAGCCTCCCGTCCCGGGCAATCAGCCGGGCGTGGTTGCCGTGGGGGTGCTGGGGATGGATCTGCCGCCCGGCGCCCACGTAGCGCATCAGGACCTTCTCGCCCGGTTGAAAGATCGGCAGGCAGTTCATGGGCTGATGGGGAAGCCAGGAGATGTTCTCCATCTCCAGGATGTCCGGGAAGGCCCGTCCGTTGATGAACCAGTAGAGGGGATCGTAGATGCCGCTGGTGTCGACCCATTCGGTCTGCCCCTGCTCGACCAGCTCGTGAACACGGGGGTCCATCTCGGAGAAGAAGAAGAGGACCTCCACGTCGTAGTCGTCGCCGTCGCTCGAGTGGCCGTAGTACTCCGCGTTGTCCACGTCAAACCTGGTGGGCCGGACGATGATGGTCCCGACCAGGCCCATCTCGATCTGGAGGTCCTGCTCGGTGCCGCTGTGGTACATGTAGGTGCCGGGGTTGGCCGGTGTGAAGCTGTAGGAAACAGATCCGCCTGGGAGCGCTTCCCGCGTAATGAGCCCGGGGACGCCACCGCTGGCCGTGCTCTCCTGTCCCGGGAACACGATGGAGACCGGAACCTTCAGATAATTCGTCAGACTGACCGTCACCGGCCTCGTGCTCTGGTTGACGATCAGTGTAGGACCGGGGATCTGCATCACCCCGGCAATCGGTCCATAGCCCCACGTGTACACGGAGCCGCCGTCGGGGGTCGAGATGTAACCGTCGTCCGCCCTCAAGGCGAAATTGCTTCCGGTAAGGCCTTCAATGACGCCGTCGAGGGTGCTTGCTTCAGTCTGGGCGGGCAAAAACAAGATGCCCGCAGCCAGGGCGAGCGTCAGGAGGCCCGCATTATGAATCGCTTTTCTAACTGTTTTCATGGCTGTCCTCCTAACCTTCAATTGATCTCGATTTCGGTCATGATGCCGCCGAAATCCTCTTCGTTATTGCTCAGGTTGTACATGTTGTTCGTGTACAAGAAGTACGTTCCGGGCGGAACGCCCGTGGTGTCCACGATGGCGTCGAGGACCTGGCCGCCGCCGAGATCCAGGACGTTGGCCTCGTAGTAGTTGTCGGGACCGAGGTGCTTGGCGTCGATGCCCACGACTTTGAACGGCACGCCCAGGTCCGTGGTGAGGGTGACGAACTGGGTGACGCTGACGCTCGAGATCCGGAACAGGATCCGTGGTTCATCTGAGGGGACCTCGATGATGGTGTTCTGGGGCTGGGTCTCTTCCTTGACCTGCCAGCTGTCGACGTCGGCGGGAGACGTCGTGATGGCAAGCGGGTTGATGGTGTCCGGATAACCTCTTCCGTTCAGCATGGGATAGGTGTCGTGCATATCGCGGAAGGGAAGGGGCTGCACCAGGTAGCTGGCGTTATGGAAGTTGGGATCGAACGTCATGATCTGGACGGGCGCCTCGACGTCGTAGGCGGTCGAGCCGTCGCCGTCGTTGAAGACGTATCCGTACGGGCCAGTGCCGCCCCAACGGTACGAAGCAGTGGTCAGGTCAGGAGCAAGCTCAGTACCACCGATGCCGAATCTGTCCTGCGACGGGCGCACGTAGAGGTTTCCCATCATGCCCATCTGCATGTGCTCGGTGGCCTCCACGTGGCAGTGGTAGATGTAAGTCCCCGCTTCCACCAGGTTGTAGTAATAGGTGAGGGAGGCGCCCATGCCGATGAAGATGGAGGAGTCCGGCACGCCGTCGAAGACGGAAGCGGCCTCGGGAAAGGCGTGGAAGTGGATGGTGTGCTCGTCGAAGAGATCGGGCCGCACCATCATGCCCGCGTTGGTCAAGGTCAGGTAGAACTCCATCCCCTGCTCCAGCACGATCGAGGGCGACGGGTTCTGGGCGGCCAGCCTTCCGGCGTCCATGGTCTGGCTTGGAAAGTGCGAGACGAATGTGGGTGTCGGATCCTCGGGAGTCGGCCCATAGCCGCGGGCCTCTGAGTTGTTCGTAAACCCGCCGATGGGGCTGAAGCCGAACATGTAGATCGGCTGCCCATCCGCCATGGTGGCGAAGCCGTCCCCGCCGCTCACGTGCCTGCAGAGGACGTTCTCGTCGTAGTCGGGATTCGAGTCACCGGGGTCCAAGCCCAGGCAACTTCCCGTAGACGCATCGGCCGGACAGAACTCGTCCGGGACGGCGTCGCCGTTGGCATCGCCGGGGCACTGAACGAGGATGTCCCCAAATGGGCTCTGCGCTCTGGCCGGAGTTCCTCCGAGCAGAAGCAGAACCATCAGCAAAAAAAGTACTTGTGAAATCCTGTCATGATTCATAGAAAACTCCTTTACGATTCACTCGAGGCTGCCTTGAAACGAGATGCTCCAAGGAAAGCACTGGGAGTGACGCGTGACCTTTCCCGTCGTTCTGTCATCTCTTTCCCCCTTTGGTTAGGAACCCTCTCCGGTTGTCTTGCGTCCTTCGTTTGCCACTCGAGAATGTTCCTCCCGCTTTTCACTAGACATAGCAATCTTTGGACCAAGTGCCGCAACGCTTCGGTTGAACGAGCTAAAGCATAGAAAACACGTCTGAAAGTTGACGATAGGGGAAGAAAAAGTTGAAAGCGGGGTGTGTAACGAATTACCTATTCTTGGTAGAAGAATCCTTTATTTGAAAAGCTTCAGGTGAGATAGGTCATACAATCTCTTCTGTTTCCTTCAGTGAGCGGTGCGCTCCCCGGAGCGCGTCCGTCGTTCTTACTGGAGGGCCATCGGAGAGAATCACAACGATCCTCTGTTCATTGACCACAACGGCAAGACGGTGGCCTCTAATTAGGCTCGAGCTCCATATAGAATTCACCCAGTTCGTCGGTCGTCGTTCCCGCCAGGTTCTCCGTTTCATTCATGATAATCACTGGGACGCTGCTGACCGCATACTGTGGCTTGCTGCAATGCAGAACCTGTCCTACCAGCAAGATACGGTTCGAGTCGGGAAGGAACTCGACTCTCAAGTCCACGACGAAGCTGCCTGCCTGATAGAGCATATGTTGGGACGGGAGACCACTCGAACGAACGCCGGCCGGAGCAGGTTCACGCGACACTTTCGCGGTGTTTCGTGGGCTCTTCATCTTTTCAATGTATAAGGGTGCGAGAGCGGACCGAAGATATAGAAAAGTACCCAACGGATGTTTTTGCTGTTTTGGGTCCCCGGACGCCTAATTTCACGAGTATCGGATGAGGAATTGTCAGATTGCGGTACTTCTTTATTGACGGGATCCCTGTCCTTTTCCTATAATCCCGTGACCCAACTGTGTCTGCTCCCAACTCAGACTATCGCTGGCTTAGTGCCGTCCAAGGCCCATCGGGTCATACGCCCGGTGGCGTGTGGAATGCAATTTGCGGTAGGCTGCTACGAAGTGGCCGAGAGGGGGAGGGTTGCCGTGTTCGGGAAGATTCGTAGCGTTCAGCCTTCCAGTCGAGACTTGCTCTGGGGCAAAGGCCGGCGCATGTGCCTGCAATTCTTCAAGGAGATCCAACCCAAATGACCAAATCAAATATCCTCGTCGTTGAAGACAGCGGCATTGTTGCGAAAGACATTCAAGGAAGGCTTCTAAAGCTCGGCTACGGCGTTTCGGACACGGCGAAGTCCGGCCAAGAAGCGATCGGCAAAGCAACGGCGACCCTGCCCGATTTGGTCCTCAT
>SDBT01010189.1_pt1 | contig 15205 bp, 15 predicted proteins | sample 2277101 | NCBI WGS metagenome assembly SDBT01 (sample SAMN10404973, study PRJNA504765) | marine sediment metagenome | isolation source: marine sediment core GS10_PC15, 103 cmbsf | place: Arctic Ocean: Southern Knipovich Ridge | collected 2010 | reverse complement strand
TTGATTTCTTTGTAATCGATTACCATTCCGTCATCTTTGACTTCGTCTTTTATCGTGACGATTAACTTATAATTGTGTCCGTGCAGATTTTCACATTTTCCATAATATTTGGTGAGAAAATGCGATGCCGCGAAGTCGAATTTCACGTTTAATTTAAATTTTTCAGCCATTTGATTTGTTTAACGTCGTGGGTTCTTATGATACTTGCGCCGTTGAGATATGCAATAGCTGAGATGGTGCTCCCCCTCTCTATTCTGGACTTCATTGATTCTCCGAGGAATGATTTTCGGGAGGCTCCGATGAGGATGGGGCGCTTTAATGATTTTAGTTCGTGCAGTCTTGCGATGATTTCGTAACTGTATTTTGGGATTGCGCTTATGAATTGGCCCATTCCCGGGTCGATTATTATTTGTGAGAGTTTAATGCCGTGTTTTTTGGCGTATATTATGCGTTTTTTTAGAAAATCTTTGATTGTTTTGATGACGTCTTTGTATTTGAGTTTTTTGGTGGTGGTTCTGGGGGTTTTATCTTTACTGTACATCAGGATTACCGGGCATTTGTGTTTTGCGATGATTTTTGCCATTTTTGGGTCGCCTCTGAGTGCTGTTATGTCGTTTACCATGTTTGCGCCGGCTTGTAGGGCTTGTTCCGCGACTTCTGATTTGTATGTGTCTATTGAAATTGGGATTTTTGTGAATTTCCGAAGTTTTTTTATTACCGGAATTACTCTTTTTAATTCTTCTTCTAATGAGACCTCTTTTGAGCCCGGGCCTGTGGATTCGCCACCGACATCTATTATGTCAGCGCCTTGTTTTTCAAGTTCGCGGGCTCTTTTTAGTGCCTTCTTGAGGGTGTTAAATTCCCCCCCGTCACTAAAGGAATCGGGGGTTACATTCAAAATTCCCATTATTTGTAGTCTCCTTTGTTTCATAGCGTTTGGATTCTAGCAATTGAATCGAAAATTTGCTATAATTACATGAAGGATTAATAAATAATTATGGCAAAAAGTAGTGACGCATCACCGGAAAAGAAAAGTGTTCCCGAAAAACAAATCGAAGGGAAGCTTGATTTTGCTAAGCTACTTAACGATGAGATAGCTCGTCATTTGAAATCCGGGCGGCTTAATGAAGATGATGTTAAACAATTAGGAGAAATTGAAGAGAAATTTGGGGCAAAGAAGGCGTTGGATGAAATGGACCGTATTGTTATTGATCGTATTGTTGCAGATAGGAGAGAAAAATTACAAAGCTTCACAGATCAAAGATTTGATGATGTGGGGTTGGCTTAGATTTATTTTTGGTTATAATTGGTGAGCTATGAAACGTTCACTTATTATACATTACGGAGAGATTGGGCTGAAAGGCGCGAATAAGGATTATTTTGTAAAGAAGCTTAAGAAAGCTGTGAAGACGAGGCTGGAAAAGAGGTTTAGGAAGGTTTTTGATGTTAAATATACGTTGGGGAGGATTCTTGTGGATTTGCCCGACCGATTCGTGGAAGAGAAATATGCAGAAGTTTTGGGGCGGATTTTTGGGATTAAGAATTTTAAGTTTACTTATGTTGGGAACGTGAAAATTGAAAAGCTTGCTGAGCAGATCTGGAAAAAGATGCCGAAATTTGAGAAACGTCCTGAGAATTTCAGAGTAAAAGTGAAGAGATCGATGGAGCTTCCATATAAATCTATTGACGCTGAAAGGGAAATTGGTGCTCTGCTTCTTGATAAGGGTTTGGATTTAAAAGTAAAACTGAAGGATTCGGATTTTATTGTTGATGTTGAATTATTTAATAATAATGGATATTTCTCGTACTGTACGTATCGGGGGCATGGAGGTTTCCCTTCAAACAGTCAGGGAAAGCTTGTTTCTTTGATTTCTTCGGGAATAGATTCACCTGTGGCTTCTTTCTCTATGATGCGACGTGGAGCCAGGGTGATTTTTGTGCATTTTCATGGTTATCCTTACACCGATAAGGAAGAAATGAATCAGACAAAGGAAATTGTTGAGATTTTGAGCAAATATCAATTTGATACAAAGCTTTATCTCATTCCTTTCGGAAAAATTCAAAAAGCGATTGCGGTAAATAAAGATATTCCTGCGAAACCCAGGACTGTTCTTTATCGAAGAATGATGCTCCGTATTGCCGAAGCTATTGCTAAAAAAGAGAAAGCCAAAGGTTTAATTACCGGTGATAATTACGGGCAGGTTGCTTCACAAACTCCTGGAAATATGTTTGCTATTCATGATGCTTCCAAGATTCCGGTATTTCAGCCTTTAATTGGATTTGATAAGGAAGATATTATTAAAATTGCTGAGAAAATCGGGACTTTTGAGATTTCAAAGCTTCCGTGTAAAGATAGTTGTAGTATGTTTATGCCGAAACATCCCGAACTTAAGGCAAATATTCATGATTTGAGGATATATGAGGAAAAATTGCCTTTAGATGACTGGGTAAAACAATCTTTAGTGGACCCAATATATTATTAGTCTATATAGATTTTCGCTTATTTGTCCTCTTGTGATGTCCAGATCAGGCCAATAAACTGTCCCCTTTTCTTCCAGGATTCCCATTTGTTTTGCGGTGTATATGTATTTTGAATACCATTCTTCCATTGGGACGTCCGTGTAGGGTTTTGATTTTGGGGTTTCGGTTTCCATTTCGAAAACCTCCAACAGCATTTTGATCGCTTCCACTTTATTTACCTTGTTTGCCGGTTTGAATGTTCCGTCAGAGTATCCTGTTACCCATTCCTGTTCTTTTGCGAAACATACATATCTTGCGTACCAGTCGTCTTTTACGTCGGGGAAACAATTTTTATATGTTGATTCGTTGGGAGAGTATCCTATTCCTTCTATGAGAATTTTTAATAATTCGGCCCTGTTTAAAGGGTTAAGAGGTTTGAATGTTCCATCGGGGTATCCTGAAATTACTCCGCTGTTTTTTAGGAAATTTATGGCTTCTGAATTCGGATTCGTGAGTTCTACATCCGAAAATATTTCTACATTATCATAATCGTAGGCTTCAAAATTTTCCACGTAGTCGTTCGAAAATATGTTTTCAACAAAGCCTTCGTTGAGAGTCCCATCTTCCACCAATTCGAGGAACCAAAGCAGTATAACTTCATTTGAAATAATATATCCGTAATTTCCTCCCATTCCTTCCAAGGAAATTTCCGTTACAACACCTACAACTTTTTCATCTTCGTTATAAGCCGGTCCGCCGGAGTTTCCTGGATTGATTGTCGCGTCTGTTGTTATTTTCCAGACAATATCGTTTGCCAGTACTTCAAAACCGCTTGTTGAGCCGGTTGTTAATGTTATGCTTTCCGTGCCGGTTGCTCCCGGATATCCGAGTATGCTTAAGTCATCTCCAAGTGCGGGCAGGTAATCCGAAAAGTCCACGTACGGCAGTTCCATTGCCTGAATATCTTCTATTTCGAGATACGCCCCTGTTTCATTGTAGTTTCTATCCAATTGATATGCCGGATATAAGAGGGCGAGATCCAGGTTTTCGTCATACGCGAGGACTCTTGCTGAAAATTTGCAGTCGGGTGTTTCGTATTCCGTTTCGATCATGCAAATGTTGATGTAGTCCGCAGGTCTTCTGGTGCTGTAGTCCATTATTACGTGAGCCGCTGTTAATATGACGCCGTCATTGCTTATCAGGAATCCGGAACCTGTGTAGTAGTCGTTGAAGCTGTCAATTATTTCCACCAGAACAACGCTGGATATTGTTTCGTTGTAGTAAATAGCGTTTGAAGGTGTGATGGTTATGCCGAAGAACATGCCGAAGAACATGGTTATTCCCAGTATTGAGCTAAGTAGTTTTTTCATGAATGAGGGGTTATTTTGAGGGTTATTTTTTGAATCTTTTGGATCGTAGGTTTTTGTTGTAGCTGATTGCGAATCTGTGAGCTTCGTTTCTTGTGCGTTGAAGGAGGTGAAGAGCTTCGTTGTTCTTTTCCAGTATAATGGATGTTTTCCTTGTTGGTAAGAAAATTTCTTCGAGTTTTTTTGCGAGTGAAATGTATGGGACGTGTAGATTTAGTTTTTCGAATACTTTTTTGGCGGCTGAAAGTTGGCCTTTTCCCCCATCGATTACCACGAGGTCCGGTATTTGTGAGAATGATTTGTCGGGTTTGTGTTTTAGTTTATCGTAGACGATGCAGGTGTGCGGTGTAATGTTTTCGCTTCGCTCAGCTTTGCACTCATATGCGCGTTCGCTTCGCTGCCGCGTGTTATGTTTTTTTTGTTTGCTTTTAATTATTGCTTCGAATTCTTTTGGGAATTTTTTTATTTCCTCGAATCCGAATAACAAATAATATTCTTTTATTTGTTCGGAACATACGGCGTAGACTCTTTTGGATTTTGATTTTTCTATAGCGTTTTTGACGAGTTTGTATCCTAGCTTGCGGCCTCTTTCGCTTTTTAAGAGCCAGAGGCTTGTGAGTTCTGAAATTTTTGGTGAATGTTCATGGATTGCGATGAATCCGCGGATTTTTTTAGCTTTTTCGAGAATGTAGAATTGTCTTTTTGTTTTGTCGAAGTCGCGGCCACTCCCTTGACGGGGGCCGCTTCCCTGACGGGGGCCCGCGGCCTGACCCTCTCGGGCCTCCGCGGCATGACCCTTCGGGCCTTTGTTGTGTTTTTTGATAAATTCTTTGTCTTTTTTTCGGGCACGTTTGAATTTGTAATCTTTGAATTCGATTTCTTTTGTGATTTTCAAGAATCTTCTGGTGAGGACTTCTTCCAATGATTTGTAGTCATCCGGTTTTCCATGGATTGTTCTTAATCTAAATTTTCTGTACATGGGTTTGTCCGGAACTCCTTTTGTGAAGACTATCATCGAGCCTACTGTGTCTGTGCCGCTTAGGTGTGAGATGTCGTAACATTCGATTCTTTTTAGTTGGTCCTTGAGTTTGAGGATTTTTTGTAATTCTTTTATAGCTTTTTTGGTTGATTTGCTTTCTACCTGCCAGCTTGGCTTGTTTCTGTCGGCGTAGATTTGGGCGTTTTTTAGGCTCATTTCAAGGAGGCGCTCTTTTGTTCCTATTTTCGGAATTATAAATTTTGATTTGATTAATTTTTCCAGCTCTTTTTTATTCTCGATGATGTGCGGAATCAGGATTTCTTTGGGAATGTCGGTCGCTAATTGATAATATTGGTTGAGGAATGATTCCAGAATTTCTTTGTTGTCTGTGTCGTCGGAATTTTTCGCGGAAAGGATGAAGTTTTCCTGATTTATAAGTTTGCCGTCTCTTATCTGGAATAAATTGAAGTATGCTTTTTCGCGGATTACGCAATAATTTATGATGTCTTTGTCTGATTGATTTGGATCGGAGACCTTCTGTTTTTCAAGAATTTCTTCGACTTTTTTGATTTTGTCCCGTATTTTTCCGGCTTTTTCGAATTCTTTTTTCTGCGCGTGAGTTTGCATTTGTTCTTTGAGGGATTTTAGAATTTCGTCCGCCTTGCCTTTCAAGAAATTTTCTACATTTTTAATTATTTCGCCGTATTTCTCTTTTGTGCATTTTTCTATGCATGGGGCGGCGCATTTTTTTATATAAAAATCGAGGCATGGATATTTGATGGTTTTTTTTGTGACTTTGACTTTGTTTTTCCCTAAAGATTCAATATCGAGTGTGCAATGTCTGAATGGGAGGATTTTTTTTAGAACTTTAAATGTTTCTTTTACTTTATTTGCTGCGGTTTTTGGACCGAAATATTTCGCGTTGTCTTTTATCACTTTTCTTACAATCTGGATTCGCGGGAAATCTTCGTCCGTGATTTTTATATATACGTAATTTTTGCCATCTTTCATCAAGACATTGTATTTTGGCTGATGCTTCTTTATCAAAGTTGTTTCAAGAATAATGGCTTCCAGATCGCTGTCCACTTCTGTGAATTTTATATCTTCTGTTTTTTCGAGAAGTTTTTGAGTTCTGGTGGAATGATGATAATTTTTCTGAAAATACTGTTTTACCCTTTTGCTCAGGTCTTTTGCTTTTCCTATGTAAATGATGTTTTTGTCGGTATCGATGAATTTATAAACACCGGGTGAACGTGGGAGATCTTTTAGGATCTTTTTGATTTTTTTGTTTTCCGTCATAGTATTGTGCAATGTGGCTTAAATAGTATACTTTTCCAGTATGAATAGTGAAATAGAAAAAAAATTGTGGAGGCGTGTGCGCCGATATGTCGGGGTTTTGCGGATTGTGCCTTTTTTGCGGATGGTGGCGGTTTGTAATAATCTTGCTTTTGGTAAAGTTGACGGTCGGAGTGATATTGATCTTTTTATTGTGGCGAAGCGGGGGCGTCTTTTTATAGTTCGGATTTTTGTTACTTTTTTGTTGCATGTTATGGGTGTTCGGAGACATGGAAATAAAGTTGCCGGTCGATTTTGTCTGAGTTTTTTTGTGGATGAAGATGGGATGGATATGAAGGAAATTGCGATTGATAATGATATTTATCTGGCGTTTTGGGTCAGGACGATGCTTCCTGTGATTGATGATGGAGTTTTCGGGGAGTTTTTAAATAAGAATGAATGGGTGAAGCAATATTTTGAGAATGATTTTGATATGGATAGAAGTAGAGTCATCGGAAGTTGTGGTTTTTGGGGTAAGATTTTTGGATGGATTTTGAATGGGTGGTTTGGGGACAGAATCGAAAGAGTTTTGAAAAAATGGCAAATGGGTCGGGCGAAGAAAAAGGCTTTGGAAGTGAATGCAGATGTGGCGAGTTTGGTTGTAGAGGATCATATTCTTAAATTTCATAATATAGACAGGAGGCGTGAGTATAGGAAAAAGTGGTTTGATGCGTATGGGCGGGATGAAAAATTGAGTTTGGAGAAGTTCTTATCTGTTTAATTCTTTTCCTTCGATCTTGTTTTTCATCTTTAGGTGGATTGGAGTGCCGTTGAAGCCGTATTCTTCGCGGATTTTGTTTTCGAGGTAGCGTGGGTATGAGAAGTGGAGAACTGAAGCGTTTTTGAAGAAGAGGACGAATTTGGGGGGTGCGGTGTCGACCTGGCTTGCGTACATGAATTTTGGCTTCTTGATCTTTGTACTTGCGGGCTTGTGTTTGAATGTTATTTTTTGTAGGAATGAATTCAGTTCCGCTGTTTTTATTCTTTTTTGGCGTTCTTCCATTATTTTGTCGGATAGCTTTAGAATTTCGTAGGTGTTCTTTTTATTTTTTGCGGAAATGAATACGACTGGAGCCCAGGGGACGAATTGAAATTTCTTTTTTAGAATCGATATAATTCTATTACGCTTTTCTTCTCCTTTCTCGAGCAGATCAATTTTGTTTATCGCAATTATTAAGCCTTTTTCTGCTTCCAGTGCATGTGAAGCTATTTGGCAATCTTGTGAGGATAGTCTTTCGTTTCCATCGATCAGCAATACTACTACATCTGATCTTCCGATTGATTGGAAGCCTCTTAGGACACTGAATTTTTCTATTCCTCTGGATCTTTTTCCCGGTCTTCTGATTCCGGCGGTGTCAATAAGGTTGTAAAGTTTGTCGTTGTATTTAAGTTCTGTGTCTACGGAATCCCTTGTTGTTCCGGGAATGTCGGAAACAATTAATTTTTGGGGATCGTTTATGATTGCATTTATTAGTGAAGATTTTCCCGCGTTAGGTCGTCCAAGGATGCAGATGTTTGTGACTTTTTTTTTATTTTTTGAGGCGCCTTTTGTGGGTTTTTTGAATTTTAATTTTTTTAATTTTTTGATTATTTCGTTTTGCAGGTTTTCTATTCCCAATTTATGTATTGCGGAAATTATTAACGGTTCGCCGAATCCCAATTCATAAATATTATAGGTATTTGCTTCTATTTTTGGATTGTCGCATTTATTCGCTACTAAAATTATCGGCTTTTTGGATTTTCTTAAGATGTCCGCCGCTGCAAAATCATCTACGGTTAGATCTTGCGCGGAATCGATTACAAATACTGTTATATCCGCTTCTTCGATTGCGATTTTGGCCTGAGTCTGGACGTCTTCTTCGATATCTTTTTGTGATCCGTGTTGTATTCCACCGGTATCTACGAGAAGTGTTTCATATCCGTTTATTTCCAGTTTATGCGAAATTCTGTCACGGGTTGTTCCGGCTTCCAGTGCAACTACAGCGTGACGTTTCCCAATTAATCTGTTGAAAAGTGTGGATTTTCCTACATTTGGCCGTCCGACTATCGCGATCAGGGGCACGGAGTTCATTTTTTTGCTTTTAATAGTGGAATGATTATATATCAAGAGTATAAAAGGGCAAGCTTTTATGGTATAATAAAGGCGAAAATAAATATAAATATGAGAATTTCTACGAAAAGCAGGATTTTAGCGAGTATTTTGGTTGTTTCTTTTTGTTTGCCGTTTATGAGTTTGGTTACGTATGGGGCGGAGTCGACGATTTTACCTGGTGTGGACCCTGAAGAGATTACTATAGATGAATGCGAAATTTTCATGAGATATGTGAATGCGCATATAACGGAAACGACAAAGGCTGTTGAAGGTATGCAACCAGGGACTGAAGGTTCAACGAAGGTAATAATTTCTTCCGTCAAGGAGGATATTGCAAAGAGGAATAATAAAATAGAGATAAAAACGTCTCATGCTTTATGGATTGTTGATTATAAAGAGATATTGGCGTGTGCTATAATGACTGGAGATGTGAAGATGTGGATGGTTCCGTTTTTTATTCGGTATGTGCTGGAATTTATTATAGGGATTGCCGGGCTTTTGGCGGTTGGTGGTGTTGTTTATGGAGGTTATCTATATCTATTCGCGGGGCTCTCCGATGATAAGGATAAAGGGAAAAACGCCATTAAGAATGGGCTTATCGGCTTGGTTCTGGTGTTGACCGCTTGGGCGGTTGTAAATATCGTAATCTCTCTTGTTACGATGTAGTTTTTTGCCAATGTTTCCATTTTTCCTTTAAATAGGACAAAAGATTCTTCTTGAATTGGCTTTCGTCGAATTTTTTCGCGTGTTCCCGGATTTTTTCCGGATTGAATTTCTTTTTGGTTTTTTGGTATTCCTCAATTCCTTTTTTTAAATGTGCCGGTGTTTGTTGTTCAAAAAATATTCCTGTTTTTCCTTCCACAACGGTATCTAACGCTCCCCCTTCTTTGAGGGCTATTACAGGTCTTCCGCACGCCATTGCTTCCAGCGGGATTATTCCAAAATCTTCGATTTGAGGGAAAATCAGTGCTTCGCATTCGCTGTATAACTTTTCCAGTTCTTTATCCGGAACATAGCCCAGAAATTCTATGTTCCCTTTTGCTTGGCGCCTGAGTTCTGTTTCCATTATTCCCGTTCCCGCGATTTTCAAAGGTAAACCGATTTTGTTGAATGTTTCCACAATCAGATCGAATTTTTTGTATGGAGTGAGTCGTCCGACGGCAAGGAAGTAGCCTTTTGTCTTTTTTGCGATTTTGTAATCGGAGGCTTTTATCATTGGATAAATGACTGTTGATTGCCGATTGTAGTATTTTTCTATCCTTTTTTTGGTTGTGTTGGAATTCGCAATATAATAATCAACTCTATCAGCAGAAACCCGATCCCACATTCTGAGTTTGTGGATGCGTTTTTTGCCGATGATTTTAAGGATGGGATTCATTTTGTATTCGCGGATGTAGGCGTGCCAATTATCCCAGGCGTATCTCATTGGAGTGTGGCAATAGCAAACATGCAAAGTTTCGGGTTTTGTGATAATTCCTTTTGCGCAGGAATGAGAGCTTGAAATCACTATGTCAAAACTGCTGAGATCGAAAAGTTCATAGGCATACGGCATCCAGTTCAGATATAATTGGTGTTTTGTTTTGGAAAATGGGAGGTTTTGGATGAATGATGTTGTGATTGCGGCAGACTCGAATCCCTTTATTTTTTTGGGATTGAAAATGGAAGTGAAAATCGGTGCTTCCGGGAACATTTTATGCAAAAGCAGATTTACTTTTTCGGCTCCTCCCGGGTTGGTCATCCAGTCAAAGACCAATGCGATTTTTGCTTTTGATAGGCTCATCAGGAGCATATTATAGCATTATCTGATTTTGTAAAAGCCTTCATTGTTTTTTGGAGATTTGCCTTTTGGTTTGGGAGTTTTTGGAGGAGGAGTCGGTGTTTTATTCCCTTTTTTTTGTTTTTCTTTTTCGGCTGTGTATTTGGAAATGATATTTTTGTCGTCTGCGGACAGTTCGTCTTTTGTCTTCAAAACTGTTCCCAATATCGCTTTATAGGTGTCTTTGTCATCCATTTTATCCATTGCTTTGGCTTTGAATAGTTTTACTACGTTGTTGTCCGGATCTCTTTCCAAAAGTCTTTCACAAATATGCATTACATCTACGTATTTACCTTCTTTGAACCACATTCCCAGTAATTCAACAACAACATCTTCATCTTTTTTCGCTAATGTTGATTTTGATTTTTCGGATACATCGGTTACAAGCACCAGGTGTCCGGCTTTTCTGCTAAGCAGGTATCTGAGGTAAATGTAGCCGAGAATCACAAAGATTATTACCGGTAGAACAAAGTTGAATTGTAGAAGATAATTGTAGGCCGCGTGCATTATTATCGCGATGAATAGACCTTTTATTATCATGTGTTGCTGGTGGGCGTGACTTAATGGGAGGTTGAATGTTTTTGCGATAAATTTTGAAAATCCGCTTATTTTTCCGGTTAATTTTTTTTGTTTTACAATCTCGATTGAAAATTTTCCTATTCCGTAGAAATATCCGAAAATTCCGGAGAATATCATATGTGCGCAGGCTGTGAAAATTGACCTAAACATATACATTCCAACTAATTGGCCTGTGGATATGCTCGGCCAGAATTCGTAAAGGTAGTAAATATTTTCAGTAAAAGAAAAACCGAGTGCCGCCGCCAGACTGTATCGGATTGCGTCCCCTATTGTTTTGACCAGGACGGTTCTTTTGTCGACCGATCTTATTACATAATGTTTTATGATTTCTTCCAGAGCTCCAAATAATACAAACATGGCTATGTACATATTTGCCTGAGTTTGGAAGCTTTCTTCGACGAAACTCGCGAGATTGAATCTTGGGAAAATATCCCATACGTATTGCAATCCGAGAAGTGCGGGAGCTGTTAGACATCCCAGCAAAAACACTACTGCCACGGTTTTTTTACTTTTTTCCTGCTTGCTGAATAGTATGTAAAGCCAGATTGCAGCAGGGATTGCTGCTGCGATTGTTGATATTCCTAGAAGAAATATTGGATTAGAAAGCATTTGGCTTTACTCATTTATATTTGTTTATTGGCCGAATTTGTATGTTCCTCCCTCTGCTGGCTTTTCTGCTGGAGTTTCAGGGGTTGTTGCTGGGGTTTCGGGAGTTGGAGTTTCAGGGGTTGTTGTTGGTGTTTCGGAGGTCGGTGCTTCGGGGGCTGGTTCTGCTGGTGTTTCCGGAGCAGGTTCTGCTGGGGTTTCAGGGGCTGGTTCTGCTGGTGTTTCCGGAGCAGGTTCTGCTGGGGTTTCAGGGGCTGGTTCTGCTGGTGCCTCAGGAGCAGGTTCTGCTGGAGTTTCTGGAGCAGGTTCTGCCTGTGTTTCTGGTTCGGTTGAAGCTTCGGGGGCTGGAGTTGCTGGTTCGGCGGGTTCTGCCGGTGTTTCGGGTTCGGTTGGTGCTTCTGTGACTGGTTGAGCGGGTTCTGCTGGTGTTTCGGGTTCTGCTGGTGCTTCTGTGACTGGTTGAGCGGGTTCTGCTGGTGTCTTTGCCGCCGGTGCTGTTTCCGGTGTGGGAGCGGCTTGTGATTCTGCTGATAAAGCGTTTTTAGCTTCATCAACGGTGTCATATGAGTTTATCAATTGAGTTAATCCCACTACTTGTAGTATATCGACAATGTTTGGAGCCGCTTTGGCAATAGCGACTTTACCTCCCGATTCGGTTATTTTTCCGTAGAGATCAGTTAAATACCCAATGGATTTGCTGTTCATGTATTCCAATTTTTCCAGATCAAAAAGCAGTTTCAGCCCTTTAGGGTTTTGCTCGACTACTTTGTAGAGATCCTTGATTTTTTCGTCCACGTTGCTTTCATCCAGTTGTCCCGAGATGTGGGCAACTATTATGCCATTTTCAGCGTCATCTATAGTTATAGTTGTTTCATTCATGGTATGTTTATTAATTAATTACTAATTGATTAGATGGTTGTGCTATGCCGGTTTCTTTTTGTCTGGCATCTTTTAGGAATTTTTTTGCTGTTATTCTTATTCCTCCTTCTTTTCGGTCCTCAAAATTTAATTCGTCTGTCCACTCCCCCACTATTTTTATAAGTCCTCTTCCCCGGATTCCTGTGAATTCATATCCCGGAGCACTTCTTTCTTCGAAGAGTTTCTTTAATTGTTCTGCGGTGATTTTATTCTTACCTGTGCCTGTATCTTCCACCTGAATTTCGATGTAGTCATCTTTTTTGTGAATGAAGGCTATTCGAATTTCGCTTCCGGATGCGGATCCGTATTCGATGGCGTTATTGCATAATTCGTCTACAACTGATTGAAATCGAAATGCCCATTTTTCCGGAAAATTTGTGGTGTTTTTTATCATGTTTAAAGTAAAATCCCGGATTCCGGACATGAAATACGCGTTTGTCGGTAGAGTGATAGTAATTTTTGTGTTTTTGTTTGTGTTTTCTTTCATATTTTTTTAATTTCGTTAGTTTATTATAGCAAAAAAGGGCTTTTAAGTCAAAACCTTAGAGTTGTATTTTTCGTGATTCTGTAAGTATTTTTTTGAATATTGCTTTTTCGAAATCGGTTTCCAGTGAGGATAATATTTTTTCTTCTCTATCTTTGTCTGTTATGGGAAAATTTTTTGAAATTTTGATTTCTCCTATTTGCATGACTTTTTTTTGTCTTTTTTTGAGTAATTTTGCGATTTTTTTATCTATTTCGGATATTTCTTCGCGGATTTTTTTGATATCGTCCATATTCAGCAGTTTTTTACTTGCATTTATCGTTGGTTTTCATTAGATTACCGCTGAAATCTTTTAAATTCAAGTTTGAAAATATTATGACAATTACTGTCACCGATAAAGTTTTGAAGGAAATGTTTGATAGCGCTGTGCATGTTGGACACAGGACTCAAAAATGGAATCCTAAAATGAAAAAGTTTCTTTATGGCGAACTTTCGGGCATTCATATCATAAATTTGGAGAAAACGCTGGATTGCCTGAATGATGCTCTTGCTTTTATGTCAAAGACCATGTCGGAGGGCAAAACGATATTATTTGTGAGCACCAAGCCCCAGTCCGTTAAGCTTGTAGAGGATTTGGCTAATGGTTGTAATATGCCTTATGTTACCCAGAAATGGATTCCCGGGCTTTTGACCAATTTCCCTACTGTCAAAAGAAGGATTAAATATCTTGCTAATTTACAGGAGCAGGAGGCTTCGGGTGAATTTGAGAAATATAAAAAGAAAGAAGCTTCAAATTTACGAAAAACAATAGATAAATTGCAGACTTCTCTAGGTGGTGTTTCGGGATTGAAATCCAGGCCTGAAGCGGTTTTCGTGGTTGATGTTGTGAGGGATAAAATTGTTGTTAAAGAGGCAAATAAGCTTAATATACCTGTTATTGGCCTGATTGATTCAAATTCAGACCCCGGTAATATCAATTATCCTATTCCCGCAAATGATGATGCGATGAAATCATTGAAATATTTGCTCGGAAGAATTGGAGAAGTATTGGAAAAGCCTGTTAAAACTAAAAAATAATGGTTGATAGTGATAGGAAGTGGGCAATAAGTTGTTACATTCCTGTTTTTAATGTTGTTATTTGTGCCTTGGCTTCCGTTAGAAAAGTTGGTAGTAAGTTTTGTCTGTTTCATGCGAGGCAGGGTTTGGCGTTGTTCGGCTTGTGGTTTGTAACAATTTTGATTGCGCTCATTAGTCAGACTTTGAGTTTGATGCTTTGGGGAGTTGTGTTACTTTTGCATGGATCCGGAATGTTTATTGCGTATAATAAGGCGGAGACAAAGATTCCTATTCTCGGGCAGTTGGCAATGAAAATACCGGAATATTATCTTTTTAATCTTCTTACCGGGAAGAAACCGGAGGGAGCGACGAGTGTGACGAGTGAAGCTCCAAAAAGTGAAGAAAAAAAGATGACAGAACCGCCAACTGATCAGAATAAATAAATATTATTTAATTTTAAAAAATTATGGCTGTAAGTATTGATCAAATTAAAGAATTACGCGGGGCAACCGGTGTTTCTATGATGGATTGTAAAAAAGCTTTGGAAGAAGTCGATGGGGATTGCGATAAGGCGGTTGATGTGTTGCGTAAAAAAGGTATTGCAAAGGCGAAAGACAGAGCGGAAAAAACTACAGCAAACGGTGTCGTAGTTGTAAAATCCGAAGATGGAAAATCAGCAATGGTTGAACTTCAATGTGAAACCGATTTTGTGGCCAAGAGCGACGATTTTATTAATGTTGTGGAGACTTTGGCAGATAAATTATTGAAGGGTGAAATTAAATCTGAGGATAGGGATCTTCCTGAAGTGAAGGATGCCGTTTTGAAGTTGGGAGAGAATATAAAAATTGGAAATATGAAGGTTGTTGAGGGGAAAACACTTGGAGATTATGTTCATTCAAATAAGAAAATTGGAGTGGTTGTGTCTCTTTCCGGAGGTTCGCCTGAACTTGCACGTGATATTGCTATGCATGTTGCGGCAACGAATCCCGATGTTATTTCTCCGGAAGAAGTTTCTCAGGAGTTGGTTGATAGGGAGAAAGAAATCTGGACGGATCAATTGAAAAAAGAGGGAAAGCCCGAGGAAATCATTGGGAAAATTATGATGGGCAAAGAAAATAAATTTCGGGGAGAAAATGCGTTGCTTAAGCAATCTTTCGTGAAAGATCCGGAGAAAACCATTGAGGGACTTTTAAGTGAGGCGAGTGCAACGGTTGAAGCATTTGAGAAGTCACTTATTGATCCATTGCGTTCGTTACGCGATAATTTACTTGGTGAGGTGGCTGGTACTAAACAAGGGTTTAGGGGCGCGCAGGATAAGTTTAACGACGTAGTTTCTAGAGCGCTAGCTGGCGACGTTAATGCTATTGGACAACTACCTGATGTCATTAGAGCACTACAAGGTAGCATCTCGGGTAGGTTTGGTTCGTCTGGTGCACAATCGCGATTCTTTAATGCGCAGTTTAGAAGTATTCTAGATAGGTTGATTGACGCTGGTATTGATGTGGATGCACTA
>SDBT01010188.1_pt1 | contig 15205 bp, 6 predicted proteins | sample 2277101 | NCBI WGS metagenome assembly SDBT01 (sample SAMN10404973, study PRJNA504765) | marine sediment metagenome | isolation source: marine sediment core GS10_PC15, 103 cmbsf | place: Arctic Ocean: Southern Knipovich Ridge | collected 2010 | reverse complement strand
CGTATGGCTCCGTGTATGCGGCAAAACTCCTCGGTACCGAGAATGAGACGATAGCACGCATTGCGGTGAAATTGACGCTCGACAGAGGATATACCAGATCGGATGTTATGGTAGACGAAGAGTCCGTGAACCGGACGGTATCGGAGAAGGTTCTCGACCTAGTCACGCCTCATTTTCTGCTGTTCTATGGCAGCGGTCACTGCGAAGACGGCTACGTTCCTCCCGGAATGGAATTCGTCTACCGAGACGCGCTGGGAATCCAACGATGGAAAAATACCGCGATGGCATACGTCGACCCGCGCACCGCTCGCGACGTGAGATTGGGCAAATACGAAAATCTGCCTCGAAGATTGCAAATCCTCTTCGACGCCGTGATCCGAAGAAGAGCGATGACGGACGAACTCTTTCTGGACGGATTGTTCGAGTTTATCAAAAAATATTACGAAAAAGACGATCCTCTCTCATGGGTAACCCGCGAAGAGATCGTACTGCAACCGAGGCCGACGAGCACAGAGATCCGCGTCCATGCGATGGAAAAAGCGACGTATTCGATACACGATTTTGTAGAGATCGTAAAAGACGAAGAACGCATCGAAGACCTCCTAATGCTGCACGACGTGATCGGTCAAATATTCCAGGCCGTGCAAGATTTTTACGACGCCACGGGCTACGTTCACCGGGATTTACACAGCAGCAACGTGATGGTTCTCAGACGCGATTCCGACGTCCGTGAATACGTCCTCGTTTTGATCGACTTCGGAGCGGTCACCGAGACGGGCCGCATTTATAACCCCGAAGCCTTCATGATTTCCATGTTCATGAACTCTTTGAGAGTTAGACCGTATATCCCAGACTCTCTCGCCAACGCGATCAACGGCCTCATCGATTCCATCCTAACGAGTCTGAAGCGAGAGGAACCGTGGGAGGAGCTCTTGCAAACGGCATTCGAACAATCGCCCGCGGAAGTGTCAAGCGCAGACAGATTCTTCATGGGAAGGGGGCAAATGGGATTGGGGGAGATGCTGGAGGACCCAGTCGAGAGAGTCGACGTGAAGGTGCTCTCCGACATCTGGGCGAGTCTTCGACCCCGCGAAGAACCTACCATCACTTCATCATCGACGAATGTATTCAGACTGTTGTAATATTCGTTTTCTTTAAAGTCCAAGAGGATGCCCTCCTTGTATCCACTGTAACCCATGTTTATCGGACCCAAACTCCGCGGGAAAAGCCGGATCAAGGGTCAGCGGCTTGACCTGCTCAAGCGTCCAGATGTCACGATTGCTCCGGAAAAAACCTGGTTGGAGGAACGCACACGAAACTTTGACGTGATCAAGGGACTGGTGGACCAGAGTTTCGAAGACGGATGCGTCGGGATAGGGTCGGCGGAGTCCCGCAAGAGGTTCAGAATCGGGGAGAGACTGTCCGAGGGAGCCTACGGGTCCGTATTCGCTGCTCGGATGGTCCTCGACGGGAACATCACCGTCCTGGTCGCCGTGAAAATAATGCTCAACCAAGGGTACGACCCGAGACAGCTCTACCCCAAAGAGGAATCGGCCGTGGCCGACACCCTATCGGAGCGCGTCCGCGATGACGATGCGTCTAACTTTCTCCTGTTCTACGGGTACGGATGGTGTGAGAAAGGATACATGCCTCCCGAGATGCAAGGATACGACCGGGCATTGCAAGTGCAGCGATGGATCGACACGGCGGCCGAGCATCTCGACCCGCGTATCATCGAGTCGTTGAGATCGGGAAACTACGATGAGGTGGACGAGGGGTTGCGCGCCCTGTTCGAGTGGACTCCATTGATTGAACTGACGCAGGCCGACCTGGATGCTTTGGACGATGAGTTCTTGGACGAATTGGGAGAATATGTGATGCGCCGTGAGGAGGAAAAAAAAGAAGAAGAAGAAGAAGAGATCGATCTGGATGCGACATCCGAAGGGACGTCCGAATCGACCAGGGGGTTCTCTGTCGACATGGCCGACGCGTCTGAATCGGTCCCGATGAGCCTTTACATCATGGAAATAGCATACAAAATGGACACTCTCCTCAAATACGAAGACCCACAGATCGTGCACGTCGTGATCGGCCAGATTTTCAAAGCGGCCCGAGACTTTTACCGGATCACCAGTTACGTGCACACCGATCTGCACCTCGGAAACGTGATGGTTCTGAAGCGGGCGGGAGTTTCCGAGTACGCCCTGGTCTTGATCGACTTTGGACGGGTCGCGTCGATCGATCAGTACGGAGGCACAGTGTTCAAAGGGATAGCCGCCATGATCCTGGCGTTCTTTGAGGCGTTGGAAAACCACGCGTATCATACGGGACTCGGGATACTTTTTGGCGTCGTCAAATCCTTTCTCGTGCACGTGAAGAGGGCGCAGGTGTCTGGCGATGTTCTGCATCGTTTGCCCAACATATGGGCAGGGCTTCGTCCGGAGACGGACGCGATCGGGGCCCGCGAACCAAACGACGTGTTTGTACTCTTGTAAAATGTGTATTTGTAACAAAAATTGATCTATCCTTTGTACTTTAACGGCGCCGCGTACCACCGCTGTATCGCGGCGAGCGTGAGCTCACGGGTCTTTTTGGGGGCGATGTCGATCACCACGCACTGCCCCTTCAGGTCCGCCATGCTCAGATACGGCAACACGTCGTACGGCACCAATCGGTTCTTTGGGTCGCGCGTTTTGGGTTTTACGAGCGCCTTTTTCGCCGGCGCTTTTTTCTTGGCTCGCTTCTTTGGTGCGGCTTTACGCGGTTTTTTTAAAGCGGAAGCCGGCTTTCGTTTTTTGGCCGGCATCGATGGTGGCAGTGATGCTGCCGTGAGCACCAAGATCGTCGGCGGGGGTATTGCCGCCGCCGGTGCGAGCGCCACAGAGGGTATCTCGGCGAGAGCCGGCAACGCCCACGAGGGCGGAATCGATTCTGTTGCTGTTCCTGGCGTGGCCATCCGGGGGTTGTGTAACGTTTTGTGTCCACACCGAGAAAGAGGAGAAATCCCCAAAATGGCAAAGCGCCCGGAGGACGGCATCGAGGACATTTCGTTTGAATTTGCCACGGATGCTTTCTCTTTCGGTTTCTCTTTCCCCTGCGAATCGGCTCCGTGTGTTTACGATCACGACCTCGGACTCATGAACATAATTCCGCCTCGTCCTCTGCCTTTCCAATGGATAGTACACGAACGGCGTGCACGAGATAGGACGCTGTTCGATTTCTGGCCCGAGAGAACGACTGCGAGTGCGACGCCCATGCACGAGAAAGAGGATGCAATAAAATGATGTATTTGTTTTTCTTCTTCTTTTAAAAGCCGACCCTTTTCGCCCTCTTGGTGGGTTTTCTCGACGTGGACGGGGGTTTCTTCCGTGTGACCCCGTCGGACGATGTTTTCTTTCGTTTGACCCCCTCCTTTGGGGACGATATGATGCGAGTCTTGGACATTCCCCCAAAGAGCACGTCGTCGCTCGGCATTTCGTCTGTATCGCAGTCCTCCGGGTTCTCCGGAAACTCTTCTTCTTCTTCGCTCTCTTCGCGCGGCACGGAGACGTCGCGAAAGTAGACTGTGGATCCTCGACGTTCTTCCTCTGTCGGGTCGAACTGGGCCGACGACCCTTCGTAGGTGGTATTCGCTGGCACGTGCGCGCCTATGGGCTCTGCGTCGTGTGACACGATGCCGCGCGCGCATGCGGCCACCCTCTCTTGTACGTCGCGGAGTCTCTGACGCACCGTATAATTGAGGTGATACCCCAAGGGCGAGAGTTCGGTGACGACGGCCTTGTCCCTGTTGATGCAGACCTTGACCATGCACGGCATACTCCGCAAAAGACCCCTCGATCCGGCGACCTCCTCGGCGTATTTCTTGTTGAGAGCGTCGCGTATGTCGGACAGCACGGAGAGGTCTCGCAGGGTGATGCCTCGGACGTAGTCTACGGCCACCTCGTCTGGGTCGTACATCATGAGGGCCGCGACCTTCCTCTTCAGGGTGAGGATGTATCTCCTGCACGGAATGTCGAAGACGTAGTTGCGGTAATAGTCGTGGATGTCTGCGGCGAAGATGTCCGAAATGTGGTCGGTCTCCGGGTTTCCTACGTACAGGTTGCGATCGTTGGCCTGGCGCAACATCGCCACGTCCGTTTCCATGTGTTTGCGGGGCACGCGCTCTATCATGATGCCGGTCCAGGGGTCCACCCAGATGTCGTGAGACGGCCGCAGATGGACGCGGGGGGGTTTGATCGGCCTGTAGTCTCTCTTTTCGTACTTTAGCTGCTCCTTGGGCGTCAGCTTGACCCAGTGCCTCCGGCGTTCTTCCCTCGCGTCGTCGAGACCCCGTCTGGTGTAGTTGTCGCAGAGGGCTTTGATCTTTATCCTTCGGTCTTCGGACGACACCGCGGCGTCCACTCGACTTTCGACCACTTCCCTTTCGACCTTTTTGTCTTTCCAGTGATTCAGCACCCGGTGAAACTGGTCGGCGTTGAGGGCCAACATGGTGAGCGACGACTTGATCGTCTGTAAGACCGCCGACCCCACGTCGTCGTCTATGGAAGTCATCCACGTCTTGATGTTTTCCTCGTAGTTGTCGCACAATTGCTGGCACATTTCGTCGTACGACATGTTGGCAAAGTCGTCGGGCAACAGGGTCGTCTTTTCGCGTTGGAGCACGCCTCTCGCAAAGTCCCCGACGGTGAATAGGTCGGGGATTTCCTCTGAATCTCCGTCGCGCTTGTTGAACACCGCGGAACAATCGTACGTCGGGATGATGCCTATCTCGTCCGGATCGCAGTGAAACGTCGAGAACCCGCAGTCGTTATCTGGGTCGTGCAACGGAATCGCCACGTCCAGCTGCTCGTCGGTCGCGACGATGCCGGCCTCCAGTCTCCGGCATCTCTTGTGCCGTTGGCACTCTGCATCGTCGAACTGCTTGGCCTGGGCCCGGCTAAGGGCCTCCTTTGCGACGTCTTCCGCGGGAAGCTTGAGCGGACATATGTAGAGTACCTCTGCACCCAATATCCCCTCCTCTAGGTCCCTCCGGATGCGCGCGCACGTCCGTTCGAGTCGCGTGGTGATCGTGCCGGTTTCCCGAGCGCTCTTCGAGGTCGAGGGAATCATGTCGTGAGCACCGAGGATGAACACCCGCTTTCTCCGGGTCCGCATCTCGCGCTGATGGTCCGGGTATCGCTTCTTGCTATCCATGATGTATTCGGAATTCGTCATCGCCGTCTGGCACCTGAATATGTCCTTTCTGCGCTCCCTCGGGACGACCCGAGGGTCGTATTCGACGTCCATGACGCGCGCCCGCTTTTTGGATTCGGTGAGATCGAGCGACTCGTCGATTTTGTGGGCCTCGGCTTGCACCCTGTCGTTGTCCAGGTACCGCATCACCGCCGTGTCCATCGACGGACAGTAACCCGCCGAGAGCATTTCAAAGTGGTCCTCCGTCAACGGCATCGTGTTCTTCAGCTCCACGGGCTTTCCATCGTTCATGCGTCTCCACGATGCGTTCTCGTGCATGTGGGGGTGCGTCCGAGCGATCTCCATCAGTCCGGGAAACACCTGGAACGCGTCGTTTCCCTCTCCGTCGATCCCCTTTCCGTGGTGCAGCTGCAAAAGCAGCATGTCGTGATCGATCCCGGGGAGCCGACGGACGACGCGCTCTATCGCGAGCTTCATAGTCCCGTTCACGGTCGTCGCGCCGATCAACCGGTCCGCCGCCTGCCGCAGGACGTACACGTGAAAGACGTGCGGTCGAGTCCGGTCTATATCGTAGGTTATCGGAACGCGGTTCAGGCTGCCTCCGCCCTGGCCGTCCTGGAAGCGCTCGTCGTCGGAACGGATCGCTCGCCAATCCCGAGTCATGCGCTTCACCTCCAGTTCCATGGAGGTTTTCTTCAGCTTGTTCGACAGATTGTCGAACTGTTCTTCCCGATGAGGGTAGACGTAGTCGATGCGCACCCGCGTGTTGAACAGCTCGTTCAGCTTGGCGAGAATCAGCATCGTGTTCAACGACGCCCAGGGTCCTTGTGCGAGCATCAATGCAAACCCTCCGATCGGGTCTCTCTCCACCGAGGTCACCTCCACGTGGTAATAGTTGGGGTCGTAGGTGAAGGTGACCACGCCCTCGCCATTGTCGTGGTAAGCCACTCGCTTGAACATCTGCACCCCGTCGGGATCGAAATAATTCAAAAAATCCTGATCGTTGACCGGGTCGTACTCGGAACGGTTCACGCCATCACACGATCTACTTCGCTTCCTCTTCTTCTTCTTCTTCGCCTTTTCTTCTTCTTCTTCTTCTTCCTCCTCCTCTTCTTCGTTTGCGGGTTCCTTTCCTTTTCTGGAGTCCTTCTTCTTTTTCTTCGGTGCGACGACGACGACTTTGCTCGGTCTCCGGTTGGACGGATATCGACAGCTGAAAAACTCTCGGACGTGTTTCCACACTTCGGTGCGGATGAGACGGACGAATTGGAATTGCATGCAGGATATGGCAAAGACGGCTGTCTCGACGGTGACGAACAAATGGGGCGACAGGTCCTTCACTATGCTGTTCAGGTCGAGCGGCTTGTCGCACTTCCGCGAGGCGCCCACTTGGTGTTTCTTGACTCCGTAGGGGGACAGGTACTCGGACGCGATCGCGTTCATGTATCCCAGGACGCAGGCCATGATGTGTCCGCGTTTGATGGTGCGCATGGAATCTCCCGCCTTGACGCCCATGGTGTCGAGTTCCTCGATGACCAGGGTGACGATGGTGTCGTACGTGGAGGAGCATATCGGTTCGATCACTCGCGAGCGGACGAATTGGGACGTGAACGCAAACAAGGTCTGCATCGTCTCCATCATCCCGACGAACGGCCCCGCGATCTGTCTGAACTCTGATTTGGCTTGTTCGCTGATGAGCCTGAACATCTGCGGCTGATCGGACTTGGAGTCGTCCGTCTGAGACACATGTTCGATCTGTTGACGGGTCGTGATGGCGCTCGTCTTTACGATGGGATCGTTGGACGCGTTGATCATCGCATAGCACACCATCGCGATGTTCTTGAACGGTTCAAAGTGTCCCGTCTCTTGGTCCTTTTCGAGTCGCATCGACGTGGTGAATCCCTTGGCCATGTCCTTGATGATTCCAGCGTCGACTTCTCCGTTTTGTCCGGCCCCGATAAAAATGGGAGACACCTCGTGGTTCATGTACGTCAGATCCCTGTCTCCTTTGCCGGCGGTGAAGCTCTTCATCGTCACGCTGGTCATCTCCTCCATCGTGCCTGGGACGGTGGCCGCGGCGACGCTGCGCATCAGGTACGACTTGCTCGATTCCGGCGGCCCGTTCATGGTGTAATTGAAGACTTGTTCGTCTTCGGCGGGCGTCTTGATCGAGGGATCGATCTCGAACAGCCACACGCTGAACGCCGCGATGAGGATGCAGATCAGGTGTCGGATGTTCCCCCCGGTCGGCTTGATGCGGAACGCGTTCTGGAAAAGACAGCACAGGTTCACGATAAACGAACCGAAGAAACCGAGGTTCCCTTGGTGACGGTTGTGCTTTGCGTGCCACCAAAAGTCGGTGCAGTCGGTGTTTCCCTTGGTCCTCTTGGAGAAGTGCGCCAGAATCTCCTTGAGCGGGGTCGACAGTCTGTCGACATACTGCGAATCGTCCGAATGGCTCAGGATGTTGATCAGCTGCTCGGTCATTCGGTCCCTCAGCGTCTTGACCGACGCCAGCCGTTTTTCCCGCACCTCCTCGATTTTATCTTTCACCTCCCGAAGCTGGAGCACGAATTCGAGCTCTTGTTCCTCGGAGAACGTCTTGAAGTGATCGGTGTCGTCGGCCACATACTGCGTCAGCCTCAATCGCAACTGGTCGAGGCGGATCTCTTCTTCGGTGTACTTCTCCTTGACCGCGCGCATCTTCTCCGTGTTGATGTGTTTCAGATCTTCGACGATGTCGAACTCTCTCAGTTTCGCCGTGACAGAAGTCGTGCTCATGTGTCCCGAGACCGACGGCCGGAACGAAGATGCCGGAGCGCTTCCCAGAGTCACGAACGACTCGGGAAGGAAGTTGTTGTTGTCCCGCAATTCCTTCTCGATGTTGTCGTCTCCGAACAAGCGACCCGCCCGTCGGAGAATGGCGTCTCTGAAAAGGGGACCGCTCGCAGCGAACCCTTCCGCGATCAGCCCCGGGAGCTCGTCCGAGGGAGGAGGACAAGTGGGTATCCGTCGCGTCGACAGCCGCTCGGCCGAGTAAGCGATGCCCGTGAGCGTCTTTACGCGTCCGGGGTACGGAAAGTGGAAATCCGTAAAAATCGACCCGTTTTCCGACGCGAGTTCCGTCACGTAGTTTGTCGGGTTCATCTGTTGGGCCCCCTTTGCGATGTCCTTGGGCATGTGGTTGGGCGTCATCCCCATGACGAACGGCTGACTGAAGAGCCCGTAGTTTCCATCTCCTAGGTCCCCACGGGCGAACCGATTGAGGGAAAAGACGGTGCTCGGGTCGATATGGGTCTGTTGATTCGAAAACATGGCGGTGTGTTCCGGGTCGTCGACCACATCGTTGATGTAAGTGTCGTAACATCTCAGATTCGTCAGGCAGTCCTTGTACGCATCGGCGGAGACGACGCGACGCGCACATCGATGGTCCACGAGAGAGTCTGGATGATCGCGCATCTTCGTGGGCCGCTTTTTCCCGGCACGTTTTGCGTGCAGATCGTTGAAGTAGGCCGTCACCATTTTCCACTCGTCCTTTAAGACGATCTTGGGGTCCAGCGCCACGAACACCAGTCGGACCCCGTAGAAAACGCCGCCTTCAGAGATCGCGTCCTCGAACATCACCACGCGAGGATACACTTTTCCGGACGCGGTTTTAAAATAGCCCGGGTCCATCCCCTCTCCGGTCGCGCTGTGTTCGATCAGTTCCTCTTGCGTCAGGTGAGGATGTCGCGAAAACACCTCGGAGATGAAAAACAAAAGCGTTTTCAGGTCCCGATCCGCCGGGGAGACGTGACCGTGTTCTCCGTACTTGGGCACCGACGTGGGGGCGCCGCCAAACGACGCAATCGGAACCGGGAAGATCCATATCCGTTTGAGATCGATCACATCTCCATAGATCTCTTTCAGGATCGCACCGATCGTCTTTGCGGTGAGTTTGGAGGAAGAAGGAGCTTCCTCTTCTTCCTCTTCTTCCTCTTCTTCCGGGAGATGATGCGAGGAACCCTCGTCATCGCTCGAATGTGTCGGAGTGGTCGATCTGCGACTCTGCCGTTTTTTCTTCTTGTGCAAAGGATTCTCGGCACCGCGCCTGTCGTGCCACGCTGCTCGCGAGCCCACGGATTCGTCGGTGGTCTCGTCTTCCTCTCCTTCTTCTTCTTCTTCTTCTTCTTGTTCTTCTTGTTCGGAAGAACAACAAGAAGTGTTCGATTCGAGTCCGGACATCGAATCGTCGTTTCCTTCCGCAAGCAACGCTTGCAACAAATCGTTTTCACTGTCGTCGCGCGGCGAATCCGGTTTGCGTTTTTTCTTTTTTTCCTGTTGCATCGTATGAACCTTTTTCGCCTTTCTCCGCACGTCGGGAGATGCGGTTTTCCGTTTTCCGAAAGGCGTCTTCTTCACGACCGTCTCCGAGGTGACGGCAGCAGACATCTCACAAATGGATACGGTAGCACCAAAATATTTTTTCCTCCGCTGCCCCTGTTTCGAGGAAGGGACTGGGTGGAAAAAATGAAAAGGGACCGGATGCTAAATTTGTGCAAATTTTTATACAAAATAATGATCGTTTCGTCACCTCCTTTAAAAACACGAGTCGAGTTCAAGACAAGCGCGGGACAATGAGCGAGTCGAAACCCGGGCGTCTTATGTTCGAAACGCCGGAACACGCATTCGGAGGGTTCGTCGACAAGGGGGTGCACATTTCGGGAAGCACCAACATCGCCGGATTATCGGAGGTGACGAACATCGAGCCTTCCAAGGGCAAACGTCGCACGAAGAAGGAAAAAGATGCGCGGACGTTGGTGCCTCACGTGGTGATCACCCTGGACAGGGAACATCGCGTGGTCGCACAGAAAAAGTTTCAGAAATCCCGTCTGATCACCTCTGCGATCAGACAGATCGCCGAGACCAAACCCAAAGAGATCAGACAGATCGTCCGTCGCCTTCTTTCGGACTGCGGACAATACGCCGAACTGTCCGGCACGGTTCCCAAATACACCGAAAGACAGGCGTTTTGGGCCGACGTCGTGTTTCGACGTTTCGCCGGAGCCACGATACACTCGGGAGAAGCGTATCCCAAGCTCTTTCTGGTCGTGGAGAATTCCGACGGCAACGGTCCGGTGGCGTGCAGCTACACCAAGTCGGTCTATGCTCCGGTCTACATGAGAAACTCCGTGAACCAGACGTGCTTGAATGCGTTTGCGGAAAACGCGGCCGCTTTCGAGAACCTGTCGGACTTCACCATGGAGGCGATGACCGCCCTCGGACTCACCATCGACGTGTGGCGCGGGGACGAATCCCATGCGCTCGCTTTCGCAGATCCGAGATATCTGGTGTCGAGGGCAGAGGCGATCAGCCAGGGAGAACCCGTGACCCCCAAGAAGCGCAAACGCAGCAGGCCGCGCGCCATGGACGCCGTCTCCCGATATTTGCGGACGCCCCCGGGGGCGTCGTTGACGCACGGGGCATTCAAGGGCGAATCCGGCTGCATACCCGCCGAAGTCGAACGGGCCTACAAACTCCGCACCGCATTCACCGCATGGCTCGGATCGTACCCCGACATCCCCCGAGACGAGCCGGTGCTGCCGACGAAACCGACGGCCGAGAACACGCCCATCGAATTGCAACACGCGATGCAGGCATACTGTGCGAAGAGAATGTACACCTCGGAGACGATCGAGAGGCAAAACCTCAAACCCATCCGATCCAAGGGAAGCGTCTTTATCCTCGGGGGCGTCTATTCCTCTCAAGAAGAACGGCGCCACGACATTTCCGATCTATCCGTGTGCAGCGGGGCAGCGCTGTCTGTGCAGATAACGGAACTCGACGCGATCCCCGAAGATTGCGTTTCGTTTTTCACAAAGTTTGTCGAAAATCTTTCGTCCTGAAAACGAAATCGCCCCCGCATTGTCCGTTTCGAAAAAATCGAAAATATATTTTCGCCTCCCGAGACATCCGATTCAGGGTGTGCACATGAGAGACCCCTTTAACGAGGCGCGCCCCTTTAATCTGATTGGTCGAGAGATGGTCATACCACGTGGCAGTGTGACAGAGTGCTACGTCGCGGGGTCTTCGGAATTCGTCGTTATTTTATGGTCGACGTCGTGTTTTTGACACGCGGTGAAAAATATACTGTGTCGTATTGGGATGTTCGACGTTTGCGGACGGCGTCGTTCGGCCTGAAAATGACGTCATGCCACGTGTCACGGAAAATAGTGTTATGTGGCATGACGTCATTTTCAGGCCGAACGACGTCGTCCGCAAACGTCGTGTTTCTTTTTTCGACGACCATCGTGACGGATTCCACCATGCGTCGGTTTCGAAATCACGACGACCCCCGAAGACACCTCGATGTAGCACTTTGTAACACTGCCACGTGGTATGACCATCTCTCGACCAATCAGATTAAAGGGGCGCGCCTCGTTAAAAGGGCCGCTCATGTGCACACCCTGAATCGGATGTCTCGGGAGGCGAAAAAAATAAATTTTCCGGGATTCATCGAGGAAAAAAAGTCGTCGTAAAGTAAATATCGCTTCGTCGTGATGCGGTCACGAGGATTTTTATGTATCGTTCTACATCGTATTTTCATCGTGATTTATTTTGCGAAGATTTTTTTTTACAGAATGTCGAACACGTCCTGGGCGCCAATGCGGCGTCTCTTTAGGCCCGCGCTCCTTTGCTTGGCGACAAGGATCGTTCCGTCGGCTCTGAGGTTCGTTTCTGCCGCGGATCGCGCTGTTTCGATATCTCTCCCCTCGCCCGATTGTAGCAGGAGAAGCGTGCCGTACTCGATGCGCATCAAGTCCACGTACTCGTCGATCCTGGTGTCGACCATCCCGAAGAAACGTTGGAAGAATTCGTCGACCTCTGCGACCTCGGGTAGAGGGATGTCCGGTATCCTCCATCCGGATGATCTGTACCCGGATACAACCAACTCGGCCATCGGTGTAGTGATTCTGGTGTAGGATCCATCAAACTCCTCATCTAAAATTGGCTGATCTGACCTTCTGCGGAGTTCCGCGTGCGTGGCGCGGGCCCACTGTTCCACGCGACGGACGGCATCGGACAACAGGGTGCCCCCACGCGGAACGCTGCTCCATGTCATCGTCATTCTCGGGTCGGGCGCGGTTTCGGTCGCGTTTCTGTACGCAAAGACATGCTGCCAGAGAAGTATGGCTTGGTAGGCTCCAAAGAGTTGAAGATCGTCGAACCTAATGTTGTTTCCAACGACCTCGGGGCTGACCCAGTCGAACAGGTATGGTTTATGCGTGTCAACCCATAAAGTCCGAAAAGTAATGCTGTCGAGCAGGTGGAAGATGTCTTTTTTCTGATCGTCCGAGAGTGTATCGCTCGGGACGCTCTCGGGGGACAGCGGAGGAAAAAACGGGTCCTCACGCAGGACGCGCCCTTCCACTTCCATTGCTCTCCTCCTCTTTCTTCACTCTGTCGTGCCCCTGCGAACGTGTCTTTAAAAAGCGGGCACTTTTATATTCACACATTCTCAAAGTATGGCACATACGTTGCATGCGACATACGGTACAGCCAATAGGACCACCACCGACGACGTGGACCCAAAGACGGTCCCCTCGGTGACATATTCGTTTAAAACGGGACGCAGTATTTACTGAAAATAAAGGATTTCACGTCACCCAGTATCGGGTGTTGGGCGGCGGTACCCGAATGCTGGGCACGACGGATCCAGTCTGTTTCGGCAGGGGGAAATCCCATTCTTTTAGTTCGCGGGTTCGTCGCGGCGGTTTAGAAGCAGGATTCCGTGCTTGGGCGCGGGCCCGCATCCCCTCGTCGAGCGGGCGACTCCTTCTCAGCGTCCGTTTCGATGCGGACGTCTTGACCTTCCATCCGGACTCTTTTCGTGCGGTCTTTCTTAAAACGGGTTTCTTGGGCACCTGTTTTCGTATGGTCTTTCTTAAAACGGGTTTCTTGCGCACCGGTTTTCGTATCGTCTTGCGTAAGACGGGTTTCTTTTTTTCGCTCTTTCGTTTGACGGTGCGGCCCATGCTGTCGTCGCCGATCTTTCTCAAACCGCTCGGTCGGTGGTACAACGACCGTGGGTCCACCAGAGCCACCCGTGCGCAATCGACACATAAGTCCCGTTGCAGATCAGGGACATGAACCAGATGAGCACCATGACGATCATGGCCCAGATACCGACGGAGAGGATCATCATCATCAAGACCGCGATGGCTTTGCCGAACAATCCCAAGGACGAGAGGAAGCTGCCGATGCAGAGGAATCCGGTGGCCCGACAGGCGTAATCGTCCCACAGGTGGATTTGGTACGACGTGAAGACGAGAAACAGCGGGACGCACAAGAGGACGGGAATGATCGGCCAGATACTCTCGTCGTTTCCTTCCTCATCTTCCTCCTTTTCTTCTTCTTCTTCTTCTTTCCGTCCTTGCGCTGCTCGCATGCGTGAGGCCCCCGTTTCTGTTGTTTGTCCACGTTGCGCGACAAGAAAGATCAGGATCAAGTGTGATACAGCGTCCACGTTGAAAAATCCCGTTTACGCGCGACGGAGACATCCGATGCAACGCGGGAAGTCGAGGAACTCGACGTCTAATGGCGGTCCATCAAACGATGAATTGCCAGGGGAGATTCCGGGACTCTTCGCAACTCCCATGGACCGTGGAAAAGTGTTGGTCCCATTGTGGGACGCTTTACGGCGCGTCTTTTCGGTCGACCTGCGATCGTTTGCGGCGTTCCGAATAATCATGGGTCTCTCGGGAGCCCTCGACATCTATTATCGTTCGGACGACATCGGACGATTGTATTCGGACGAGGGCGTGTTTCCGCGAAGGCTGGCCATACAGAGTTTCGTGGGACCCGACCACTTTTCGATTCACATGATTACGGGGGACGCTTGGCTCATCGGATTGATCTTCCTGGTTCATTGGCTTTTCAGTTTGAGCCTGATGGTGGGATACAAGACTCGTCTGTCCGTGGTGATGTGTTGGGCACTCTCCGTCTCGTTGCAACTGCGCAATCCTCCGGCCAACCATGGAGGGGATCTGCTTCACCGATGCCTGTTGTTCTTTGCGATGTTTGCTCCCATCGCCGACCGATGGTCGGTCGACAGCTATCTCAAGGACAAAGAAGAAGAGAAACAAAGGACGAGGACGCACCGCTTGTCGGCCCTGGCGATCATCGGACAGCTGTGCGTGATGTACGTCTGTGCACACTACCACAAAACGGGGAAACCTTGGACGGAATACGGATCGTCGGCATGGATGGCGCTCCAACTGGACTTTTATCGCACGTGGGTCGGAGACATGCTGTTGTACTTTCCACGGGTCCTTCGGGTGTCCACGTTTGGCGTGCACCACTGGCAGTTTTGGGGCATCATCCTGTGGTTCTGTCCGTTCTTATCGGACTACTGCAAACTCGCCTCGGGCGCAGGGTTCGTGTTCATGCACATCTCCTTCGGGGCCTGCCTGGCATTGGGACACTTTACCAACGTGTCCGTCGCGGGCGCGGTACTGTTATTGCCGGGGTTGTTCTGGGAAGAGCTATCCGTATTCTTTGAACGCGCGCTCGCGTTTTTGAGGCGACGGACGTTTTACGAGGATCGCGTGTGGAGTGAATTCGTCCGGAAGCTGACCGCAGCCTTTCGAGGCGAAGAAGGGCCCCCGCACGAAGAACGCGAGAGGGACCATTTCCGAAAACGACGTCGGCGAAAATGCGTCACCGTGCGAAAGATGGTATCGTACACAAACGACGCACTGGCGACTTTCTTCCTGTTGATGGTCATCATATGGGCGCACGATACTTTTGTGCCCTATCCGTCGATGCAGATATTTCCCGAATGCTTGAGCCGTCTCCAAACGGTCCTCGATCTGCGACAGTCTTGGTCCATGTTCGCTCCGAATCCGCCGTCCATGTACAGCTGGCCGATCATATCGGGCGTGTTGGACAACGGAAGTGAGGTGGATTTGTTCGACAAGGGAGCTTTATTCACTGGAAAACCGAATCCGTGGCCATCTACGGATGATCCTCC
>SDBT01010187.1_pt1 | contig 15206 bp, 11 predicted proteins | sample 2277101 | NCBI WGS metagenome assembly SDBT01 (sample SAMN10404973, study PRJNA504765) | marine sediment metagenome | isolation source: marine sediment core GS10_PC15, 103 cmbsf | place: Arctic Ocean: Southern Knipovich Ridge | collected 2010 | reverse complement strand
TGTGGTTTTCCAACAGCAATTAACACCGCCGAGATGACAATTGCTATTACCGTCACCATTGCATACTCCAGGGTTGACTGCCCGCTCTGGCACAGAATCAGCCTTTTCTTTAAATAATCAGATGCTTTCAATAAAATTTTCATATTCACCTCCTTTTAGGTGTTTTAGGAGATCTCCTTAATGTTTTAAATCAATATATTTGTGCATATGCATATTTACATTAAATAATTTACCATATTATTAAATTTATGTAAATATGTAATTGCGTATTTATATATATTAATAAATTCATTCATAAAGGGCGCGTCAAGTAACCAGCAGGATAAATTGATTTTCAGTATTTACTAATATAATTTTGGAAAAATTATTGGAAGTACTTGATTACTTAGAGAAAGAAGTAATGATGAAGTACGGGCTGTTATATATAAAAAGGCAAGGCAATATTATTAGCTGGATAACCGTCAGCAGTGATTACCTATTAGTGATAGTAAGAGGATCCTTAAAGATTATATAGGTATTATTAAAATTTAATTGAAAATATAAGTTTCGTTATATTTTCACAAATAATTTTTTTATTTATTCTATAAATGCATCTTTAAAAGACTCGCAAAAAATCCCGGTCTTTCTAACATTGTCAGTAAAATATAACCTATCCTGATTTAATAATATATTGAAGACAAATTCAGTTTAGCTCAGCTCACTTTTAATTTTATCGATCTCCCTTTTTGATCCCAGTATCTCAAATTCCAGCCTAAAGGATTGCTTCTCACCAGGTTTTATATATCTAACCCTATCTTCGCTTTTTTCAATGCTTCTACCTCTTACAAAGCTGTTAGATGGTTCCAGGCCACATACATATTCACCTCCTCCCAGCTGCTTCCACTGGACAAGATAGGGCAAAGTCTTCTTTGAGTACTTTATAAGTAGGCCCAATCCGTCACTGCCGCTGAATTCCTCATTTATAAAAGCAATACTACAATTCCCATCAGCAGCCTCTTTTATGTCATGGTAGAAAACCTGTTCTTTGTAATCGTCTATCGGCTCGGCAAAGTTCATATAGTCTTTTATCCCCTTTTTCGATTCTTCATCCAGAGCAGTTACATGTGCATCCTTCTCATAGAGTCGGGAATTTCTGTCCAGAAGAGGAAATCCGATATTTATATGATAAAGGACCATAAGCGGAGATATTTTTGTCCCTATATTTTCAATTATATCCTCCAGGACTACAACAGGTCTGTCCATCCAGGTAAATATTTTTCTGCTGAGCTCCAATTTATCCCCGAGCGCCATTACTTCCCTTACTTTTCCAGAAATCCACATCTTATAGTTATCATCTTCCCATTCTCCACCTGTGCAGACATTTTCTGCCGGTAGATTTGAGATCCTGCCATGCAGCCCCAGCTCTTCATCACCATCAATGCAGGGGTTACCCATATAGGTGATCCCGCAGGTTGTAAGAAGACCCCCATAAAAGGTCCTCAGCCATTCATTTCCCCTGCTCTCATAGTAAATAGCAGAACTTTCCCGGGTGGCGGATTTCCAGTTTAGGGGGATGCCCTTGTAGGATAATTTAGAAATATCCAGCCCCCTATCGATCAGGATCGTCATATCCAATCCACAGGGGCTCTCAAAATCAGCAGCCTTTACACCTTTTCTCAGTCCATCAGAGAATTCATAAAGCTTTATTCCTCCCAGCTGCTCGATATCGCCTATTTTTTTTAGTAATTCATCTTTTTTTAGATCTTTCTCAAAGATTTTCATTTCTATATCCTGTTATGTTTATAAAAACTGTAAATATATCCTGATATCCCTGATTCTCTGTAATTTTTAAACTTGGCCCGATCCAATTATTCCAAGATATTTCAAGAATTTATTCTTGATCGCTACAGATGTTCCTGAGCTCTTTTAACTATCCTGTCAATTTCATCAGATTTATCCTTTTCTATTTGGTAAAGATCTTTACTGTTTAATAATTTTTTTATTTTACTGTTGGATTTTTTCATCATATAATCTTTATCTATTTTTTTATCTATTGCCTGGACATGGTCAAAAAGTTCAGACATGGTTATACAATCTTTATAATTTATTAAAGTATCTCTTTCTTGTAAGGAGGATCCACCAATACCGACCTTCCTTATTAGTTGCAGTATTTTTTCCTCATCTTCTACTTTTACATTTTTAAAGAACCTGTTTTTTCACAAGTTACTCCATTCAAATATTTTGGAGACTTTCCTTCTTCAATATCTTTTCTTAAAAGATCGATGGTCTCATTGATAATAGAATTTGGAAATCTTACAATATTGCTATCCAAACAGACTTCAGCACCCTTTTTCTTTAAAGCAAGGAGCATTCTTTGTTCCTGTATTTTCATCCCCGGGTCCTGCAGGACTTTTAATGTATAGTCATGGATCTTGGTTAATTCGCTTTCATCAAATAATTTCAAATCTATCAGCATATAAGCTCCTGATATATTAAATTCCCTATTGATATTTCTTATACAAATCTTCTAAAGAATTATATAAATCTTTATATAATCTGAACTTTTCTCTATATAATTTAAAATTCTTTTTATCCGGTATATAGATTTTCTTTTCTTTTACTATTGACGCACAAGCCTGCCCTATATCTTTGTGATTACCCAGCGCAACACTTGCTAAAATAAAGACTCCCGTGCTTGTAGATTCAGCATTTTTTAAAACTGCAATCGGCTTTTCGGTGATATCTGCTTTTATTTGGTTCCAAAAACCGCTTTTTGAACCTCCGCCTAATGATATTATCTTTTCAATATTCAACCCAAGACTGCCCAGCACTTTAATATTGTCCTGTAATATATAACCTATTGATTCCATTATAGCTCTAATAAAGTGTCCTTTTTTATGGTTTAAACCAAGTCCATATATTATTCCCCTGGCATAAGAATTCATCTGCGGACAGCCGGCTCCGGCAAAATATGGTAAAACCATAAGTCCTTCACTTCCGGGACCAGTTTTTAAGGCTTTTGAAGTTAAAATATCATATACATCTGATTTTTTTACATTAGCTTCCTGTATTTCCTGAAAACAAAATTCATCTTTAAACCATTTTAAGATAATACCTGCTGTTTGGCTCCAGGGTAGAAGATAATAATGGTCCCGGACTGCATGATAATAAAATGGAATTCTTTTCTTTGGATCCTTGATTGGTTTTTTCCCTGTAGTTGTAGCAATAGCTAATGCTGTACCTGTTGTCTCACAAAAAATACCTCTTTTAATATTACCGGCACCAACCATACTGGCTGCCTGATCCATTGCCCCCGTTATTATTTGAATATCTGTCGGTAAGCAAAGATCATTTGCAACATCATCTTTAATATATCCGATCATTTCTCCGGGTTCCTTTATCTCTGACAGTCTTTCTTCATCTATGCCGACAAAATCAAGCATTTCTCTCCACCATTTTTTGTTTATAATATCTCCCAATAAAGATGATGGAACCATTGAAAATTCTGTATAATATTTTCCGCTTAACTTATATAAGATGTAATCTTCAACAAATAATATCTTGCTGGTTCTCTTAAAGTTTTCTTTTTTGTTATTTTTTAACCATAATATCTTGGGAGCGCTCCAACCAGCAATGACTTCCTGCTGACCTGTTTTTTCATATATTTCATCTCTACCAAATTCTTTCTCTATTTCTACTGCTTCTTTTGTTGCCCGGGTATCCAACCAGAATATGGCATTTCCTACCTCCACTCCACTTTTATCAAGGCAGATAATGGTCTCACCCTGGGAACACACAGATATTGCCTTTATATTGTTTTTATTTATTTTAATTTTGCTCAATATATTTCTTATGCTATTTTTAGTAACGTGCCAATAGACATTAGGATCTAATTCCACAATATCACTTGAAAGTGTTTTTAATTCATACTCTTGAGTCTCTACTGCGATGATATTACCCTCTTTATCAAAAAGTGCTACTTTTATTGAAGATCCTCCCACATCAATTGTTAAAATATACTCCATAATTTATCTGCTCCGTTTAAAATACTATTAATTTAACTTAGATCATACTTTTCAACTGCTTTTTCAGCAGAAATATTACCATTTACAATATCCTTTAATGCTCTTAAAAATTGATTTAAATTCAAATCCCATTTTTGACATGCCGTTTTTTAATACCAGAAATGCAGAAGCCGAACCCAGAAAGTGCCCTTCACCTATTAATTTTTCACTTTCAGGAAAACCCCAGAGTAAAATATTCTCATTTCTTATTTCCTCTAATGGATGGCACAAAATCGGTGGTTCTATCCAATTACCCGGTATTAATATGTATGCGTCGACATCCTTGTTCTTTAAATTTAAAATTTCTGTTCTTATCTCCGAATCGAATGTCAGGGGTTTTTGATTAAAATAGATTTCAATATTCCTGCTTTGTAAATTTCTAATTCCTTTTTTTACTATATCCAATGAAAAACTTGATGGTTCCCTTTTGTGGGAAGTCATTATGATCCCTGCTTTTATTTTGACTTTATTCATCAATATTCCTCTATCTTTTTATTAAATAATATCATGCTAAATAATATCATGCATAAATCCTGATCGATCTTTTCGCTCACTTCTCTACGACATAAAAACTGATGGTCCAGATCCGGGGAAAATTTATACCACCAGGGTCTGCTGGTAAGCTCTTCCCAATGATCATCTATAAAAATATCAGTGTAACATATACCTACTGGTATTTCCGGTGATCCATCACTGGAAAATGCAGCTTCTATTTTTTGGATACCTAACATTTGATTAAATAGGCCACAATTCTTATTCAGATTTAATAACTAAAATGAATACTATCAGCAATTATCTGTAAGCCGTCATATTTAAAAACTACAAGATCTCTACTTCTTTTAATTTACAGAATTCAACCAGCTCATCATATATATCTTCAAAAATAATTGCATAATGCTGGCTGACGATATTCTGTCCAAACAAATCAGCGTCTTCAATAAAAACTTCCATACTCGGATATAGAGAACAGCCTAATTCCCTGAAAGGTCTTTTGACAGTCTTTGCCTGCCCTTTGACCACATGGAGGTATGGTTTTTGATCATGGTCTACAAAGATCCTCCCCACCGTGACCTCTCCTTCTAGATAATCTTCTTTGTTTAGCAGTCCCTCGAATAAAGTACTGTGTTTTGCTATATTAGGTTTATCTCCCAGTAGGCTAAGGGGTGAAAAACCGCATGCAGCCAGATACAGTGATTTGTCAGTTATATTGTGTATATCACAATAGGTCACAGGCTTATTTACTACTGCATTGAATAATATTTGTGTAGTTATTAATGGCAGGTCTCCCTCGCATGAGCAGGGAATGACATCAGCAAGTATGGACAATGGAAGACATGGGGTAAATTTATAATGGGTAGAGAACTCATATTGACATTTAATTGTAAAGCCATCCCAGTAATTTTCATTTATCATTTCGATAAAAGCCATTACAAATTTAGTACTTTTAATAAGAAGACTATCATCAACACTATCCTCTATTATCCATCTTTTCCTAAGGTCTTTTATGAGTACAGGAGAAATTTCTGAATCTTTTATCTTTTCTATTTTTTCAATAAGTATGTACTGGTCTATTTGATTTACATTTGGACCCAGTGTCTTTTCTAAAATAAGCGGGTCCTGCCAGGCTGTGTACATCCCCATGGCTGGAGCTCCCAATAGTCCGATTCTTGAAAAATTTAATTTTTTAATTCCCTTTACAGCAGGAATAAACAAATCTAACCCCTCTTTAATTCTTTCTTCTCCAGGCATCCCATAAATAAACTTAAAGTTTGCCCCAAAATCTTTTAAAGTCTTTTTAACGACACCGACACCAGCAAATGCTCCAAGATCCAAAAATTCATTCTTGTCTTTTTCATACCACATCGTATGGCTCCAGAGAAGAACAGGTCTGTTTAAGAAATCTTTAATAAAGTAAAACATATCAGCTGCTTCAGTCCAGGTAGTGACCAATATGACAACAAAATCATAGTTGCTGATGACTCCATTTATTTTTGCATCCTTAGCATCCTTAAAACTGACAATTGGCTTTAATACATTTACATTAACACCGTATTTTTTTATTTCCTTTACGGAATCATCCAACAGCTTTGCAACTTTCTCTTCCGGATAACCCCAGTAACTTGGTGGTATGATCAGAGCATTTAATTCTTCAGGGGTAGTCTTATTGATAGACTTTAATAAATTATCCATGATTTTCTCCATTTCTTCTTATTTTTATTAGTTCTTAATATATTTTCTATACAAGCTGCTATCAACTTCATAATCAATCGGATAGTAGCCATATTCTTCACCAGCTTCATACATAGCCAGTATATTCCCTGTAGGTATTGATGGAAGTGAAGGGGCATTTGAAGTAGATAGAATATATTTACCACCGGGGGCCGCGATCTTTATAGTTTCTTTGACCACAGTCTTTATTTCTTCCGGGGTTCCAAATTCCAATAGCTTACTTATATTTATATTTCCCCATAGAGTTATCTTTTCCCCATATTTTTCCTTAATAAATTTTATATCCATACCGCAGCTCGGTTGGAGGGACATGATGGCGTCCACTCCAGTCTCGATCAATGAGTCCATTATATCGTTTAGATTTCCATCTGAATGAAATACGACCGGGACATCCAGGGCTTTTTTTATTTCGCTTACCTGCCATTTAAGTATAGGGAAATAATATTTACTCATATCTTCCGGCTTTAAAAATGTCCCGGAATTCGAAGCAAAGTCATCCCCGATCCATACTGCGTCAATTCCATGCTCATAACTTTTTTTTGCCAATTCTATATTGAAAGCTACATGTCTTTTCATTAATTGAAGCATTCTTTCTTTTTCGGTATAAAGCCATACCATAAAATTTTCGAATCCAGTTAGATTATGTATGACTCCCCAAATGGCACTGTCTGTTACTGCAAAAATACAAAAGCCTGAATTTTTGTGCCATAATTCAAAATTTTTATAGCTTATATCATTGACATCCGGGTGGCAGTAATCATCCATATCTCCGGGACTCTTAATAATATGATCCAATTTAAAACTGTTCTCATAAATCGTATATATATTTCCAAATATATCTTTAATTATGCTTTCATCTGCTCTATTTAAAGTACCTGAATTTAGATTAGGCCAGATGCCTACCAGGTCACAATTTATTATTTCCCTGAATTTTTTCTGTCTCTCAAACTCTTCTTCTTCCATGTCCTCAAATGCCATTAAAGCTGCTGGATTTTTATATTTATCCTGTTTCTTTAATCCCAGAGTCTCTACAATAGTTTTTTGGTGGAACAAAATATCACCTTTGGGAACTTTATCAGGTATCATGCCATTTAAAACTGTTAAAACTCTTTCCCTTTTATTCATAATATAAGATTTCCTTACCATCCCTATAAAGCAATGCTCTTACTAAAAAAATAGAAATCAATAACTGCCATATTCCTCTACCAGCTCACTGACTTTCTTTACTCTATCGATTATTCCGTCAAATGGTATCTGGTCTGCGATTCCCAGAGCATACCTGGGCTCAGAGGTCATAACTTTGATCACTTCCTTTACATGCCTTTCAAATTCATGGTCGTCGACATTTTTTGCAAAATAAGCACCAGGTATACCTCCCATCAGCACTACATCCCTATCAAGATAATTTTTGAACTCTTCTATTGGAAGATCACCTACTGGTTTCGGTGTCATAGCTTCGATTATTGAAAATCCTGTTGCAATGACATCCTTTAGAAGTCCCTTCAAATATCCATCAAGATGATTTGCCGAATATTTTCCTGCTTCCTTAATTTTTTTATTACTATCTTCATAATAGGACTTAAGATAAAGATCAAAGAAATTTTTTCCCACAATATCCGAAGAAAAATTTTCAGGAGGCATCAGTAGTTCCGCAGGGGATCCAAGCGCTATTCTTCCAGCTTTTTCTCCCCTTGTCTCAAGTGCTTTTATTAGATCTTCAAACATATCCCTTTGGTCCATCCAAAAGTTAACCGTATTGGCTACTCCAATATCTTCAGTGATCATCTGCATCAGGGCGCTCTTAGGATACCAGGCCATGGTAAAACCCTGATTTCCTACAGCTTTCTTTACCTTATTTGCCTGAATATAATCTGCTTTATAATCTGTATTCTCTATCCAGAATTTATATGCCTTAAGATCTGAAACTGTTTTGACCAGTTTTTCCTTATGGGCCCAGGTAGCTGTTTCTTGGATATATTTGTATATTTCTCTTAATTCTCCATGAGGGGTGGAAATAATCCTTATAATATCATAATTGTCCTTGTTCTCTTCTATTACATAACCTTTAAACTGAATCCTGCCATATGTCTCATAACCTTTGTCCCTTTTGAAAATGACCTTACAAGTACATTCATTAAATACAGGTATATTTGTTTCTACACCTAAGTGATAGTATCCCACGCCAAGATCTTTATGCAGCCGCATCAATCCATCCAGACCTAAATATTTACTTTCTATACGCTCCAATCTCACCATTGATGTATACCAATAAGATAAATCCCCATACCAGGGCAGCCTATCAGGAGTTTCGCCTTTTAAGACCTTAAAAAATCTTTCCCTGAGATCTATCATTTTGCCTCCCGCTTGATCTTCAACGTTTTTATTTCATAAGGATTTAATTTAAAACCAATCTTATTATTTCTAATCTCTAATTCAGGATTGTCCACCTTCTCCTCAATAAGGTTTACCTCATGGGCATCAATAATATTGAATCCAAGATCTATATAAGTTTTTATTATTATGCCTTTCGTCTCATATAGCCTTACGATCAGATCGTCATCTTTTTCTGCTTTTTTAAAGCAGGATATGATGACGTTTGTTTTATCAACAGACACATAGGTTTTTTCAGAAGGTAAGGGGGAAGTAATATTTTCCTTGCTGTTATTGATATAGGAAGAAATCAATCTATGATTTAATTCAAGCCCCTTTCTCGGTGTGTTTGAAGTCTTCCAATCTCCCTTATGGGGATATAAAGAATAAATGAATCTCTGTTCGCCAATATCAGGATCAGGGTCCGGCTCATTACTATTTCTTATTAAGGTTATTCTTACAGTATTTCCTTTAACATCGAATCCATATTTTGTATCGCTTAATATGCTCAGCCCATAATCTTCATCTGATATATCTATCCAATTCAAAGCCGGAAATTCTCTTCCGTCTGCTACTCTTTCTATGGAACCAAAAGGAATTTCAAAATAAGCTTTTGTTTTTTTGAGCAATGGAGTATAGCTGGCTTTTAACATTGGATCCGGTGAATCTGGTTTGGAATTTTCTTTCCAATCTATATAAGTCTCTATGTCTATTCTGCTTATTTTACGGTAAAGACTAATATCCTGTATTATTACCGATCTGTTAAACTTTTTCTTGATCCTCACCGATCCTATTACTGGTCCTGCAGCCAAAACTTCAACCTCTGTATTTTTCAAAAGATTTTCAATTTTGCTGATAGGCCCTATTACGGAATCAGGCATAGGATGTTTTTCCTCATACAGGGCCTGCAGCAAATTATTCATAACGACCCTGGTCACAGGAAAATTTAGATCAGACATCTCTGATGCTTGCAGATTAAAAGGAAAAGTATGTTCAGGTACGATGCCTTCATCTATTCTATCCCGCATTACTATCTTTTTCTCTCTCTTATCATATAAATATGATATTGTGCCAGAATTTTTGTCTATCTTTAAAAGGAAATATTCATTCTCCAGTTTTAGATCATTATCTAATATGTAATCTCCCCCATATTCCCCCTCACAGATATAAAAGGTCTTATACCCCAGAGAGGGAACCCCTTCTGCTATAAATATCAATTGTCCATCTATTACTTGAGCTGGATAAGTTTTCCCACTATCATCGTTTATAACTATTCTTTCAGAAGTCTTATCTAATAGGTTTATCTTGACCACATCATCTCTCTGCCAGGCCAATGTGTTAAAAACTATAATAGGAATTCCCTTACCTTTAGTTCTTATATTGTCTGAAATATGGAGAATACTCCTATTTATGGAGTCCAATGCCTCTTTTTCGATTATTTCTGCTTCTTTATTTGTATAATCATAAGCAGATTTTATTGAACATCCGGGCAATAGATCGTGAAATTGATTAAATAGTGTGCCCTTCCAGTTTTCTTCCAGGTCCGGGTATTCGCCACCAAGGATAGCCGAGATAGTACCCATTTTTTCTGCATCCAATAGAAATCTCTCGCACAACCTATTATGGATCTTTAGATCGCTATGTATTGTATAGCAGCCGTCAAAACCCAGGCCTGGTTCGTCTCTTAAAACAGGCAGGTCCTTATAATTATTTTCTATATCTTTAAAATATTCGTGAGCAGTGCTGAACTTCAACTTGGGATATATGTTCTTATTGTTTAACTTGTTTATTATCTTGATATCCTCTTTAGTGGGACCGCCTCCATGATCACCTATGCCGTAAACAAACATGCTGATATCTATATTTTTATCTTCCTTATTATATTTTGCTAATTGTATTAAGGTTTTTGGATCAACATTTCCCATATAGGCACTATTAAATGCGATTACTCTGGAGCCATCCGGGCTCTCCCACAAAAATAAGTCAAACCCTTTTCGGCTGGACCTCATAAAATAATAATAATTTAAACCACTTTTCTTTAGTATCTGGGGCAATGTCCATGGATGCCCAAAATTATCAGGCATCCAACAGACTTCTGTGTCAAATCCAAATTTTTCTTTAATGTATAATTTTGCATATAGTATTTGTCTTACAATAGACTCTCCGCTTACCATTGTAGGATCAAATTCTACCCAGGTAGAAGCAGTTATATCCCACTTTCCTTCATTAACTCTTTTTTTAATATTCTGGAAAATATAGGGATATTTATCTTCCATTTTTTTATATAAAAATGCCTGGCTCTGTGAAAATTTAAATTCAGGATAATCCTCCATAAGTTTGTTCACAGTATTAAAAGTATTAGGACAGACATTATTAAAAGTCTCTTCAATGGGCCACAGCCATGTCATATCAATGTGAGCATGGCCGATCATATGTATTTTAAAATTCTTTGCTGAATCTTTTAAAGAAACCAATTTACTCCTTATTTCCTCTATTTCCCCCAAAACATCATATAAAGAAATCGCATTAAATTTATTTATATCTATACCAGCAATCGCTTCTCCAATAACTTTTTCTGCCCCCTTAAGAGACAGACCAAAATCCAATTCATTAATAAAAGATTCTAATTCGAAAATAACATCCTCCATTAAGCTGTAGCGGATTTCAAAGGCAGGTATCCTTGAGTGAAGGTCTTCAAACCCCTTCTTATTTATTATGTGCAAAAGAAATATATATTCATCATCTGGTGAAACATCCGGAGAAATCTGATATCGATATCTTAGATCAACATAGTTTTCCTCTGATATTATTTTTTTATTATCAATGAATAATTCAGCTTTAGCTATTATTATCTGATCTCCTAAGAAACCTGCTCCATTTATTGTCATTTCTGATCCGTTAATTTTAATACCATGTATCTCCTCTGGAACTTTTATATTTTTAGCTATCCAACTTTCTGTTTCATCATTAATCTGGTGAGGTAATTTAACTTCCTCCCACCTTTTATTATCTAGAGCAATTTTTTTTAAATCCTTTTCTAATGAGCCTTCAAAATATTTTACTGCTTCCAACTTTCTATATGTTATGGCATCACTAAGTCTTTTTTTTAAAATATTTACCAAGTTTCCAATATTGTTGTTGATCATTTTTTGCTTTCAAGATATTTATTATTATAAAAATTTATATTTATTTAAAAAAAGATAACCTTATCCCTTTACGGATCCCATTGTAAGTCCGGCTACCATTTGCTTTTGGGCTATAAGGATAAATATAAAAGCAGGTAAAAGAATATGAGATAAACCTTATCCCTTTACGGATCCCATTGTAAGTCCGGCTACCATTTGCTTTTGGGCTATAAGGATAAATATAAAAGCAGGTAAAAGAATAATAGAACCTACAGCCGATAATCCACCCCAGGGTATTATTTTATCAAGTAAAAATTGTGTTTGTGCTACTGGTGCTGTTGTGACATCTCTAATAGTAAGAATTGAAGCAAATAAATATTCATTCCAAGCCGCTAAAAAACTAAAAATCCCTACTGCGGCTAATCCAGGTGCAGCTAGTGGCATTATAATTCTATAATATCTCTGCCATAGGTTACATCCATCAACTATTGCTGCTTCCTCTATTTCTATTGGAATTCCTTTTAGAAAACTAACCATTTGCCAGATTACAAAACTCAGCAAAAAAGAAGTATATGTAACAATTAGAACCGTGTAAGTGTCAAGTAGGTCTAGCTTAGTATAAATTAAATATAATGGCAGCAATAAAACAATTCCTGGCAGCATTCTGGACGATATAACTACCAAAAGCATTCCATGGCCACCCATTTTTAGCCTGGCTATTGCAAAAGCTGCCATCGATCCAACAATAAGAGCTATAGCTACACTAGAAAAACTGATAATCGCTGAATTCATAACAGCTTTTACAACACCAGGTCTATTGAAAGCTCCAGGAGTAAGTCTGTTAGTGCTAGTATAGTTATCCAATGTAGGCTCAAAAATAAATTTAGGAGGATAAAAAGCAATATCTTGATAACCCTTAAACGAGTTTAAGAATATCCAAAAAATAGGGAATATTTCCAAAAGTAGAAAGATCACTACAATAACTATAATAATAACCTTAACCAATTTATTACTTTTCATTCTCTATTCTTCTCCTAAAAGATCTATTTTCTTTACAATTACTAATACAAACACCATCATTATAATGAGCATTATAAAAGACATTGCATTCGCTTTGCCAAAGTCAAAAAAACTAAACCCTGTTTTATATATATGAATAGTTGTTGTTTCTGTTGCTGTTCCGGGACCGCCTTTTGTGAGCACCCATACCTGGTCAAAAAGATTTAATGTATCAGTTACTCTAATTAATATTCCTACACCCATAACCTTCTTTAGAAGTGGGATAGTTACTTTTGTGGCAACTTGAAAGCTATTTGCTCCATCAACTATTGCCGCTTCATTTAATTCTTTTGGTTGGCTTAGAATCCCGGCAAGGAGAATTATTACTAGAAAAGGAGTCCATTGCCATACATCCATAATTATTATTGCTACCAAGGACCAATATTTATCAAAAAGCCATGAAGGCCCGGTAATATTAATCAGGCTGAGTAAATAATTTGCTACACCAATCCTAGTATCAAATATTAATCTCATTGTTAGCCCAACAATAACAGGGGTTGCAGCAATGGGAAGTACAAGTATACTTCTGACCAGTCCATGACCTCTAAAACTTTTGGAAAGAATAATTGCAATAAATAAGCCAATAATCAATTCCAGAATGACTAGAATTGCTGCTAGTGATATTGTTCTAACTAAAGCTTCTAAAAAAACTCTATCAGTTAAAATTTTTATATAATTATTAAAGCCAATAAATTTAACATCACTTAACTGGGTTAACTTATATTTTCTGAATGAATTAAATAAGGCAAATAGTAGGGGGTATAAAGTTAAGAATACAACAAATAGAAGTGCTGGCAGTAAAAATAAAAATTTGCCAAGTGATTCTTTGTATTTTTTTACCTTTTTTACTTTCATTCCTACTTAATTAGAGTCAATTAAAATTTCTATAAAGTCTTTACTAATCAATTCATATCTTATCATATTACTTTTAATCTAATTGGGCTATTACTACACTCTTGCGTAACTTTTGATTAATTTCTTATCTGTATCAGAGAGATAAAAATCTCTCTGATACAGATCTTTTTACAAGCTACCTGATTTTATACTATTCAAATTCTGCCATTGCATCAGCTATTGTTGCATTAGCATCATTCAGGATCTCCTCAGCTGTTCCGTCACCTGCTATATATTTCTGAACTACTATTCTTAACTGATCATAGATCTGTGCACCTGCAGGATGGTAAGGGGACCCAAAAGCATACCCTTTATCTAGGATCTCTTTCAATAATTCATAATACGGATATGCTTCAACTACATCTGGATCATTCATTGTTGTATATCTTACAGGCATTTGCTGTCCTTGAGTTTCCATTAATACTGCCTTATCTCCTTCAATTGAAGCAAAAGTCTTCATGACTTCCCATGCCATATCTGGGTTTGGAGCAGAACCAGAAATCGCAAATATCCAGTAGATATCCAGTGAGTCCCTGTTATCACTACCCGAAGGCATGAGAGTATAACTTACGTTTCCTACAATGTTTGATATATCAGGAAGTTCAAAATAACCAGCCCATGCCATCCACTCAATGTACATTGCTACTATTCCTTCCTTAAACTGATCCGCTCTTCCCGTCATGTTTACCGCTTCAGCTCCTGGAGGTGAGTTTTCTTCATACATTGATCCCAGAAATTCCAGAGCGGTAATCCATTCCTGACCATTAAAAGTTGGGTTTCCGTTTGCATCAAAATACTCTGCACCATAATTATGAGCTATTTGTACAAAGTCATATGGTGTTGACTGCGAATCACTTCCTGCAAAGGCAGTTCCCCACAAATTTTCATCCGGCCTGGTAAAGAAATCAGCAATATCCTTAAACTGTTCCCATGTATCAGGTGCTTTTAATTCGTATCCATATTCTGCTTCAAAATTTTCTTTTTCTGTTTCATCACTGAACAGGTCAGTCCTGTAAAATAAAACCATTGGTCCGTCATGGGCAGGTATCCCATATATTTTTCCATCTACAGTTTGAAGTCTTGAAACACCTGGAGGGAATATTTGTTCAAATTTTTCTATTGTAGAAAGAGATTCGTCTTCAGACCATCCTTCAATTGGACTACTCTCCAGATAGTCATTTAGAGGTGTCAAAAATCCAGCAGGTATTAATTCACCAAGCCAATCTGTTATAAGGAAATGCAAATCATACTCTCCAGCTTTTGATGCTTCATTTAATATGATTTTATCATGTAATTGCTCGTATTCGATTGTTGCCCAATCAAATTCTAGATTTGGATTTTTGTTAGCGTTTTCAAAGGCCATCGCATATTGTTCTAATATACTTTCACTTCCTGCCATAGTTGTCGCTATAATCAAGGTTTTTTCTTCTACGGCTTCTTCCTCTACGGCTTCTTCCTCTACGGCTTCTTCCTCTACGGCTTCTTC
>SDBT01010186.1_pt1 | contig 15207 bp, 33 predicted proteins | sample 2277101 | NCBI WGS metagenome assembly SDBT01 (sample SAMN10404973, study PRJNA504765) | marine sediment metagenome | isolation source: marine sediment core GS10_PC15, 103 cmbsf | place: Arctic Ocean: Southern Knipovich Ridge | collected 2010 | reverse complement strand
AGTTAATGAAGAAGAACTAGAAACTACTTTTCTTTTACTTGCCGGAACACTCTTTGCTTCTGAAGGTGTAACAAGAACCTTTCCTAATTGAGGCTTCGAAGAACTTGAACTAGAAGACACTCCCCCGGGCAACTTTCCTCCCACTTTTTTATCTGCAGATTTATAAGCCGAACTTACTCTTCTTCTAATGCTTGAAAATGATACCATTTTTCTCTTTTTTGAGTGTTCAATTGAGCAAAACAATGTTTAAATAATCATCACTTTTTTCTTAATCCTGTTATTGCTTCAGCTAGATTATTCATTGAATGATCCTTTTCTTTTGATCGTTTATCGAGATAGATTATTGTGGATATAATTAAAAAAACTACAAATAAGATTGAGAACGAAGCTAACGAAGTAAAAAAGAATTCTTTATAAAACCTTGAAATAAATTCGTCATATCCAACCCAGAAGGAATAGAGTGCTCCTAGCACCCAAAAATACCATCTAGTAAAGATCCATTGTATTACTGAATTCATAAAAAGAAGAAGAAGAATAGACTTAAAAACTTTGCTATAATGAAATAATTATCACTTTTCTAAAAGTTCATTTTCTCTCTCGATATTTTCTATAGTCCAATAGTCACAAGTGTTGCTCATGAATTCTTCAATCTCAGAAGGATCAATCAATTCTGCAGTAATGAGAATTTCTCCTTGCATTTGGGCAAAATCACAGAAATTAAGCATTTGATCCCTGTAATAATTTCGATCATATTGTAAATCAATATTTTTAGAAGAGAGATAAAAAATCATAAATATAATTACAATAGCCATTCCAACCTTCATCCAAAACACCAGGCGTTTCATATTTTTTTCTTCCATTGTGTTAAAAAGATTGTTTAAATAATTAAGCAATTTTAATTCTCTTCCTATTTTTAATCAACCATATAAAAAAGAAGGGTATATTGATAATTAAGAATGCCATGACTGCACTCATAAAAAACATTCCAGAAAGAAATGGGAGGTTTGAGGATGCAGCTCCATATTCCTTAATAAATACTATGCAGTTAAAAACAGCGTAAGCACCGACTATAAGCCAAAATACAAAACTTGTATAGGCCCATGAAAAGAAGCTTTGTTTTTTTTCTTCCATTGTGTTAAAAAGAAGAAGAAGAATAAACTTATAAACTTTGTTATTTTAAAATAATTATGGTAAAAGGGGATAGCTTTGATGACCACATAGTCTCGGAAACAGGGAACTGGAATGTTGCAGATAAATTCTCAAAGATTAAGATTATGTTGCCTCTAGCCAAATGTGATTTCTATGAAGACCTTGCACAGTTTGGTTATGAATCTTTCGTTGATGAACTTATGGATTGGAATAATATCCCGACAGATGTGGCCAGAGTTAAGGGAATTACTAGATTAGTTAAAGAGCTTCTTAGGCTCTGTCAAAATGCAAAATTCGCCATGAACAAGTATGGAACCAAGGCAACTCTCCAAGGGTATGAGGACCAGCTTGAGGCTATCAATAGTGTTATTCCTGCAACTTACAGTATAAAATATAGTGCCGTTAGGAAAACAAGAGATCTTGTAATCGATCCAGAAAAGTTCACAAAGGTTCTAGAGAGAGTCATCAAAATAAAATCTCTGATAAATGAGCCCTTGAATAAAAATGATCTGATCTTCACATCCACAGAGGAGTTCGATCCAAAGGCATTCAAGCAAGCAATAATAGAGAGGATGAAAAATAAAGGATGAAATATTTTAATGAAAGGGATTGGTGGCAATGGGTTTTTTGTATAGTCTTCTTAATCATTATTGCTGATATGCTCACAAAGCTTGATACTTTAGTTAGATGGACCTGGGGATATTGGAGTATTGAGATGTTTCCAGATATTATGTGGTTGATCTTTCTATATTATGCGGATTATGTCATATGGCGTCATAGGGCAAATAAAAGGTTATCTGCATTGGAGGGGAAGAAATAATGGGAAAAGCAAACACACTCAAAAAGAAACCGTGTAAGATCTGTGGAGAATATTCTGGAAAGAGAAATGTTTGCATCAAGTGCAAGGAAGAATTTCCATTCACTTATAGAACTAATGGTACTGATCCATTTGATCGTCTAGAAATGCTTATCAAAAAGAATCATGGGAAAAAATCAAGTGCCTCCGGGAACGACTAGAAAGAAAAGATGCTCTTGTGGGATTTACTTCTATCCAATTCTGATTGGATCTAAAATGAAACTAAGCGATTCTTGTTCGGTGTGCAAGCCAGAGCAATATAAAAAGCAAGAGGAGAAAAAGAAATGAACATTGCTATTTATAGAAAAGGTAAAGAGATACTTGCCATCAAAGATTATGAGGACATCAATGATAAGGGAGAGGTGGCACACATGATTGCTGAGTTAGGTTCAATAATATTGGATCTTCAGGATATCTGGGACCAATTAAATGATCCAAACAACAAGGAGGAGCTATGAATGGAAAAAACATTTACTAGACAAATATTGGAGATGTTCACAAAAAAGAATTTAAAAAAGGCTTTTTCAAAAAGAGGTTTTAAGGAAAATTGGAGGCATGGTCTATTACTGGGTTTTTTCGGTATTTTTTTTGGATTATGGATTACCTCACTAATTATGAAAATCACTGGATTTTATGATATTAAGTTTTTTTTGATTTCTGGATTTATTTTTACAGAGGGATTTATAATCAGGTTTGGTGAAAAATTTATTAAAGTTATCGAATCTATCAAGTCAAAATGAGCATCACTACAAGATTCACCATAAGAGATATTGCAGACATCATCAAAGGTAGGCAGGATAATAAGTTCGATGCTCGAATTGCAGCAGTGGGAGATACTGGTGACGGAAAAAGCACTCTTCTTTCTAAGATTCTTTACAAGGTTGGGAAATTCAATCCAAAGAAGCACCAGGTCTATAATCAAAAGGATGTCATCAGGCTCTTGACAAGCCAGATTAGAGGGAAGTGTTTTGATGATGAAGGAATCAACACAGGGTACAAGAGAGACTGGCAAAACAAGGACCAACAAAAGAAGATTAAGATATTGACCAATTATCGTGACAATTTGAATGTTTACGCCTGCGCGCTCCCAAATTTCTTTTCACTTGATAAAGACATCAGAGATCTTTTCTGCATGGTGCTTCATGTGGTTGAGAGGGGAATGGCTGTGGTGCACCTTCCATTGCAAGGAAACATGTATAGCCAGGACAAATGGGATGCTAAGAACAACGGGAAGACTGAGGATAGATGGAATGAGAGAAGAAGGAAGAATCCAAACTTCAGAGTTCCATATCATAGACTCAGCACATTCGCAGGCTATCTGTTTTTTACAGACATGACAGACAGACAGAAGGAGCTCTACGAGAGAATCAAGCGAGAGAAGCGAGCTGAGGAATATGAGAAAGAAGAGGGAAAAGGCACGGAGGAAAGCTTCAATGATAAAGTTTACAAGCTTTTGATAGAGGGCAAGCTCAGTCGTGAGGGTCTCGTTGAGATATGCGTCTTTAGTGACAAGAAGTACAACTCTGTTCTCTCTAAGCTCAGTGGGATGCTCACGGACAACGGAATCAAGAAAACTGCCTCAAAATTGTTTGCAGGACCTGAGAGAGATAACTCTAGTAGTTCAACTGCAGCCATAAAAAGTCTTGTTCCAGACTTCCCTCAGTAGTGCGTCTAATTGTCATTAGACGAAACGTTTAAAAAATGTTGATACTACTTATTCTTGATTGGGGTCTTTACAAATTCCTCCGGGCTGGGGGAGAGGGGCAACCCTCATCTTAAAGATCCAGTGCTGATGTTAGCGGCATCGCTTTGTCGCCGACAGGGGCAGTGATCCTACGGAACAAAGAGGACCTCGATCACTTTGATAACCTTAGTGAACACCAATGAAACAAGTATTTCAAACCCTTTGGAACCAACACAACCTAAAGATCTCAGAGCTTCGGGAGAAGATCATCTTATTAAAAGAGGAGTTCGATGGGAAGAATCGGCTAGGAAATAAAAATTACAGCAAGAGATTAGATGCTTATTTGAAAAGAAGGGTTGGGAAACAGAGCAAAGAACTACTCTATGAGGCCTTTAAATTATCCCTTGTTGGGTTGGTGACAGGATGAATAAACAAAGAGAGGAAGAAAAATTGAGAGGGATGCCACAAGGAACCTTGCAGGTTAGTGAGGATGATAACTGGAAGCCTTGCTTAATTTGCACTGGCGATCTTACTCAAGAAAGGAAAGCTTTGTTCATCTGCGTTAGTTGTGGCCAAGAATATATTGCAGATGAAGAGGACATGAGACTATGAGGCATAGATTAGTTTCTTTCTGGGCCCGGACACCCATCAAAGTTCCGCTTAAAGTTGTCGTTTGGGATAGGGAAGGCAAGAAGAAAATCATCCTTAAAGCTAAGAGGGGCCTAAGTGTCACGCAATTGGCACGCAAAATAAAGAGATGAAACCAGTGATCTCCCAAGACGTATTCGAATCATGGCTCAAGAACAAGGGCCTTAAGGAGCGCACGATCAAGAACTACTTTTATTACTTTGGCAAGTTCGACTTTCCCAGGCTCAACCAAGAGGCAATCTCTCAATTCTTCTCGGAGCATACTAACCGGAATACTATCGCCAGGGCATTTATCAAGAACCTTAAGGAGTGCATGCTCCGTAATCACGCCGCGCTCAACATCGATTCATACTATCTTAAGGAGATCAATGATGTTTATTTTCCGGGGATCACTGGCCGGAACAAGGCGCGACTAATTAACCCCCTGGCTGAAAAGCAAATCTTTCTCTTAGAGAAAGCATTCAATACAGAGCAACTCAAGCTCATGCTACTTATTTGTTACACGGCCGGCCTGCGCCTTGGTGAGCTCATTAAGATCAGGATCAATTCTTTCAACTGGGAAACGTGGAAACAGAGCCCGGACAAAAGGGGAGAAGTGAGAGTTTTCGGAAAGGGAGATAAGGAAGGGATCGCTTTGCTTCCAACGGATCTCATGAAAAGGATTGCAATATTTATCAATTCGAACCAGGATGACTTTAAGGGAATTGATAGCAAGCTCTTTTCTATTGGAGAGCGTTCCTTTCAGGTCCATCTTCAGAAGGCAGGCATCAAGTCAGGCATAACAAAGATTGGTGAGAATGGAGATATCATTGATGAGACTAGAGTGCACCCACATAAGCTTAGACATTCTCACGCGCACAATCTATTGATGAAAGGATTAGATATAAGATTTATTAAAGAGTCTCTCAGGCACTCTTCGATCCAGAGCACACAGATCTATACTCATGTGAGCAAGCGTGAGCTCTCAGATAAATTAGATTCATTAGATCAGATGTCAGAAGTATCGAAACCACAGTTGCCAGACAAAGCTTAAATCTTAGAACAGCGAGTGGCTATGTTTCCTCTTGCATTTGATTTGAGCTTCATCCGTCATGAGTTTCTTATCAAAACAGCATATTTATAATTTGTGATTCTCTGCTCTTGGTAAAAGCTGGGTGGGAAAGTGGTTAATTCCGCGAGTTTCATGCGCTCGAGATCCCTGGTTCGAATCCAGGTCCAGCTATTTTAGGCACCAGGAAAAGTGAGACTTGAGAATATCATGGTACCTAAGAGTACTAAAAGAGGTCTAATTAATACCTGATTGGGTACTAAATAGGTACATTAACGTTTTTGGTGATTTTCTTTAATAACGTTGACAGTAAGTAAAATATTCTTTAATCACGTTTTTCATGGAGAATGATGATAAGGATTTGTATAATTGTCTGGCTATAACTATGGGTACCTAGAACCATATAGTTTTGTGGGTACCTAGATTAATGATCTCTTCTCCCCGGCGCACTTGATGCAAGTATTCTTTGAGGACACTATTCTTGATCCCCCTTCTTTAAGTTTCTTTATTTTTTTAAGGGTTCCAGTTGGATCTCCTTTCCCTGTCTGGCTCTTGCATTTTGGACATTTAAGCATCTTTATCTAATCTTAGTCAAACAACTATATAAACATCTTCTTCTTCTTTTCCTTATGCCTGATGATGACCTCTTCAAGGGATTGAATGATATTACTCCAGCGAAAACAAACAGAGAGTCTAAGAATCATGTCTATTTTTTCGCATTAATTATTGGGATCGTTGCAGCAGTTCTTCTTATTGGCGGATTGAAAGTCTTGCGCTTGTTTCTAAAGTTTGGATATCTCTTCCTTAAAGATTATTGGGTATGGGTTGTCGCCGGACTGATTGTCATGTTGCTTCTTAAAAAGCTCCTTAGCAGAAAGAGAGTTGAGGTTCATCGAGAGATGGGCCCCAGTTATTGATTATCCGCACAAGAGCGCTTGTTCTCCGGAGAGCAGCTGTCCTCTTGTGCTTCATCCACAGGAGAGATATAAGGTTGGCTAACCTGAGGAATTTGAGTTCACTCATTTTAATCATCGAACCATAAATAGTCCATTAACCTCCTAAAAGCATAATCTGATCTCTGTTCCCTCATTGGAGGATAACCTTGTCCAGATATACCTTGGTAATTATTATAGGCATTATTGAATTTCTGAACAGCTTCTCTCATCTCTAATTCAGATCTTACATTTTTACAGGCAGTCACATTGTCCAGCACAAGTTTTGTTAATTTTGCCATCTTAGTTTTCTTCCCCCCTCATAGAAACAAACAAATCGTAGAGATCCCTTCTTGGTCCATCCTCCTCATCATATCCTACTTCTTCCATTAGATCTATTGCCACACCCACGCACAGTTTAGGATAATTCTCTCTTGCACATTTGTAGACAACCTTTCCAATAATATCATCTTCAAGGTATTTATCCGTTGCTCTTTCAAAAAAGATAATCATTGAGATTGCTATCAGAACTACGACCACGCTGATAATTATTATTCTTTTATCTTTCATTTTTTCTTTCTCCTTAATGATACAATGAAATATATTAAAAACACCTCAATCCAAACACCTGCCATCAAATACCCTATCATTCCCCTTCTCCTTCCTGCTCCTCTACAATAATCGAGGCCACATGTTCTTGATCAAGAGCACCACTATCATAATCATGGCAGTATTGCACATAGATCTTTCCTTGTTTGTTTATGTCTATTGTACTCGCGTAGTACCAGCTTCCACGATACAGCACTTTGATTTTTAGCTTTGTTTCTTTTAACATTTTTATTGTTTACCAACCTCTAATGGTCTCCTTTTTTTTCTTAATAATATTTTCAGAAAGATTCCGCATGCGATTACAGCAGTAGTAATGAAAATCCAATCTTCAAGATTAAGTAATGTAAATGCAAATTCCATCGTGTTAAAAAGAAGAAGAAGAAGAAGTATTTAAATGTTCCGTCTGTCTCAATCATCAAGACTTATCGTCAAAACCCTCACTTTTTTCCTCGTTTGTCTAATCATTTCTACATGCCTTTTAGAGATGAAATAGAGTAAAGCCAGAACGCCAATCATTCCAGCCAATGCTAGAAATCTTTGAAGAACCATATCCTACATCCACCTTCTGAGATTCGATTGTTCTGATTTGTTATTTCTCTGGTACATCATTTTCTTCATCTCTGCTGTTGATCGGAGATTTTCGGTGAGCAGAAAATTTGTTTGTTCGCGTGTTTCTGCTTCTTTCTTAAGAAGATCATTCATGATGTCTTGATTTTCTACTTGCTTTTTTTGCACTTCTCGGTGAACCTTGATCTCACGCGCGTATCCTGCGAGCTGCTCATTGTAAACACCGATTGCAGGGAGAGACTGTGCCATCCCCTGGACCATAAAAGGCATTCCTAGATAGGCCCTTTTCCACTCCTTATCGTTAGTTTCAGCAGAGAACGCAAAAGGAGAGCCATCTATCCAAGCCTTAGCATTTATACTATCTTTAGGGAAAATCCTCTCAGCGGGCTTCTTAAGGTCTAATTCAAACCTTTCTCCCTTCCTTAGCATACTCTCACTTTCCGAGTCTTCAGTTGCAAGATTCAGGTTCTTTGTCTCACAGTTGAAAACATCCAGAACAACTCCATGCTTTGACTTGAAGTATTCGTTCGCGAAGGCCTTGATCTTGAATGCAAGATTATCTACTTCTTCCAGAGATTCGATGTTCCGGGACTTGGCCCAGATAGTCAAACTCTTCCCGTTGTTGTTTCGGATAGTGAGCCCCCCTAGATCCTTAAGGCCCTTGTATTTTGGAAGCCAGTTTCTAAGCTTGTTCTTGATCTCCCAATCTGCATCCTTTAGAGTTCCAGAAAGAATAGGGAAATTTATCTCAAGCGCGTGGAGATTTGTACTTGGTTTTGTTATCCTCTTCCCTATTGAAGATTTTTTTATACTTCTCTCTTTTACCTCTTTTTCTAGTTCAAGCTCACTTAGATCCTTGAGAATATTCCAGGCACCATATCCGCCCTTTTCAATGATCCCACGCTGTTTAAAGAAGGAGAGGTAGTAGTTTGTTCTAGTTAGTGGGTTCTTTACATTGGGAAAGAGATCCTTAGCGAATTGTGAAGGTCGCTTTCCTTCCCGGAGAAGACGATAGATTATCAAGTACAAATCGCTTTTATTTGTACTTCTTTTTTGTAGTTCTTTCATCAAAAAGAACCTCGAGGTTTATTTTCTAAGAACTGATTGATAGTTATTTGGATTGCAGGCTCTCTAACTCTTCCTTCAAAAAAGTCCCGGACATAATTTACAATTTCATCTGAAAGGGCCTGGGGGATTTTCTGTTTCTGACCGGTGGAGATATTATCCAACTTAAAGTTAGATTTGGCCCCTCTGCCGAATTTATCCATCTCTTTGAAAGAAATACCTCTTGCAGTTGTGAAGATATTTGTTGGCTTCGGAGCAGGAAACCCATAACTAGAATAAGTGAGGGTTTTCTCAACTGCATGGTGTTTTTTGAGCCATTCAACGAAAAAAGGAAAGTGTCTCAATCTCCCCCGGGGATTCTCTATGAAAAATATGTCTGGCTCGATCTTATCAATAAGTTCGAGTGTCTTTTTCAGGATCTCGATATGTTCTAGGCACTTTAGAGTTTTTGGCGTGCCATCTTGATTCCAGTGAAAGTTTCCAGAGGCATAACTCCAAACATCACAAGGCGGAGAAGCCCAAAGAACGTGCACCTTTTTGAAGGGAATGTCCCGCGCGCTTAATTGCAAGATACTTTTTTTGAGGTCAGGTTCACAGATCCCTTTTCTCTTCCGGATGTCTGTTTTCCATGTTTTGAATCCTACTTCCTTAAAAGAGTCAGATATTACTCCATAGCCACAGAAAAGCTCAACTGCGTTCATTGAGTGGTCCCCGGAATCTTCATAAAACATATCCACTTTGTTTTTCCACTTTTTGCTGTTGGATGTCCATAAAGATGTTTTATTGGAAATATTGAAAGAACTTCTCTAGTTGAAATGCTCCCTTCACTCCATTTGAAAATTAAAGTTCCATAATCATCTAAAACTCTCCAAAGTTCAATAAATCCTTTTTTTAAATCTTCTTTCCACGACTCAGAACTTAACGAACCATATTTCTTTTTCATTATGCTTTCTTCTCCCAAATTTACTAAATGCGGAGGATCCCAAACAATATGCTTAAACTTTTTATCTTCAAATGGGAGATCCCTAAAATCAGCAATCATATCGGGTTCACAATTCCAATTAGGTCTCTCTTTACAAGTTCCTTTAGGCCTTCTCTTTAAATCAATATACAAAGTGTTTTTCTGATTCTTATCAAACCAAAAGCATCTGCCACCACAGCAAGCATCAAGAATAAACTTATCTTTCATTGGAGCCCCATAAGCTTCCCAACAAGCTTAACCATGATTTCAAGATCTTCTTTCATACCCTCATAGTTCTCAACATTAAAGAGATATATATGACCTGAGAGGAGCTCATTGTAAATTTCAACCTTCTCTGGATATTGGGCTTCAAAACCTTTCAAGATCTCCAAGGAATAATTCTTTTTATTTTTCATCCTTAATCTCCAAAGCTCCTCATTCCTATCCTATGAAGGCACTTCAGGCATTTTCCTTCTGGTGTGAGCTCAATGATTCCCTGACACTTACACATCTTTTCGTCCATTAACTCCCTTGCCTTCTCTTTCAATCGCATCAAGGTTCCTCGATCATAAAATCTTCTAAGGCAATCTTTATGAGCTTCTCCGGAGAACGGGAGCTTTTCACTTCTCTGACAAAACCAAATCTTTCTTATGCAAATCGCGCAGATCATCTTATTGGCATGCCCCACTTATCTCTGCGATAGCTCGATTGACAAGGTCTGCATCTTAGTGAGATTCTCTTGTTTCCCTTCTTTATTTTCTTTCCACAATCAATGCAATTAACCCACTGGATCTCTTTTTTTAGTTTCATTTTTTGATTATCAACCCAGATTGCCCGCAAACACAGAACGCAACAACCTGGGTGTAAAGGAGATTAAAGGAGTGGCATACACCTTTAATCAGTGCCCTCCTGATTACATCGAGGGACTATGATCTTTAGAGATTCTAAAATATGTAGAACAGAATGATTCTTTGGAGTTGAGATCTTTCCAGATTTGAAAAAGTGCTTAGTTACCTTCATGAAAACAAAAAGAAAAAACATGCTCAGGCTTATTTTAGTTGTGTAAGGATCTTTGGTAATTAATAGTGAGATGACTGCCCATGCTGCAACCCAGGAACCTACCCATGAATAAAAGCCATAAGGACTTTTAGCATTCGTTCCTTTGATGATTTGGTCTTCCATATCTTAATAGTCATCCCTCACCTTTTTAATATCAGCATCCTCTTGTTCTTCTAGATCAGAAGTTGTTTCGTGATCCTCTTTAGATCTTAGATCTTTTTCCAGTTCTAGTTGTTCTTGTGACTTAATCATTTTTATTCTCCATTTTGATTTTTTATTTATTTTAATGTGAGCTCGCCGAAAAAATAAAGTGGCGAGCGAAAAAATTTAATTTGACCTTGACCATGACCTTGACCTTGACCCTGACCCTGACCTTGACCATGACCTTGACCTTGACCCTGACCTTGACCATGACCCTGACCTTGACCCTGACCTTGACCATGACCCTGACCTTGACCCTGACCCTGACCTTGACCATGACCCTGACCTTGACCAAAGTTCTCTAAGAATTACAGCGTTCGTCATTTCTGCTCCCTTGGAAGTTTCCAATCAACTTGCACAATATCTAAGCACGCTTGCCTATTGATTGCAACCTCGGAACTATCTGGGTAAGGCTCAACTTCAGAGAACTTTCCGTCTTTTACGGAATCGGCCCATCGTTCAGTCTCAGGAATCCATGCGGCGTTTTTTATAACGATATGGTCACCATCGAGTCTCACAAACTCTCCAGTATAAATCATCGTCACCGTTCTGATCAAATAGCCTTGGCCTTTCTTAAAAAATTCAGATTTCATTTTTTACCTCCATTTTATTTAATTGCGGACTTTGACTTAAGCATTTGCAATGAGCTCCTCTGCGCTCATGCCTTCAGTATTTATTTCTTCTTTAGAATAAGGAATTCTGCATGCAGGTAATTGACAGTCAGCCATCTTTGCTATATCTCCAATCTTTGTCTCTAGAGGCAATCTCGTTATAAGAACCTCTGGATAAGACTCTGCAACTTTAGTCCTGCTTATCTTTGTTTGTGTTTGTGCCATTTTTTTTAATCTCCTTTTTTTGATCCTTAAGCTCTGGAAGTTGATTGAGAGTATTCTTAGCAGCAGAGTAATTCCTCGACAACATGTACTGAAGAACATCTTCTCTTTCTTCCTGAGTTATTATGTATGATTTCATTTGATTAAGTTCTCAGTCCTCTTGAACTTCGTTAGGCAATTGTTGCAAGAGATCAGATCCATCTTACTTCTAGTCTTAAATTTGTGAGCGCACTTTGGACACTTCACATTAATTGACTCTCGCTTAGTCAAGGGCTTATTTTTATCTTCCATTGTATTAAAAAGAAGAAGAAGAAGAAGTATTTAAATGTTTGGGTTATGCCTTTTTGGTCTTAGATCTCTTACTCTTCTTTGCCGGCTTCTTGTCTGCCTTCTGTTTTTTAGGTTCTTTTGGGAGGATCTCACTCTTTGCATTATCTAGGGGAACCTTAGGTTCCCCTTCTTGTGTTGAATTGTACTTATCTCTCCAAGGCTGTACAGCTACCTTTCCGCGTTTGACATCAAGGATCTCTTTCCCAGTAACCTTATCTTCCTTTAGACTAATTTCTAGTTCGTGCCCATCATCAATTATTGTTCCATGCTCTTTAAGCTTGTTGAATATCAACCTAGGATTATTCACCATCTCGGTTAGCTTCTTTTCATCCTTACTCTCTTGGTAAAACTTCTTAGCAATAAGAACTAGGCTAACCATGACCACTAGGATCAAGACAAGATAGATTATACCTGCAGTAGAAAGCAAAACACCGCTAGCGAGGATAATGGTTCCTGCAGTAGAGACGAATACGGCTGCGACAACCATCAACATTATAACTCTTATTGAAAATTTCATGGTACTTTAATTACTCCACTTGCAGCAGAAGCTCCTTGATCCACATTGCTTTGGCATTGTGCTGTTAGCTGTGAGGCCAGAGATCCCATCTGATCTACAAGGCCCTTCCAGAGATAGAGAATGATTGCTAGACAGAATGTGACGACCATGATGTAAACTGCCCCGGTAATCACGCCCTGATATTCCTTCCACCAAGAAGTAGCCTTATCCCTATAATTTCTTTTGATGAACTCTTTTGTATTCTCAGCAGCCCACCTCATATCGGTATGATCATAATTGATGCCTGCTTCCTTCATGTCTCTTCCTATTGGCTTTGGAGTCCAGTTCACAAGTTCTTTCGTTGGTGTTATAACTACCCAGAAAAGCTTTGGTTTGATAGCCCTGGTGAATCTTGGGAGCCACATGTCTTTCTTCTTGAGATAAAAAACTCTTAGGCTCGTTCCAGGGATTATTATTTCTTGTGCTTTCTCAACAGAAAGAGGAACCATTTGATCGTTGATCTCTTCCCACCATCCGATCTCGTGCATATCTCCTCGGCTTTGTTTCTTCTTGAGGTTTATGATAAAGAAGATTACTGCGCCAAGAAGGATGATTCCAAAGAAGATAAGTCCATACTTCATCCAGTTCATAACTGTTACTGAACTGGGCATCATTTTTGTAAAGAAAGATCCAAATTCTGCAATGTCTGCCATTAAAGAAGAAGAAGAATAAATCTTTTATAAATATATCTATCTCAGCCTATTCACCAAACATGTTATTAGCTGCATTATCCATCGAGTCTGAAAAGCTTGGGAACTTCTTTCTCAGGACGTTCACAAACTTTCCTTTCTTCTTTGGAGAATCTTCCTTCTCTTTCTCGAGCTTATGGCCACAGTTGCTACAATAGACCAGTACAAGATCATCTCCAGTTGGAAGGGGATGTTTACACTTTGGGCACTTGGTTGTTTCCATTTTATTTTTTACTCTTCTTGTATTCCTTGAGATTCTCGAAGTTCATCATAAAATTCCTTTGACCTTCGGCGTAACCACGTATTATAAAGTGAGTCCCAGCTTGCCGTTTGATACATCCACACAATTCCACCCAATAAAGCTCCCAAAGGCATTAAGATTCTAATCCACATTTCCATTTTATTTTCTAGGATCCTCCTTTGTTTGTAAAATCAAAACATAAATAACCGTTAAAATTATTCCTCCAAAACAGAAGTAAGGAAAACTTAGAGAACCAATATCTTGCTGAGACCAAAGAAGTAATTGGAGTATCATCCCCCCAATCATTAATCCAAGTGATATCTTTATTTCTTTTGTCATCTTCATCGGTTACGAATCTCCTTTATCTTTTTAGGTATCCACTCAGTAATTATAAACGCAAGGACTAATGAAACAATCATTCCTATAAATAAATAAATGGCCCCAAGGATTCTCATTGGTCTGCTCCCTTAGCATCCCTTGGCCTGGAGATCTCTAAGTAATTCCAAAAGATTGCTATTGCGATTGCGACAGATCCGCCTACAAGAGTGAGAATAATTGGAAGGACAATTAAGAGTCGATTGGTTGTATGATCAACATAGTTGAGAATGTATATGAGGATGTTTCCAGCCAGTATTAGAATCATTCCAAGGATCACGAATTTTAATCTCTTCTTGTTCATTTTCCCTCCTGCATCCCTAACCAAATAAACATTATTCCCAAGGCTAATGGAAGAACCCCCAAGAGATTAATGGAGTAGAGCAATCCCTCTCCTATAGCAATACCATAAAAGAACATTGATAAAAGAGCCAGCCCAAGCAAGATCATTATTGGGCCTGAGATATAAAAGAACCATTTCATTGTTTCCATTGTGTTAAAAAGAAGAAGAAGAAGAAGTATTTAAACCTTTCGTGTGGGAAACATATTCCTCGCTGCATGGTCCATTGATCGTGAAAAGGCAGAGTATGCCTTGTTTGCAGATTTAGCAATTCTTTTTCTATTCTCAGGGGAGATCCTTTCCTTGACTCCCATCTTAATCTTCTTAGCTGCAATTTGTCTTGTAAGCTTTTTCCTATCTTCCTCTAATTCTCTAAGTGACTTGGCCATTATCCTAAAAACCCCCTGTTTCTTGGTCTTCTGCTCATTCTTTTTTTGGCTTCCTCAGGATGATCAATAACCTTTTCTCTCCCATATTCTTAAGAGAAGCTCCCTTCATTGGTCTTTCCTACATTTTCACTTCCCATGAAATAATACCAGAACAGTACGAACAAAGAGATCAAGATCGCCAAGATTATCGCAATTGATATTGTGGAGAACTGAGTACTCGAAGCATTGGAGTATGTCTCGATTGACTTAAGAGAATCGTTCTGAACTTGAAGAGCCACATACCTTGCAGTTCCTGGAGCATCGTAATCAATTGTATAGCTTACAGTTGCATTCGATCCGAATTTCCATATTGTGGTGGCATTCTGAATTAGCCCTGTTTGACTGATAGTCAGATTATTTGCCAAGTTAGCTATAGGAATGGCCACTGTCCCATTTGTATAATACGCTTCTGTTAGCACATAATTTGTTGCTCCTAGACGTACATTCTCATCAACTTGATAACCAGTTTGGTTTATTCCTCCAGTGGTTTCATTCGTTGTTGCTAAGGTAGTCTGAGCAAATCCTGCTGTATCAGCATCTAGACTTCCGAAGATAAACGTCATGATATTCATTCCGAAGAGCACACCAAGAAGGATAAAGGCAACACCAGCATACAATAGAACCGTTTTTTTAACA
>SDBT01010185.1_pt1 | contig 15207 bp, 9 predicted proteins | sample 2277101 | NCBI WGS metagenome assembly SDBT01 (sample SAMN10404973, study PRJNA504765) | marine sediment metagenome | isolation source: marine sediment core GS10_PC15, 103 cmbsf | place: Arctic Ocean: Southern Knipovich Ridge | collected 2010 | reverse complement strand
GGTACAACCACTCCACCAGATCGCGCAACCAATTGGTCTCGGGCTCCTCCGACTTGACTGCCTCCAGCTTCTTCCGTAGCTTCTCTTGCAGACTGCTTTGCGATTGAGACATCAGGACCTCCTTCTGTAAGTCCTTCAGCCTACGCTGAAGAAGAAGCTTCCCGGTGTCTCAGTCTCTTCACCGGCCTTTTACACACTAAACACTACGCAACCCCATTCTCGGAATGAGAAAGAGGGTTGACATTCAATACAGCATCAGGCTACAGCGCTTCCCAGGACTGTCATAATCCCGAAGCCTTCCTCTATGTTCCTTCAAGCCCCACCACGAGCTGCTCGAGGAAACGGTTGGTGAGATGGGCATCTCCCCACTTGACCTGGACCGCCGACCACGTCTCGTAGGTTCCATAGCGGAAGCCCTGGGAAACAAGCGGGAAGACCGTGCGAAGGATGATCCCGCAAACCAACTCATCGCGCTGTTGCTGAAACGCCTGGTAGTGCTCTGTGTTCGTGAACGCTAGCAGGTGCCCGCCAACCAGTTCAGGGGCATTTCTCCAATGCGTAACAAGCATACTGGTGGGATCCAGGATCCTAGTCACGTCCATCACAATGAGGCCCGGATACTCAGCTCTCGCTATCTGCCTCTCGGCTTTCGTGATGTTCTTTTCAACTTGCTTCGAACTGACCAACCTCTTTGCGGCTACGGAGCAGGTTGTGGGACCTAAGTTGAACAGGACATCGGGCTCTCCTAGCCAGACTTTGATCCCCGAGCGCCGACAGATTGCAGCGATAAAGAGCTCAAACTCTCTGTCTCTTGCCCGACTGCTTGGCTTGTCATCGGACGGTTTGAGATTCCCGGACACAAGATCATGAAGATCGGACGCGCTCAAGTCCTGTAGAAGCTGCTCGACTATCTCAATGAACATGCGACAATCAACGAGCGCCTGAAACGCATCCTTATAGGGGTGATCGAACTTACCTTGAGTGAGGCTTGGTAGCATCTGCTCAAGCACAGATCGTTTGTTCGCTTCATCCAAGCGCGCCAAGGCCTTTTGCCATTGCACAACGCGGGAACTGCGGTTCACTCGCGTGCATGTTCGCACGGAGTCTATGGCACATTCGAGCTGGGCGATCATGCTCGAGAGAGAGCGATCGCTCTGGACATCATCGTACAGGATCTCGTGTTCGTCGCCTTCCATCACATCACCCCATACACTGGCCTGCCCTGTCCAGGGTAGCTGTCGTCATGCAACTCGGAAGGGCAGTAGAGATACTACTTCAACTCATTTCTGAGGACCGCCGAGACCACGACTGACGTCCGGACAATTCGCGTAGGATGTTCTGCACTCACTTCGTTGCCTCCTTGACGATGCGGATTTCTTTGTCGGTTAGGTCGTAGAGCTTGTAGACGAGTTGGTCGATCTGCTTGTCGGTGGAGTCGATCTGGCGTTGGATGAGCTTCTTTTCGTGATCGGTCTTGGTGGGTTGAAGGTCCTTGTGCAGTTTCAGCATGGATTCCACGAGTTCGACCATGCGATCGTGGAGGGCTTTGTCAGCAGGATCGGAGAAATCGATAGTGCGGATGGGAAGTTGCTCTATGAACTGCGTCCAGAATCTTACGTATCCGCCCCGCAGAGTTGTTCCAACGTGCAGCAAGTAACGAAATAGGAGTTGCGTGTTGAGCAAACCCATGACGTAGAGAGGGGCTTCCTCAACTCCATCCCGTAGGACAATCCCATACCCGGTCTTGTAGAAATTGCCACCGGGATCGAAGGCGAATGATGCAACGTTGTTGTAATCCGGCACTACAATCTTGGCGTGCTGGAACAAAGTCATGCTCTTGGGATATCCAAAAGCGAACCAGTTGCCGTCTTTGAACCTGCCCTTTTCTCGCAATGCCAACTGTGCTCTCTGCGATTGCAGGTATGCATATGCCAATGGATAGGTGGTCGACAACTCAGCTTCAGTCATTAAGCGGCAATCATCCTTGCTGATCACGTAAGGGCAGATAAGAGAAGCGGTAGCTTCTAGTTCATCATATCGGCGGATGTCTTTTCCTCTCAAGAAGGGCTTTACTATTCCTTTCTCAACCTGCACTCTCTCCCCTGTGACCTTACAAATGCCTTCTACGATGTCCCCATGTGTGGAGGATGCGTCCAACACAAAGACAGCATCAGCACTGGTTTGCGTGCCGACAAAGATATGCGCCAGACTACCCAGTCGGACTGGCATCTCGCTCAACCGTTCAAGAAGTTTTGCTCCTGGACCTACGACGAAGTTCCACTCCTTCTCTGTTACCTTGTTAGCTTGGATCTCACCTTCAATGACTTCGCCATCGCTACGCCAGGCTTTCAGGTCGTGTGCCTTCACATAGCGGAAGTGCTTGTTGCCTCTCTTGTCCAGGAAGAGAAGACAGGTGTACGTGGATGCGCCTGCAAAGATCTGCTGATCTCCAAAGTGGACGACCTGTCCCAAGTGATTTCCGTTCGCGATCAGCTCCCGCAGCGATTGACCATACTTTGCCTGGAAGAATTTGTGCGGGAGGATGAATCCCATTCGTCCTACCTTGTTCAGCAGTTGCAGAACCCTCTCCACAAAGACGACATAGATATCAAAATTGCCCTTGCTGGCTGCCGCATAGCGTTTCTTGTAGAACTCCACCTCGATCGGAGCCCACTCCTTCATCGCTTGGATACGGATGTACGGCGGATTTCCGATCACTGAGTCGAAGCCCCCCGCTTTCATGATCTCCGGAAACTCGGCGTTCCAGTCGAACGCGTTGACCCGGTAGCGTTCTTCCTCTCCGATCAGGCCAAGTTGCTGCCCTTCGTAGAAGTCAGGGCCGATGAGCGAGTTGCCACATTTGATGTTTTCGGCGAGGTCGGGTAGAGCCCGCTCGTGGAAGAGCCGAAGATGCTTGACGAGCGTTTCGTCGTTCTCCCCTTCGAGCACCTTGAGCAACAGCGAGAGCTTGGTCACCTCGACAGCCTGTGGGTCGATGTCCACACCGTAGATGTTGTTCAACAGAATGCGTTTCTTCTCGGCTGTGGTCAGGCGCCAATCCCCGCCCGGCCCCTGGTACAACTTGGGAGAACGCCCTTTTGCGTGCTTCTCAGGTTCGTGCTCGGAATACCACTTCATATGCCAATCGAGGAGCGTCTGGTAGGCGCCGAGGAGGAACGAGCCTGATCCACAGGCTGGATCGAGTACGCGTAGCTTTGACACCTGTTTGGGTGTCTTGCTTTCGATCAGCTTGCCAACGGTGTGCTCGACGATGTAGTCAACAATATAGGTCGGGGTGTAGTAGACGCCGCCTGTCTTCTTCACCTCCGGCTTATCTTCGACTACCGCGCGGTGTCCTGCTGTCAGTCGAATGACTTTTCCCAGGAACTGCTCGTAGATGTGGCCGAGGATATTGGCGGAGAGTACTGAGAACTCGTAGGGGCTCTCGGGGTAGTAGAGACTCTTGAAGATTCCTTTCAGAACCCTGTCGTCAATGGTCAGACCAAGCGTGAGATCATCGGGATCGCCCGGTCGGTCTTTCTCCACCCGGAAATGGAACAACCCCGAATTGTAGCGCTCGTCGGCGCGCCGGAAGGTTTCACACAGTCGCCCATAGACGTTCTCTCCATTTCGGAGGGCCATGAGTCGGCCGTACTGCTCAATGCCCCGGTCTTCGCAGATACGAAGGAAGATGATCCTGTCGATCGTTCGCTGGACGGCGAAATTCAGCTCGCGGTTTGAGAGTTCGACGTTCCGCAGCGCAATGTTCCGTGCCAGTTCATCTCTCCACTGCTCAATTTCCTTCAAGAAAGCGGTATCGACTTCTGCGGTGCCGCGCTTACGCTTGGTGGATTCAACGTACTTGTCAAACGAGCCCTTGAGAATCGCTTCGCGAGCGAAGATCGAGACAATTTCGTCCCAACGAGCTGCATACTCGTCGAAGCGTATGTACAAGACTCGGGCGACTGATGCCTTATCGTTCTGATTGGGCTTGATTCGGCAATCATAGACGGCGAATTCTTCGAAGTCGGTCAGGATAGAGAGCGGGAGCTTGGCCGACCAGGCATAGCGGCGAAGTTGATAGGCCGGCTTGGGGTCACCCTTGATCCCTACCGCTGGACGTTTGGCTTCGACGAAGAACTTTCGAATTCCGCCAATACGGAATGAGTAGTCCGGCGCCTTGGTCGCCCTACCGACCTTGATCGAGTCTTCGTGGACTACGTCTTTGTAGGCCTCGGCGTAGCCTTGTTCGTTGTCGATGTCCCAACCAAGAGCCTTGAAGAACGGATCGAGAAATTCCCGCCGAAGCTGCGTTTCGTTGTACTGGGAGGAGCAGTAGACATCTCGGTTCTCTGCGAATCGATAGACAAGATCCTGGATTTCCTTGGGTGCGCTCATATGGCCAGTTGATGCCTCCAGTATTGCTCTCGAAACGAGCCTGCCTTGTCTTCGTGTCTGCGTATCTTTCTGATAACCAATCCAAGCTTATCTTGCAAAGTCTAGCGATTCATTGATTCATCTACAACGCAAGCTCGCAGAATGGGTATGCCGGGTTCGGTTTCCCCGCGAGGCCGGTCCCATTTGACGTGTACGCTATCCACGAGAGCGGGGTCTCTCAGTACCCGGCACGGATGTCGACGCGATGGGGGACGTCTTCTCCGCGGGCGAACGCGTTGAGCGTGTGTGCCAGATCGGACATGCGGCGACGTTCCAGTTCTTGCAGCTGGAAGGCTCCGCCGCGGTGCGGACTCATGACGACGTTTTCGAGTTCATGAAACGGGAACCGCGACGGCGGTGTGTTGGCCTGGGATTCGGGAGTGCGGGGATAGTTGTACCAAACATCAATTCCTGCAGCCGCAATCCGCTCATCCTTGAGAGCCATGTACAACGCCTCTTCGTTGACGATGGATCCCCGAGCGATGTTGACGAGCACACACGAAGGTGGCAACAGGCCGATTTCCTTGGGGCCGATCAAGCCTTCGGTCTCAGGAGTAAGCGGCAGAGCGATGAACAGGGCATCGGCCATGGGCAAGAGGTCATGGAGATCGTCCAATCCGTGAAGTTGAACCAATTCCGGGTGCGGTCGATCGCTGTGTCTGCGCACCGTGTGTACTTCCATTCCCAAAGCGAGACACATCGTGGCCAGACGCGATCCGATGGCGCCGAATCCGAGAATCACGGCTGTCTTGCCTTCCAAGAGCATGGTCGGTGCCCCGTCGTAGCGGCTACGCCAATCGTGCGTTCGGAATTTTCGATCGACCGGGATAAGCGTCTTGGCCGCAGCCAGGAACAGAGCCATGGCCATCTCGGATGCCGCTACGGCGTTATGGTGCAGGTTGTAGACGGGTAGGTCCGAGTGGGAGTCCATCAGCAACTTGCGAGTTTCGGCGGGGACACCGGCATAGGGAATGATCAATGCCTTCAGGTCCGGGCAGTCTCTCAGCTGCTCCATCGACGGACGGCCATGGACCAGGATCTGAGTATCGGACTTCAACGATTCAGGCCCAATAGTAACTTCGATCGCCGGGTCGATGAGTTCCTGCAGATGAGTGAGCGCGTCATCGGGCGGCGGATGAAGAATGTGCGCTCTCAGCCGGGCGGAATTCTCACTTCTCGAAGGATATTCCATCTTTGCGGGCATTTGAGACAGTGTATCGGCTCATCGAGTTGAGCGCGATGGCCGTTGTTCAGTAGGAAGCGCGCTCATGGGATAGCCGGCAAATTGCATTCCTTAAGGCTGATCGCCGATGCGGAGATAGACCTACTGGATCTTTGTGCTGGAATGCGGAATCAGGTCCCACGACTTGCATCTCATCCCTGCGTCTTGTCTGGCGTCTCAAGTGCCGTGCCTCACACGCCGCCGCCTACGCCTATGGAGGAGAACAGGATATGCAGTCTGTCTTCGCCTGGATGTCATCCAACTTCTGGACTTGCGCCTCGATCACGTCGAGCTGGTGCTTGATGTCACTGACGTGCCACTCTTCGGTCTCGAAGAATCCGTACTGATCATCCAGCATCTGCTCAGCCACAGCGTGGATGAGATCTACCTCGCGATCGATGTCTTCGAGCATTTCATCGATAGCGTCAAGCCGCGATAGGCCGTCTTCTGTGATGAGAAGATCGAGAAGATCCTGGATCGTTGCATCCTGGGAGACGTTCGATTGGGCTCCCATCAGTACGACGACGGCGAGCGTCAGGGCTACCAGCGCCCCTGTAAGCCAGATTCCTTTCTTTGTCATGTTCAATCCCTCCTATGTCTTCTATGTCGCGTACATGAATTCTCATTCCGCTCTTGATCCCTTGAGGTCGCTCGATCAAGAAGTGTTCCCACTTCAGAAGCGTCCTTCTCAGCGCGCACCGCCTCCTCACTATGAAGAAGCATACCGCGTTGTGGCAAGGTAGCCAACCCTCTTGGGAGAGAACTTCTTCGATGGAATTGCCAGCAAACTAAGAACCTGCAAGACTGCTAATGATGAGCACTTACATCAAAGAAAGCACGTCTTTCAAAAAGCAAGGAGACTGTCTTATGAGGACGATCAGACTCACGCCGGTGGGATTGTCTGCCGCGCTGTACGTAATTCACTACTTCATCTTCGAAGACCCGTACCACATCCTTACTTTGGAGCTTCGCCAATCATACATTGCCACCAACTCCCGTCCTGTCGGCTCGCCGATCATCGGGTGGAGGTTCTCCTAACGTAGTGAGTGTGCTAGACTCTGAGCATTGGGTGCGTGGCACGATTAGGGACAAAAGAAGGTGAACCCTCATGTGTCGCTGGAGTTGCTGCACGGTATCGATACTCGCAGTGGTATTGATCAGTGGGGTACTTGCGTTTGGACAGGCATTTCCTGACTGTCGCTGGAATTGCCGATCTAACGATGTCGCGCTGGAAAGCATCTACCTCGAGGGGCCTTCGACCTGTCTCTCCGGGGAAACAATCGACGCCACGCTCTATGGTATGTTCGTCAACGGAACAGGAACCGAGCGCTACGACGTGACCCTTCTAGCTGACTTGGTCATCACTTCGGACACAGGCAGCACGGTGACGGAACTCACTGTTACGAATCTCACGGCATCCATCCCCCCGGGTGCAACCTCCTTACCCATTGCCGACATCAGTTTCCCTTGCGGGGCCGACGTGGAGCTTCGAGACGTGGTTGTCTCTTGGGATACCAAGGAAGGAGGAGATCTCTCTTGCTCCGCTCGCGCTGTCAAGTGCAGCATGAATCCTTCGATCGTCGTTCACGACACCCCGGTTCCGCTGGTGGCTGAGTTCAGCTCCAGCTCCCTTGCGTGTGTGGAAGTACCGGTTAGTTTCATCGATCAGACAACGGGAGGGACGGCGTCGTCCACGTCCTACTACTGGGATTTCGGAGATGGCGTCGGAACTAGTACAAACGCCAATCCCAGCTATACTTTCCCATCCGAAGGTGCATACACCGTCTCTCTCACTGTTACCGACAGTGGAACGTCAAGTACTGTCTCGCACGAGATCATGATCAGCGCCGCTCCAGGTGCGGATGCGTGGAACGATGGACCTTATTGCCCGGACGAAACGATCGAGTTGTTTGCCGATGGAGGAACGAGCTACGCGTGGACGGGACCGGGAGGGTTTTCAAGTTCGGAACAGAACCCCACGATCCCAGATGGCGAAGCCGGCATCTACACGGTGGCCGTATCCAATACAGCGAGTTGTTCGTCCTCGTCATCCACCAACGTTGTTGTGGACGTCGCAGATCTGACCTGCCGACGCGACGGCAGAGTGTGGAGACGATGTCTCGCCGACGTCCACTGGAGAGGCCACGGCCTCAGATCCAACCGGAGCGTCGATTTCGGTAACGTACGTTGATGACTTCGTGCCGGACAGCTGTAGTGATGACGCCGGCAGCATTCAGCGGACTTGGACGGCAACGGATTCGTGCGGGAACACAAGCGGCGAGGTGCAGACGATTGCTGTGGTCGATACCACCTCGCCACCGCTGGCTATCTCCAGTCTTTCGCTGGAGTGCGACGGGGCCGGGAATGTCGGTGAAATCGATACCTGGCTTCAATCTGTGGTCACGTCGGACACGTGCGGCGATGTTGTGGTCAGCCATGACTTCACTGGGTTGACCGAATCATGTTCCGGTGTCGGGGAGACCACCGTCACTTTCGTGGCTACTGATTCGTGTGGAAACGCAACACAGCGAACGGCTTCCGTGTCTGTGCTGGACACGACACCGCCGAGGGCGGTTGCCGACACCGCGATCACTGACGAGGACGTGGCCGTGCAGATTGACGTTCTCCATAATGATTCCGATGTGTGCAGCTCGGCACTCGTGCTCTTGTCAGTCGGAACGCCCTCCTTGGGTGTGGTAGAGATTGTTGGCGAGCAGGTTCGCTACACGCCGCCGGCCGGATTCGACGGTACAGGTGACTTCTCGTATACGGTTGCGGATTGCAGCGGTCTGCAGAGCACGGGGCAAGTAGAAGTAACAATACTGGCACGCAACGACGCACCGATCGCGAATGAGGCGTCACTGACAATTTCGGAGGACGTGGCAGCGAGCCTGACACTGACGGCGAGCGATCCGGACGGGGACGTACTAAGTTACGGGATCGTGGGTGGACCCAGCCACGGAACGATCACAGGATTCGATGAAGTGACGGGTACGCTGACCTACACCCCTGATCTGAACTTCCACGGTGAGGCCACGTTCACCTTCGAAGTCTGCGACCCAGACGGAGCATGTGGTAGCGCAACGGTGACGATCACGGTGGAACCGGTTGACGATCAACCAGTAGCGGACAACCAAGGGGTAAACACGCCGGAAGACACGGCGATTGCGATTCAGGTAACCGGAAGCGATGTTGAGGGAGAAGCGTTGACCTACAGCATCGTGAGCGGGCCGAGTCGTGGAACGATCTCGGGGTTTGATGAGACGACCGGGGAATTGATCTACACGCCGGCACAGCACTACACGGGAACCGATGGCTTCGTGTTTGATGTCTCCGATTCGTATGTCGCACATGGGCGTCCGCAAGCGACGGTGACGATCATGGTGACGCCGGTGAACGATGCTCCGGTGGCAAGTGACCAGACTCGAGCGACGAGTGAAGACACGGCGACGGGGTTCTTTGCTCTGGCGATCGAGGATCCGGACAACACACTAGTTGAGCTGGAATGCGACTGCGTGGAACCGCCACTGCACGGAAGCATCGAGCGCGGGCCGGATCACACGGTGAACTACACGCCGGATCCGGATTACACGGGAAGGGACACGTTCACCTACATCGTGTGCGACCGGGACGATCTCTGTGACACAACGACGGTGGAGGTGACGATCAGCGCGACCAACGACAACCCGAGCGTGACCGCATCGAATCAGACAACGCCGGAGGACACGCCGATTGACATTCCGGTGACGCATTCGGACCCGGATGGGGACACGCTGACGTGCACGGCGAGCACGCCTTCGCACGGGACAGTGAGCCCGCAGCTGGGGACGATCGACGGACCGTATCCGGAAACCGGCACGTTGACATACACCCCGGAAGCCGACTTCGTGGGCGTGGATCAAATTGTGCTGCAGTGTGACGATGGGAACGGCGGATCGGATTCGGTGACGATCGAAATCACAGTGACGCCGGTGAACGACCGACCGGAAGCGAATGACGCAACGTTGGCGATGCCGGAGGATACGTCGGCAACGATCACGATGACGGGGGGCGACCCGGACCTCGATGTGCTGAGCTTCGAGATCGTAGGAGGTCCGAGTCACGGAACGATCACGGGATTAGACGGTGCGACGGGGCCTGACAGTTGTGGAAGTTGCCACACCGCTGGTAGTAGCCTCGTGTGGGCCACGGGGGGCGTCAGTGCTGAGCATCTGACGTACACGCCGGCACAGGATTACCACGGTACGGACGAAATCATTTTCCAAACCTGCGATTCTTCGGGTGCCTGCGACACGGGCGTGGTGACGATTGTTGTCGAGCCGGCGAACGACAACCCCATCCCGGATCCACAGGCGGTGACCACGCCGGAAGATGTGGCCAAGGGTATCGTGTTAACCGCGGTCGAGCCGGACGGCGAAGCGCTGACGTACGGGATCGTGAGCAGCCCGAGCCATGGAACGATCGCGGGATTCGATGAGGATACCGGCGAGTTGATTTACGTTCCCGACGAGAACTACGTGGGCACGGACAGTTTTGTATTCGAAGCCTGCGATCCGGGTGTCGAGCATGGCTGTCTGCAGGCTACAGTGACCATTAACGTCACCTCGGTCAATGACCCGCCGACCGCCGACGATCAGACTGTGACAACGCTTGAAGGAAGGTCAGTGAGCTTTGCAGTGACCGGAGCCGACGTCGACGGCGATGAACTGGCGTTCCGGATTGTCGCGGATCCAGGATTTGGCAAGATCAGTGCATTCGATCCGGCGACCGGGAAACTTACTTTCACCCCCAATGAGCTGTTCTTCGGGGACGACGAGTTCACGTTCAGCGTGTGCGATCCGAATGGTGCCTGCACACAGGCAACGGTGACGATCGGCGTCACCCCGCGCAACGACGCGCCGATCGCGAATGAGGCGTTGCTGACAATTTCGGAGGACGTGGCAGCGAGCCTGACACTGACGGCAAGCGATCCGGACGGAGATGTGCTGACCTACGGGATTCTTAGCGGGCCGAGCCGGGGGACGATCACGGGATTCGATGAAACGACGGGTACGCTGAGCTACACCCCTGATCCGAACTTCCACGGTGAGGACACATTCACTTTCGAAGCCTGCGACCCGGACGGAGCATGCGACAGCGCAACGGTGACGATCACGGTGGAACCGGTTGACGATCTCCCGGTGCCTGATTCGCAAGCCGCGACCACGCCGGAAGACACGGCAATCGCGATTCAGGTGACCGGAAGCGATGTTGACGGAGAAGCGTTGACCTACGGCATCGTGACCGGACCGAGTCGTGGAACGATCTCGGGGTTTGATGAGACGACCGGGGAGTTGATCTACACACCGGCACAGCACTACACAGGAACCGATGGTTTCGTGTTTGATGTCTCCGATTCGCATGTCGCACATGGACGTCCGCAAGCGACGGTGACGATCATGGTGACGCCGGTGAACGATGATCCGGTGGCCAATGATCAGACTCGGGCGACGAGTGAAGATACAGCAACAGGGTTCTTTAGGCTGGCGATTGAGGATCCGAACAACGCACTAGCTGAGCTGGAAAGCAACTTCCTAGAAGCGCCGCAGCACGGAAGCGTGGAGCGCGGGCCGGATCACACGGTGAACTACACTCCGAATCCGAACTACACGGGCACGGACACATTCACCTACATCGTGTGCGACCCGGACGGTCTGTGTGACACGGCGACAGTGACTGTGACGATCAGCGCGACCAACGACAACCCGAGCGTGACCGCATCGAATCAGACGACACCGGAGGACACGCCGATTGACATTCCGGTGACGCATTCGGATCCCGATGGGGACAGGCTGACCTGTACCAGGAGCGACCCTGCACACGGCACGGTGAATCCGCAGTCGGGAACCATGGACGGGCCCTACCCAATGACCGAGACGGTGACCTACACACCGGAGGCAAACTTCGTGGGCGTGGATCAAATTGTGATGCAGTGTGACGATGGGAACGGCGGATCGGATTCGGTGACGATCGAAATCACAGTGACTGCGGTGAACGACCGACCGGAAGCGAACGACGGGCCGGTGGCGATGCCGGAGGATACGTCGGCAACGATCACGATGACCGGGAGCGATCCGGACCTCGATGTGCTGAGCTTCGAGGTCGTAGGAGGTCCGAGTCACGGAACGATCACGGGACTAGACGGTGCAACGGCGGTGCCTGACGGTTGTGGAAGTTGCCACACTGCTGGGAGTAGCGTCGAGTGGGCCACGGGGGGTGTCAGTGCTGAGCATCTGACATACACGCCGGCACAGGATTACCACGGTACGGACGAAATCATTTTCCAAACCTGCGATTCTTCGGGTGCCTGCGATACGGGCGTGGTGACGATTGTTGTCGAGCCGGCGGACGACAATCCGATCCCCGATCCTCAGGCGGTGAATACGCTGGAAGACGTGGCCAAGGGTATCGTGTTAACCGCGACTGAGCCGGACGGCGAAGCGCTGACGTACGGGATCGTGAGCAACTCGAGCCATGGAACGATAACGGGATTCGATGAGGATACCGGCGAGTTGATCTACGTTCCCGACAAAAACTACGCGGGCACGGACAGCTTTGTGTTCGAAGCCTGCGATCCGGGTGTCGAGCATGGCTGTCCGCAAGCGACAGTCACGATCACCGTCGCGTCGGTCAATGATCCACCTGTTGCTACAGATACTTCGGAGATCACCTTTGAGGACACCGCGCTTCAGACAACTCTTCCAGGCACGGATGTCGATGGGGACAACCTCGCGTTCTCGATCCTCAGCGCCCCCACCAACGGATCGATCGACATCATTGACCCTTCGGCGGGGAACTACATCTACATCCCGAATGATGACTTCAACGGCATCGACGAATTGATCTATGAAATCTGCGATCCTTTCGGGGCGTGCGATCAAGGGTTCGTCCGTATCGATGTGGTGCCGGTGAATGACGAACCCGTAGCGCAATCTATAGACAGAAACACGTTCCAGGACACGTCGATTGATATTCAATTGACGGCTCAGGATCCGGAGACGCCGGATCTCGCTTTCACCCTTGCGCTGTCGCCGAGCCACGGCACGCTTCTGAACTGGGATGAGACGACCGGGCAGGTGCGCTATCAACCCGAACCGGGATATGTGGGAAGTGACTCGTTCTTGTTCCGTGTCTGCGATCCCGATGGGGCCTGTGCTACAGCACGCGTAAGCATCGATGTCATCGACGTAAATGATCCACCGAGAGGAGCCTATCTCCAGACCACGGTGAATCAAGGCGAATTGACACCGCTTGTCGCACGAGCCACCGATCCTGATGGCGAACCTCTCACTTATTCCCTCGTATCGCAGCCCGTGCATGGGAGCGTAATCTCGTTCGACCTGAACACGGGCAGCTTCGTATACGTTTCGGATGACGATTACGTCGGCCCTGATCTCGTTCGATTCGAGGTGTGTGATGTCTCAGGGGCTTGTGACATCGGCGTAATCCAGCTGAACGTAGTACCCGCAGGTGGTGGTGGCGCGGCCGAGGCTTGCCCGAACGTCGTGATCTCCGAAATTGCCTGGGCGGGCACTGCTGCCGGAGTGGATGACGAATGGATCGAACTGCGTAATCTGGAGTCCGTCCCTGTCGAACTTGAAGGATGGTTCCTCCGCTGGCGCGACATCTTCGCGACAGAGTCCGAAGATCGTGCATGGCGAGTGCTTCCGCTGACAGGCACGCTGGAAGCTTACCAAGAGGATGCGTTTGCAGCCTTCGAGTCAAACCCATCCTTTCCCAACTCGTGGTGGGGCCAGTGGACGACAGCTCCGAGTCCTGACCACTTCATTGCCGAGCGCGAGGACGACGAGACGATCCTGCCAAAGGCTGCGGATCTAGTCTATCCAATGGAGGATGAATTCGGGCTCTCGACACAGCTTCCGGATGAAGTCGCCGTGGTCGAGCTCATCGGACCGTCGGGGTGCCTTGTGGATACAGCCAACAGCGATTGGCCGCGCACTGTTGGATGGCCGGCCGGTTCGGCCGCTCCGCCTGCCAGCATGGAACGCACGGATCTCTTTGCCGAGGATGGGTTGGAGAATTGGCATTCAAACCTTGGATTGGTTCGTGCCGGATTCGATGCGTTCGGCAATCTGCTTCATGCGACCCCCGGGGTTGCCAATTCACCGATGATGGCTCAGGCTATTCGGGATCTTGAGTACGGTCCGACATCGCATCCTGTGGGAGAGCCGATTGTGATCCCGTTCGAGGATCGACCACTGTGGTCGGACGACTCGCAGCTATGGCACGTGGTTGTGACCCAGGGAATCAATGACGACGTGCTCCTCGTTGAATGGGATGTGACCAAGCAAGAAGACGGCTCGATTGCAGTGATAATCCGGACGAACAAGCTACCGCTCAACACAACGCTTTACGTCTGGGTTCGGACGCCGACCGATGATGTGTTGTTCGTGCCTTACATGATGTATCCCTACTAGGGCCACTCGGCCTCAGGTTGAGTTGCTGCGAGAAGCGGAAGCCGTTGTCGGCTCCGTTTCTCGTAGTTGGGGCAACCTTCAGCCACACGTTGCCGGCTACCCGCCGCCGACGGGCGGGAACAGGGCAACTCGATCGTCGTCTTGGAGTGTTAGCGTGCGATCATGAAGGATGCGACCGTTTACGACGGCCAGGTGAACGTCATCTTCTGGAATTCCCAGTTTGTGAATGAGATCTGTCAACGACATGGAATCTTCGAGTTCCACATCGAAGGGATCGCCGGTGTGCTGCGTCGGCGCGTACTTGGCAAAGGTCGCGCAGAGCCGTACGTCAACCGTCACTTCTCAGGCTCCTTACTGCCTTTGGGATCCCCCGAGCTCGAACTCGGGGCAAAATACCACTTGTACAGAAGCTGCATGTCGTCAGGGAAGAGACCCAGTCGATCGTTGTCTTGGACGGGCGATTCGAGGTTGGCATATCGTCCGTTCACAAAGATGTTGCTGCCAAGTTCTGCCATGGGGATGCACAATCGCCCGACGATCTGCGCGACCGTATCTTCCGGTTGCCATTGCGCGAGCGTCATCGATTGTGATTTCGGATCGGAGTTGTCGGCGAACCGCCGCAATTTACCGTACAAGTGGACATCAATCATCTAAAACCATCCCATCGACACTGTGGCCTAGGAGCGCGCCACGAACTCCTGACGAACTCCGATTAGGTCGGGGTTCGCGTTCGCCAACTGGCCATACAAACGGACGTCATTCATGGTAAAGAAGAAGGGTCGCGGCTGGCGACCCTTCGACGTGTCCTTAGTCTTCTAGCCAAAAACCTTGTCGATCTCGGAATCGGAGATGTCCCATACCACGTCGTGCGGTGGCAGCGGCTCGTAGGTCATGAACTCGGGCAGCCGGTCGTCGGCCTTTGTGAATCCAGCCTTTCGATTGAAGTCAAGCTCGAGGTCGAGGACTTCTTTACCGATCCGGCTAACGTCATCCGTTGTCCAGCTTGTGCCCAGTACACCGTTGCACTCTTCGACCATCCCCTCGAATCCCGAAGCGATGTCAAGAATAGCA
>SDBT01010184.1_pt1 | contig 15209 bp, 18 predicted proteins | sample 2277101 | NCBI WGS metagenome assembly SDBT01 (sample SAMN10404973, study PRJNA504765) | marine sediment metagenome | isolation source: marine sediment core GS10_PC15, 103 cmbsf | place: Arctic Ocean: Southern Knipovich Ridge | collected 2010 | reverse complement strand
ATCATGGTCTCTTCCATCCCATACAATTGAAGATTGAAAAACTTGTCCGGCACCTGACGGATTGAATATTGAATATTGTCTAATTCTTTGTCCTTTGATGTTGTAAATTTTCAGCTCTGCGTTCTCGGCGTCCTCTGCGGTGAAATAAATCGTTGTTGAGGGACTGCATCCGGCACCTGACGGATTAAATGGATTTGGGTAATTTTGTAAAATGAGATTACTGACTGAGATTGTCTGAGAGTCTGTATTTGTAGAACTTAAACTAATAAAATCTGCATAAACAGGAAGATGGTCTGATGCATAATAAAGAGCATCTGCCACTTCCGGAGAAACTGCAGAATTTGTACCGTAGTTTATGGATTGATTGAAGTGATTACCATCGTTCCCAACTGTTGTTAATGAGCCTTCTATAAATTCGATTTCCGCATTATTATTGATTTCATAATAAGTAAAAATGAAATCAAAACGATCATCCAAGCCACCACCAACTCCTCCTCCAAACTGGTTAGTTCGTGAAGATTGAGTGTGTGCTTCACAGAAATCCGGATTGTTGTGCCAGTTGCCAACCAGATCAGACCAGTCTTTTGCTCGTCCGGTATTATTTGTTTCGTCTGCAATAAATTTTTGATATGCAGGTTCTGAGCTGGTATAAAAATTCATATCGCCTGCAATGATGAATTCTGTTCCTGGTTCAAACTGGTTGAGATGGTTTCTTAAAATCGTTACGGCTGTAAGTCTTTGCTGTTCATATCCTTGAGAAGATTTTAAATGACAACTGTAAATTCGAATTGGATTTCCATCGATCTCAAGAACATATTCAGAAATATCGCGTGGATACGTATCAACAACATCCTGAGAAATCAAGCTTGCTTTTGAAGTTTTATAATAGAGCATATTATTCAAATCACCATCATCAACAAATTCTACTCTGGCAAATTCGATTCCATCTGAATTCAGGATATCCAGCATCAAATCTGAACCTGGCTCATCTTCGATTTCCTGCATAATCACAATATCGGGATTTACTTCATTAAAAACAGTTTCAAAATCGGAGAAACGGTTCTGACCGCTGTAAACAGAAAACATCAGAGAATTATAAGTCATAACTCTGAAGTTTGTATCTGAAATTAGATTTGAAAATAAAATAATGAATAATAAAACGATAATAATTTTTTTCATAACGCTTGTTTAGTCCAAAAATTGGATTTAATATCTATCTATCGGTAAAAATAAGCTGAAAAAAAGCAAAATCTTTCTCATCTATAATTTACCACCAAACTAATATTAACTGAATCAGCCAATAACTTTCAGCCCATCTGCGGTTTTGTCAGCTTCATGGGATTGTTAGGCTGTTTTTAATAAGCGTATTTTCTTTATTAATGGTCCTAATATACTATTATTAGAAATCCTTTCCATTTGAATTTTATTAGCTTTGTCGTCAGGGATACCTCTAAACTCTCGTTCAAGCTTTTTTTGAATATCCCATTTCATTTGTACACAATCAAATCGCTTATATTTTTTCATTGTTCAATAACCTCTTTGGGTGAATAAATGTTAATAGGTTTATATCCGTTTAGCAAATTTACCGCCCTATACCCGTTTATTTTATCATAATGTACAATATGTTTGAAATTCCAGCTTATAATAAAATCAACTTCTGCAATGGAAGCAGAAGCAACATGTTCAGCATCTGCTTTACAAGAATTACTAACTACATCAGCTTTCAGGTATTCATCCCGGAGAAAACCAATTTCATCAGAATATTCTAAAAGTTCTATTGAACTTGGAGGTAAATCTGCTAAAACTTTCTGAACAAAATCAGGTGCATTGTTGAGTTCACGTAAGGTGGTTGAAGAAACTATGAGAATGAATTTTCCTGCTTTAATATCATCAAAAAAAGACTTACTATCTTCGGAAAACTCATCATCGAAACAACCTCCAAAAATAGAAGTATCTGCATAAATTCTAAGCTTTTTCATAATAAAATACTATTAAGAACAGTCTATTAAGAACTGATTACCATTCTCTGATTTCAATTTGAGCAAGGAGAGGAGCCAGCTTTGAAGTAGTTGATTTTTGATATATTTTCACAGCTTCCTGGAAATTATACCAATCGGATTTTTCATAGTTTTCTTTGAATGAAAATTTATCTTTAACAGGATCGATCTTAAATTTTTTATCATCGAATAATTTTATTTTTTGTTTAACCGCTTTTGAAAACCAGGAATATTTATCATATTCAGCTTCAGTTTCTAATTCGTTGAAAAGAGATTTGAATTTTTCAATTCTCTCATTTTGCTGTTTCTTTGCCAGAGGAAGTTGTGTTTCTGTAATGGAATCGCCGATTATATCGGAAATATTTTGTTTAACTTCAGACCAATTATTCGGGAAAGAAGTTAAGAAAAGATAATTTGAGTACAATTTTTTTGCAGCAAAAAGCACTCTTTCCTTATTATTTATTGTCTGATTTTCCTCAATCAGTCTCGGATCAAACCAGATGAGGTTCGGGATATCCGGTTTGTAACCAGCATCTGCATGACCAATATTGGGCATCAGAGTTTCCCAAACTCCTTTTAAAGCATTAATTTCGTCAAATGTTCCCACAAAATTCTGATGAGAAAAAGTATCTGCCAGCATATGAGAAGCAATTCCCAATGAAAAAAGATTATCATTTTTGGTTGATTCAAAAAATATTTCCTGAGAATAGCTGCTTGCCGGGCTGGTCATAAGAAGATGCATTTTTCCATCGAGCCGTCTGACTTTGGAGCTGGTTGGATTTCCAGGCAGGAAATGGAAAAGAAGATAAATTCTCATTAGTTTTTTTAAAGGTTTTGTGATATTCTTGGTCTGGCTTATATAGTTTTCGTAAGCTGTTCCTTCTGGAGTTTCAATCGAAAATTGGAATGAATTATCATCTACTAACTGGGAGGAATAAGCAATGATTTCTGATTCACCTTTATCAAATCCAGCCTTAATAGCCAGGTATTTTGTAATGTAATAATGAAACTCAATATTCATAAGAAAACCTTTAAACTTTTTAATAATTTCTGAGAATCAATTTAATTCCAAGATTTTAAATAAGTTACGTGTGTAAAATGTTTGATTTTATTTTTTATGTCAATAAAATTATATTTTTTTACCTATTTTGTTTTTATAATAAACAAAAAAAGTCTGCTTTTAGGGCAGACTTTTTCGTATATTTTAGTTTTTAAAGCAGATCTGCATAAAGAGGGAATTTCTCACAAAATTCTTTTACTTCAATTTTTATTTTTGCTAATTTTTCTTCATCCTGATAATTTTGCCAAACCTGATAAATGAATTCGGTGATTTTTTTCATTTCAGGTTCTTTCATACCGCGAGTGGTAACTGCTGGAGTTCCCAGCCGAATACCGGAAGCAACGAACGGTTTACGTGTATCGAATGGAACTGTATTTTTCTTTGCTGTTGTTCCTGCTTTATCCAAGCATCCTTCCATTTTCTTGCCAGAAGGTCCTCCTTCTTCTTCAGTACCCAGATTAATGAGCATAAGATGTGTATCTGTTCCACCTGAAACAAGGTTGAATCCCTTTTCTGAAAGTGAGTTTGCTAAAGTTTCCGCATTTTTAATAATCTGTTTTTGATAAGTCTTGAATTCTGTAGTTAGAGCTTCTTTGAAAGCAGCAGCTTTGGCAGCGATTATGTGCATTAAAGGTCCACCTTGAGTACCGGGGAAAACCCAGCGGTCAACAGCTTTGGCGTATTCTTCTTTACATAGTATCATTCCACCACGCGGACCACGCAGGGTTTTATGAGTCGTAGTTGTTACAATGTCGGCATAAGGAATCGGAGATTGATGCAATCCTGCTGCAATTAAACCTGCAATATGTGCCATATCAACCACGAGTTTTGCTCCTACTTCATCAGAAATCTCTTTGAACTTTTTAAAGTTAATTTTTCGTGGGTAAGCACTTGCTCCAGTAAGAATCATTTGAGGTTTAACTTCCAATGCAATTTTTCTGATTTCATCATAATCAAATTGTTCGGTTTCTTTATCTACACCATAGGGAACGATATTAAATAAATAACCTGAAAAGCTCAAAGGATGTCCGTGCGTAAGATGTCCACCGTGAGCGAGTTCCAAGCTGAGAATAGTATCACCGGGATTGATAATAGCAAAATAAGCAGCCATATTTGCCTGTGAGCCGGAATGTGGTTGCACATTGGCATGTTCTGCACCGTAAATCTCTTTGGCTCTTTCGATAGCGAGCTTTTCCACCTCATCAATGAATTCGCAGCCACCGTAATAACGTCCGTATAATTTATAATTAATTTTGTCTGTTTTTTTACTCCAGCGATATGGATAACCTTCTGCATATTTATTGGTGAGAACAGAACCAGCAGCTTCCAGAATAGCACGGGATACAAAATTTTCTGAAGCGATCAACTCCAGGTTTTCAGATTGGCGTTTCAACTCGCTATGCATCGCTGCATATAATTCGGGATCTTGTTTTTTTATGAATTTCATTTTTTCCCTCCAATAATTAGCCACTGACTTTCATTGACTGCCTATGAATTTTTGCTTACCAGTCTTCGTTAAAACTACGACCCGACAAGCGGATTTTCACGGATTTGTACGGATTCAAGAGTTATGTTCATTTCTTTCAATTTTGTTTTCTATCCGTGTTTATCACTACTTTCACTGTCAAAAACCTACTTACTCAATTTATGTTTTATTTATTGTCTGTGTTAATCTTGTGTCAGTCATGTGGCTATTCTTCATATTTTTTTATTTTTTCAATTCTTTGAATATGCCTTCCTCCATCAAATTCTGTGGAAAACCATATTTTTATAATATCTCCTGCTTGCTTCTTGGAAATGAATCTTCCCTGAAGAACAAGGATATTTGCATCGTTATGCTGTCTGGATAAACGTGCAAGTTCTACTGAATGACAAAGTGCAGCTCGGATACCTTTAACTTTGTTAGCCACAATACTCATCCCAAGTCCGCTGCCACAAATCAAAATTCCTCTTTCGCAATCACCCTTTGCAACAGCTTCCGCTGCTTTAAATCCTGTATCAGGATAATCCATGGATTCAGTTGAATGAGAACCAAAGTCTGTGAGTTCATACTCTGTTAAATATTCTTTTATGGCTTCTTTCAATTCATATCCGGCATGATCGGAAGCTAATGCTATTTTCATTTAATTTCTTTCCTCACCTTGTAAATTATTTCTTCTGCAATTTCCAATGTTTCTTTAATTTCTGTTTTTGAGTAATAAGTGATAGGTCTCGGTGGATAGCGCTCTTCAAGATAAAATGCAGTTAATTTTCTACTGAAATCAAGATATTTTTGAAATTCTTTGTTAAAGTTTACAGCTTCAGTTATAATTACTTCAATATCATGAATCTTCTTTAATTTCCAACCTTTATATATTAGAAAGCCTTTAAGGTATTTTTCAACAGCCTGATGAATATGGAAAAGAACTATATCTGAGTATTTCTCATCTAAAAGAAGAATTTTTGCAACCTCTAAATCTCGTTTTCCTCTTTCAAACCATTCATCAACTACTTGCTTTTTCATATAAAATAGTTCCTTTTTTATATATTTCCTTAATGAAGTCATCACCTATTCTAATACGCTCTTCAAGCTCTTCAGGATTATATACTAAAGGTGATATAGGAATTTTATTATCAGGATTATAAATTATTTTTTTTACCTGAACGAATCTATCAACTCTTCGCTTATTAGTTTTTTTTAAAATTAAGAGATCAATATCGCTATCTTCAGTTGGATTCCCTTGAGCATAAGAACCGTATAAGATGATACTTAAAGGCTTATATTTGCTGATTAATTTTTCAACAACTTCAGATAATATTTTTTTTACTTCTTCTTTTTCCATACTAAGAACAACTGTTTTTATTCAATTTTAAATGTCAATATTTGAATTTAGTTACTTTGTTCATTGAGTTGACACAGTAGGTGTCACAGTATTGTCACAGTAAATGTAACAGTAATTTATAATACTTTGTAGGGTCTGTTTTGCTTTCCCAAAGAGGGCTTTGGGAACGAGCAATATGATGAGAATAGAACATCAACAAGCTCTTTCCTTAGAATTTTCAATTAGAGAACGCAATAACTGAATCCTTCCAATATGCAAAGCTGTATGTGCTGCTGTTATATAAAGCCAGTGTGCAACACTTAAATTGTCTTCTGATGTTTGGGGGATAGAAAAATAATCTTCATCTTTGAGAGATTCAATATACTCATGACTGGCTTTTCTCACATCTTTAACCCACGAAAATACATCCTTAACAGACTTTATTGATTTTTGTAATTTTTCCGATGAACACCACTCAGGACCAAAAACTTCGTATTGATGAGGAATAAGGTTATTTTTTATTCCTTGTAGAAAATACCCAATATGATACCTTTCCCTGTGTGCGATGTGTCCAACCTGCCAGATAATACACAGACTGTTTGATGATGGTGTCCAGTAAAGTTGTTCTTCTGTTAGTCCCTGTATTTCACGGATAGGATTTGCATACCAGAATCCTTTACCATACAGGAAACGTAAAATGTGTTTCCAGTTGGTCATGATTTACATTAACTATTGAATGAACAAATATTTATTATATAATGTCATTGTTAAAAGATAACTTAATATCTTATATGATATTGTAATTAGGAGGGTAGCAATGCTCTAATTGTAAAGCATTTATCGAATCCGATTTTTTTATTACTATCACAATAATATTAAATTATCTCCATATTTTTTAAAGCACAACAAGCAATATTTCCTAGCATTTAAACTATGAAGGAATTTATCTTCGATGTGTTCTCTATAATAAATTTCACCAGGGAATATCTCTTTGCCACATTTGCTGCAAACATGGTGAGACCGTGACTTTGTTTTTTTCAATATTTTTAAATGATTGTATTTTCCCATTGCTCATTTCTCGTTTTTAATATTATGGCGAATCCATTCATATATTTTCTCTATTGGAACCTGAAGTTTATATTCAATAGGTCTCTTTGAACCAGTCCATTTAATTAATTCTTCTATTTCTAAAATCCCTAAAGTCATTCTGATTTTGTACTCTTCAGGCTTTCCTTTAAAAGGTCTATCAGGGGAGAGATTTTGCCCTTTAAGTATTGAAAAAATCAAATCAGTATTTATTACATTTTGACTTTTGAATGCTTCGATAATCTTTCCTAAGATTGTTTGAAAGTGATTTATTGGGCAATAATGTTCATAAGGATTAAGTTTTCTTGCTATGCCAACAACAGAATGTCCCCGTATATTCCATTTGAAATATTTTGAACCAAACTTCCTTTCTAATTCAGGTTTTTTTTCAATCTCTGGAGTATGTAGAGGAAGAAGTTCTTCTTTTTCTTCTAGTCTAATAAGAAGATTTGACATCTGCTTGAAAATGTTTGCCATATCTTTTATTTTAATTGTTAAGATATACTTATTTTCAGAAATCTCTTCAACTCCATTTATAAATGGGAGTTTTAATAAGCGTATAATATACTCAATATCCTTTGGTTCAATATCAAGTTCCTCTATCTTTTCTCTTCCTGCCAAACTATCAAAAGTAAAATAGCCCAATCTATCCTGTAAAGATTGTATCTCTTCAATAATTAATCTAAATTGTTCTAATAAATTTCTTCTGGAAAGATTCTGTGTTAACAAGTCATCTAATTGGGTCCTTCTATTTCCTTTACCAGCAAATAGATCTTTTAATTCAGTCAAAGTAAAAGGAAATTTAGAATGTGCATCAATAAGTTTAGATAAATCTTCAGTTTTTATAAAGGAGACATTATACTCATTTGCTCGATCATTTAAATTACCTCCTGAAAAACTAGGACCCACTATAACAACAAAATCAGCATTGTTTTTTATTTTGTGGTCTCTTAATGAAATCCAATCTATCTGACGATCTGTAATTTTACCAGATTTACTTGTTTTGCCATCAACATTAACCTTGAATGACTCTTGACCAATATTTGCTGTAAGCAAGACATCAGTATCTCCTTTACCTCCGATAAGTTCCCCCTCGAATCCTAAAAAAATAAAAGCATCTCTTATTATCTCTTCAAAATCTGTAGGATATTCACTCTTAAATTGTCTTTCTTCTAAGTGTTTAATAATCCGGTTTGCTATAAATTTAATTTTTTCTGTCTTTTCTTTTTCTTCTTGTTTTTTCCTTTCCCAATCTCTTAGACTAAACAAACCACGTTGTACTTTTACAAATAGGGATTTTTCTCCATTTAGTTTCATTTCAGTATAAATCGATACGGCCATTGTAGACTCAGGAGTCTTGCCTTTAGATGAAATCAGTTTGTCATTAAATGCTAATTGTGTTATCTCTTTTGCTGAAAGTGGTTTTCTTTCTTTCTTTAGGATGTAACATGCAGCTTCTTTGAAATTCATATTATCTCCTTGATTTTATCAATATAGATTAGATTTTTTTTAATTAAATATTATTATACAATATATAATCAAGAAAAAATCCCTTCCTCACTCCTTCCTGAATATCACAGCTACAACGGTTATATCATTTCTATCTAAACTAATGTTTTTATTTATGATTATAGTTCATTTAATCATAATCCTGCATAAACCGCTACTTGCGAAAGTGGCTACAATTACATTGGTATCAAGAACAATATTCATGAAATTTCTTTGAAAACATCCTCATCTGTAAGAATTCCTTGAGCTTCAGCAAAGGGTAAGGTCATATTTCTGAGTTTTCGAAAACGATGAATTGCTATAAATTTTCGCAGAGATTCTCTGACCAGGTCGCTTACAGGTTTTTGTTCTATTCTGCTTATCTCCTGCAGTTCTTTTCTTATTTCATCAGTAATTCTTATAGTTATTGATTGATTCATGTTGAACCTCTTTTCCTCTTTAATACAAATAAGATAATCTGGCAATCAATTTTTTTTTTCTCTCTCATTCCCAAAGAGGGCTTTAGGAACGAGAGAGAAGTATCAGATACTATTTTTGAAAAACCATAGCTACAACAGTCTTATCATTTCCGCCCATACTGGACATCATGCCAAAAGGTTTATCAGGGCTTATTTTTACCTGGCAGTCACCTGCTTTTCCTGATAATTGTTTCACAACATCTACAGCCTGTCGAACACCACTTGCTCCAGTGGGATGTCCATAACCAACCAGACCTCCGGTTGTATTAGTAGGAATAATTCCATCTGATTTTGTATTTCCATCTTTTACGAAATCTGCACCTTCACCATAACCAGCAAATCCAGCAGCTTCAACTGCCAGTAAACCTGCAATAGTAAAGCAATCATGCACATCCAACACGCTCAGGTCAGAAGGTTTGATTCCTGCTCGTTCATAAGCCCTTTTAGCAGCGACTGCACAGGTAGAAAGTTTCGTTAAATCAGGTGGGGGAGTGGTAAGATTATCCTGAACCTGGGCATAAGCAATAACTTCAACAGCATCTTTTAATTCCACGCCAATTTTTTTTAGTCCTTCTTCAGATGCAAATATCAAAGCTGAGCCGCCATCGGAGACTTTTGAGCAGTCAAATACATTAATGTGTTCACAGAAAGCTTTCGGATTTGGTGGTGTCATCCCTGTAGCTAAAAGGTCGGAGTCTTTGTTATGATATTCCTGTGCATCCGGATTTTTGCGTGCATTTTCAATTGTATTCACATACCAGTGAGCCATACCTGCTCGCACTTTTTCATTACCGAATTTCTCATAGCAAGCACCTGCACGCTGAGAAAATAAATCAGGAAAGAAATAAACATGACCTTTTTTTCTATTGCCAGAAAACCAGTCAGCTCCAGCAAGAAAGTCTGCTCCGTAAATTGCTTTAACTGAATTCTGCACTTCAACTCCGATGCACATAACCACATCAGCCATATCTGCAAGAATTGTTTTAATAGCCGTAACTAAAGCTAATCCACCTGAATCGCAAGCTCCTTCTACTCTTATGCAAGGTTTATACTGGAATGTGGGATGAACCATGGGGAAAAATCCACCCAGGTTTCCTTGTTTACAAAATCGTGCTGCCATAAAATTTCCGATTACGCCTTCATCAATATTTTCCGGATTTTGAATCTGGTTAATAGAACCCAAACCTGCTTCTTTGATGTAGTGTTCAATTCCAGGTCGGGATTTTTTGGGATGGAATTCTTTTCTACCTGTTCCCAGTGAAACCGTATTAAAACCTGCTGTTGCATATATTTTTTTTCTAAAATATGTCATGATATCTCCTTTTTTTTATTTTCCCTCGAAATACACGAAATAACGCGAAAATTAATTATTTTAAGTTCAAACACACAAAATAAAACATAAATTAATATTTGTTTTCTTTTTTTGTTAGGACAATTCGCTCAGATTCAAGTTTTGGGTAGTGTCCAAAATTAACTAAAATACCTAATTTAAATCCTGAAGCATGTAAGTAATTCAGTATCTGAGAACGATGCTCATCAATAAGTTTGGATACAGCTTTAAGTTCTACAATTATTTTATCAAAACAAATGTAATCCGGTCTGAAAGTATGTTCAAGTTGTTTACCACGATAACAAATCTTCAGTTCTTTTTGAGCTACATTTGGGATTTTCTGGTATTGGAATTCAATTCCCAAACCTTCCTGGTAAACCGATTCCAAAAAACCACATCCAAGTTTCTTGTAAACATTGAAACAAGCTCCCATTATTTTATAACTTTCATCAGGAAATAAAATTTCCGACATTGCTTTTCCTTTTTATTTTCCCGCAAAATACACGAAATAATGTGAAAATGTGTTGGTTTTTATTTTTTTCGCATTTTTCGTGTGTTTCGTGGGTAATCAAACATAATTATTTATTGGTCCGTAAAGCCAATAAAAACCGTTCATGAGAGTGGCATTGATTTCATCTGCACTATTTGCAACTCCATCGATTAATAAATTTTCAGCTATTTGTTTGGTTGCTTTCAGATAATTCAAGCCGAGTTCCGAACCCCAGGTATTCATTGTCTTCAAATTCTTAAAATGAGATTCCAATTTCTCATCTTTTTTTGCATCCATAAGTAAAGCTCGCCACGGTGCAAATTTTTCATTGTTTGGATATAGTTTGCCATCAATGTTCTTTTTCCAATCTTCTTCAAACATAAAATACTTGTTTTCATCAGTATTGTAAACACCTATCGGGCGACTCTTTTCATACTTCAGGAAACCATCTTTTTGTGAACCGTCAGGATTTTGACCACCAGAAACTTTCTTATCCATCATCTGGTTGATAAGTTTACTAATGAGAGATTCCTTTCCAAGATGTGTACGCATTACTCTGAGAAGTGATTGGAAAACATCGAGACCTACATAATCGATAAGCTGGAAAATTCCCATAGGACGAACCAGGAAATCCTGAGAAATTTTATTCATAATATAAAGAGCACCGTGATAACCGTATTCATCTTTGAGCTTTTCCACTTTGTTCAAAGCATAAAGACCGTCCCTACTGAAATGCCCGTTCCCGATAAACCCGGAAATGTCTTTTGCAGGAACTAATTTTTTGCGAAGTCTTTTACCAAATTCCAGACCGATTTCTTTCAATTCTTCAGTCGTGTTATCAGCATAAATGATTTCCACCAATTTCTGAATTACAGGTGGATTATAGAAATGATAACCAACGATCCTTCCACCCAGTCCTGCTTGTTCATCGAGATAGGAAATAGGGATGCTGGAAGTATTTGTCAGGAACAAAACGTCAGGTAAACAAATTTCCTTTAAATTTTTCAGTACTTTTATCTTAATTTCTTCGTTTTCAAAGATAGCTTCAAATACCAGATGTGTATCTTTTGCAATATTGATGTCTGTGGTGAAGTTCAGAAGTGCATAACAATCATCTGCGAAAGTATTGATAATATCGGCATTCTCGATCAAGTCCTTCCTATCCTCGTAGATTGTTCTTAGAAGCACAGTGGATTTTTCTGCTACTTTGAGTAACTGAACTTTCATATAACCACGCAATCCATCTAATGCTTTCTCTGTAATATCAACGAGATTAAGCCTGTAGATTTTGTCTTTATTCTCTGGTTTGAGTTTCAGTTTTGTCATTTCCTGTGCAACGAGAACAGCAATTCCACTTCCCATCTTTCCTGCTGCTCCGATTACAGCTACATTTTGTAGTCGTTGGTCTAAATTCATTTCTTCTCCTTTTTTCATTGATGTAAACAAATTTCATTGATGTAAACTGATAATTAATAGATAAATACAGGTTAAAATAATTTTTCTATCTTAATCAAATTTATCCGTTTTTATCGTTGAATTTTTCTATTTATATCATTTTAATCTGTTTAGCACAATGCTAATTTATTTATTTTTTTATTATTCAGTTTCATTCAGTTTTTTCTGTTTAGTTCGATGACATCTGTTTAAATCCAATTCATCTGTTTTCATCAATGAATTTCATCAGTTTTAATCAATGATTCCAATTTGGTTTTCTCTTTTCCATAAATGCCTTCATTCCCTCTTTTGCTTCATCGGTTGAGAAGAGCATACTGAAAGCTTCCATTTCATAGGAATTTGCAGTTGTGAGATTCGTATCTATTCCACGATTTATTACGGTTTTTGCAATCCGAACTGATGTGGGACCATTTGCAATTATTTTTTTAGCCAGATTCTCAGCTTCTTCCATAAGAGATTCCGGGGTTGTTACTTTATTAACCAGACCGATCCTCAGTGCTTCAGCAGCATCGATAACGTCTCCTGTGAAAATAAGTTCCTTGGCTTTTCCTACTCCTACAAGTCTTGGGAGTCTTTGCGAACCTGTGTGACCAGGAATAATTCCCAGTTTAACTTCCGGTTGACCGAATTTTGCTTTTTCGGAAGCGATCCTGATATCACAAGCCATAGCAATTTCACAGCCTGAGCCAAGAGCAAAACCATTTACCGCTGCTATTACAGGTTTTTCCACATTTTCTATAAAAGAAAGAACACGCTGCCCGATTTGACTGTATTCACGTGCTTTAAGTGAATCCATCTGGGTAAGCTTGGAAATGTCGGAACCAGCAACGAAAGCTTTTCCTTCTCCGGTAATAATAATCACGAGGATGTCTTTGTTGTCGTTGAATTCATGCATAACTTTTTCAATTTCAAGTATCGTTTCCACATTAATCGCATTTAGAACTTCCGGTCTATTAAACTTAATATAACCAATTTTTTCTTTTTGTTCAACAATTAGATATTTGTAATCCATTTAACCTCCTTCATTTTATTTATTTAATTAGAGTCCATCCGTAAAGTATGATTTTTTGATTTCTAACTCCCTTTTGCAAAAGAGGGGAAACATTGATGAATCCAGAGGATTCGAGTTTCCATTCTCCCCTCTCTTTTCCAAAGAGAGGGGTCGGGGGTGAGTTTACGGATTCACACTAATTATTCTATAAACTTTTTTACTTCAGCAAAACTCCGATAATTTATTTCTTCCTTATTCGATAAAATCTATCCTGCTTTGGAAATAATTTGAAGATAATCAACAATAAACTCCTACTTTTATTTGCAGTTTTGCTAACATCATTTTCATTGGAACAAGCTCACGTGTGAAAGGATTTAAAATCAATCCCAAAGCTTCGAGAGTGAATGCTCCGAGTAATGCTTTGTCATTTCCTTTTCCGAGAATAACTTGAGTTGTGCCAAAAAGACCCTTAAATTCAAAACGGGTTTCCGATATATCCCGTTCAATTATTGTCCCATCTGCAAGAGAGAATTTCATTGTTCGAAAAGGTTTTAATCCAAGTTCTTTCCAAACATTTTTCGGAAGAAGAGAATATGTAGCACCACTATCGATAAGGAAATCGACTTCTTGAGATTTTTTTCCTTTTCCGACTTTTGCTGTAATTCTTGTTAATCCCATATAAACCTCCGATATATATTTTACTCCAACTCTACGATCACCTGCAATGCGTCAACCTGTTCACCTTCTTTTGCGTTTATTTTCTTTACAATTCCATCCCGGGGAGAAGGAAGTTCATTCTGCATTTTCATGGCTTCAACAATTGCCAGTGTAGTACCAGATGTAACTTTATCCCCGACTGAAACCGGGACTTTAACCAATAACCCTGGCATTGGAGAAAAAACACTATTTCCTTTTTGTTGTTTTCCTGTCTTAGCTTTTGAAGTTTTGCCTTTTTCTAATTCCAGGATATAATTTTCACCATCGATTGAAAGATACATTTTATCTTTATCAGAGAAACAATGGATATTATAGAGTTTATCTTTGGCTTTGAATGAGATCAGATTAGGTTCAACTTCGACATCCGAAATATTATATTCCTGTTTGTCATTTATAATAACTTTGAAAAGATCATCTGCTTTTTCTAAGTTAATATTATGAATCTTTTCTAAAAAATTAAACTTATAATTCATAAGAATTCCTTACCATTGAGATAAACAGAATTCATTGGGGTAAACAGAGAATCCAGAACTAAACTGAGAAAATAGATACAATCTGATTAAATCCATACTATTCTTTTTATTCATTTTTTCAGTCTATCTCAATTATTTCAGTTTAACTCAATGAACATATCTCCCATTTTCCAAGTTCCTGCCAGGGATTTGTTTTTTGAGAATACGGTGAATCATATTCCTTTGCTGTTTTGTTTATTCCTAAAGATTTATTTAACGCACCAGCTATCAGAGCAATATCTAATTTTTCCTGTTTTGGAAGTAATTTCTTTTCATGTTCATCAATAAAGTGAGTGTCATAATCACCTATGGTAAAGTTTTTAGAATCAATGATCCGTTTCAGGTATCCGATATTGGTTTTTATTCCTAAAATAATGTACTCTTTTAAAGTTTCAGAGATTCTGACAATCGACATTTTCCTATTTTCCGACCAGACGATTAGTTTTGAAAGAATGGGATCGTAATGAGGAGGGATATCACAACCTTGATAGATTCCTGAATCTACCCTTATTCCTGGTCCGTTGGGTTCGGATAGGAACAGGATTTTTCCCGGTGAAGGAACAAAATTATTATCCGGGTCTTCCGCATAAATTCGAGTCTCGATCGCGTGTCCATTTTGTTTGATTTGATTTTGAGTAATTTGAAGCTTCTCACCAGATGCAATTAAAATTTGTTGTCTAACCAGATCGACTCCTGTAACCATTTCAGTTATCGGATGTTCTACCTGAATCCGAGCATTTACTTCCAGGAAATAGAACTTTTTGTTTTTATCCAGCAGAAATTCGACAGTTCCAGCAGTTGTA